>ERZ795052.937-NODE-937-length-41904-cov-5.943559_pt1 | contig 41904 bp, 33 predicted proteins | sample MGYA00375136_ERZ795052 | MGnify/ENA primary metagenome ERZ795052 (study PRJEB30181, sample SAMN05720156) | activated sludge metagenome | isolation source: Anaerobic digester | place: Japan | collected 2015-05-26 ... | reverse complement strand
GAAATTTGATTATGAGGCCGTGAATGATGAACACCGGGGAAGGAACCATATCAACACACCTCTTTACAGGGACGGCGCTATCGTGGCAGGAAACGGGTACGGACAGACTGGGGCAAAGATAAAACTGAACGCCGGCGGCAACCCTTCCCTGGTTTGGAAAAACCCCCTGCTGAACCCTCATGTCGGCGGAATGATCCTTCTCGGCAACTATGTCTACAGCTCCACGCATGACAACAACAATATGGGCAGATGGACCTGCACCGACTGGAATACAGGAGAAACAAAATGGATCACTCAGTGGAAAAACAAAGGTTCAATTATTGCAGCAGACGGCATGATATATATATACGAGGAAAAAGACGGAAATGTTGCATTAATCAGACCCGACCCGGCAAAACTGGATGTAGTGAGCTCTTTCAGGATAACAAAGGGCGAAGGACCGCACTGGGCACACATGGTCATTGACAAGGGACGCCTTTTTGTAAGGCACGGAAACTACCTGGCTGTTTTTTCCATAAAGGCGGGTAAGTAATATAAGGTGCAGGACGCACTCTCCACCGAAGCAAAAGAGAATGTGGAGGGTGCGGGATGAAAAAAAGTTCAGCCATTATGGCGTAAACAAAAACAGGGTGGCAGAAGGAATAACCAGGGTTAATTCACAGGGTTTTCTTTATTATTTTTGAAGGTTGCATACCTGAAATTATGAGCGGCAGAAATATTCTATTGGTTGTAATAGCTTCATCGGTATTTGCAGTTGCCTTTATCTGGTGGCAGGCTGCTGATCCCGGATACAGGGTGGTGGAAAGGATTCCCGGGATGGATAACCGGCCGGTCAGGACCGCAGTAGCCGACTCCATAACCATTGGAGAAAACTTTGAAATGCTTGGAGAATTAACCGGCAGTGAAGAAGGCAGCTGGACAAGATTCAGAGGTGCCTTTTTTGACAATATAAGCAGGGAAACCATCCCCCTTGCCGAAAAATGGGATACATCCGGACCCCCGGTTCTCTGGAGAACCGAGCTCGGTGAAGGATATGCAGGACCCGCAGTGTCAAACGGAAGGGTTTATATTCTCGATTACAACGAACGCCGCAAAGCAGATATGCTCAGGTGTTTCTCCCTGGCATCTGGTACAGAGCTCTGGCGGCGCTGGTACAAAGTGGAATTCAAGAGAAACCACGGATACTCAAGAACCGTACCGGCAGTGACCGATAAGTACGTTGTTACCATGGGCCCCCGCTCCCACGTGATGTGTGTCGACGCGGCCACAGGCGATTTAAAATGGACAAGGGATCTTGAGAAAGAATTCGGCATACCGGGATCGGCAAAGGGAAAAATAACACCGGAATTCTATAACGGGCAGTGCCCCCTGATTGATGATGACCTTGTGATACTTGCTCCGGGAGGCAGGGCAATAATGACTGCAGTTGACATTGCGACCGGAAAAACCGTATGGGAGACTCCCAATGCCGATTCAATGCGTATGTCGCACACTTCGATCATGCCTATGACCATTTCGGGAAAAAGGATGTATGTATATCATGCCATCGGCGGAGTCGTGGGAGTCTCAGCCGAAAAGGCCGACAACGGACGCCTGTTATGGAAAACAAGCGACTGGAATCCGTCAATTGTTGTTGCATCCCCTGTTTACCTGGGCAACGGAGAATTCCTGGCATTCGGAACCTACGGGGCCGGCACCGCCAGGATTAAAGTCTCCCGCAATGGCGATACCTTCACGGCGACCGTGGTTCAGAAACACAAACCCAATGAGGGTATTTCTGCAGAACAGCATACTCCCATTAAGACCGGGGATTATATATGGACTGTTATGCCAGATAATTCGGGTGAACTGAAGCGTCAGCTTACCTGTTACAACATCTCCGATATCCGAAAACCTGTATGGACAAGCGGCAAGGATCTTAGGTTCGGAAAAGGCATGGGACCTTATATTATGCGGGGGGACAAGATGTTGCTGCTCGATGACGAAGGCACGCTGTATCTGTTCAGGACCGGGGAGGGCACTGCAGAGCTTCTGGCAAAACACAAGCTTTTTTCAGCCATTGAAGCATGGGCCCCTATGGCCCTGGCAGGCAGGTATCTGATTCTGAGGGATGCACATAACCTTCTGTGTATTGAAACAGGAGAAAAAAACTAAGTCATGAGGAAGAATCAGGTTATAATCGTTTTTATCATCCTGGCAACAGTAATTGTTGCATACATGATAACTGATTTTGTTAATTCTCCCGAAAGGAATAAAAAGAAAAAAGAAGAGACCCGGGATCTTCCCCAAAAACGGGCCGATTCAAAGATTTATGTTTTTAAAAGGAATAACGATCTCTGAGTTAGTATGAACTATTACATAAAAAACAGAACAACATGAACAGGCAGCAGTTTCTGAAGGCATTTTTCCGTGCAACACTTGCAGTGCTTCTGCTTGTTATTGCATGGATGACAGGAAGAAAAGTATCGGGTGAGAAAGAGTGCACTACCTGTCCTGTAAGGTCAGGATGTGCCGGTCTGACAGCATGTACGTTAAAACAGGATAAATGAAGTCCCGGATGGAAAAAGACGGAAATAACATTAAATCGCGCCGGGAGTTTGTAAGAAAGGCCGGGAGGATTGCCCTTGCAGTTCCCCTTATTACCGTACCGGCAATATTGTCGAGGAAAACCCACGCTACAGGTTTTGTCTGGCAGATAGACCCCTATAAATGCACCAGTTGCGGGTTGTGCAAAACCAGTTGTGTGCTTACGCCCTCGGCCGTAAAATGCACCAACGAATACGAGATGTGCGGTTATTGTGACTTCTGCCCCGGTTTTCTGAGGCAGGGTGCCAGGGTTTACGACACAGGGGCCGAAAACCAGCTCTGCCCGGTCGGAGCAATAAAGCGCAACTTCGTTGAAGAACCTTACTTTGAATATGTTATCGATGAGGACCTTTGCGACGGGTGCTCAAAATGCGTGCAGGCATGTGAGGATTTCGGTAACGGATCACTCCATCTCCAGATAATGCAGCACCTGTGTGTAAACTGCAACCAGTGCAGGATAGCAAGGGTATGCCCTTCAAATGCAATCTCGAGAATAAGCGAAAATGAACCATATCTCAGCAAAGACCGTAACAAAAAGATTTTGCGCGGAAAAAACAGGCAGGATTCTGCAGGGGGTGAAATGAAAACCAATCATTGAGAACAGGTATGTTTAAGAAATACAACAGGATAATTCCATATTTACTGACAGGGCTGATGTTCATCTGGCATTCTGTTTTGTACGCCCAGCAGCAGATGAGGTATCCAAGGCCTGAATTTGAAACTGACTACACATATCCCACATACCAGTACATCAGCCAGCGTAGTCCCGTATGGGAATATATTGATGTTGCTGTGCTTATTGCCGCCCTGTCGCTCACATCATGGCTTGTGCTTAAGAAGAGGTCGCGGCAGGGAATAGTATGGGTCTCGCTTTTCTCACTGGCGTATTTCGGGTTCTTCCGGCAGGGGTGTATATGTGCGGTCGGTTCCGTTCAGAATGTATCCCTTGCTCTTTTCAACAGCGATTACTCAATGCCGCTTACCGCACTCCTTTTCTTTCTCATACCTCTCGGGTTTGCACTGTTTTCAGGAAGGGTATTCTGCGCGGGTGTTTGTCCGCTGGGTGCCATACAGGAATTAACCGGGTTCAGGCAGGTGAAAGTGAATCCGAAGATAGAGGCTGTTCTTGGTTCCGTGCCGTTTGTTTATCTCGGGCTGGCTGTTCTTTTCTCTGCAACAGGCAGTCAGTTCATAATATGCAGGTATGATCCTTTCGTCGGGATATTCCGGCTGGGGGCTCCCTATATCATGGTTATCTTCGGGGTTCTCCTCCTTGTTACAGGAATTTTCGTTAACCGTCCCTATTGCAGGTACCTTTGCCCTTACGGAGTGCTGCAGAACATTTTTTCGAGGTTTTCGTACAGGCATCTCAGTATCACTCCGGCAGAGTGCATTAACTGCCGGCGTTGCGAACCTTCATGTCCTTACGGAGCCATTAATGTTTCGGACAAGGATGCTGTGGACGAGGCGGTTGTGAAACCATCTGCAGGAAGATTCTTATACCCGGCAATAATAGCCGTTATTGCAGCATCCTTCGCCCTTATTGCCTATAACGCCGCCCCGCTGCTTGCCGGTGTAAACAAAGATGTGATGCTGGCAAAAGAGATCAGGCTTGAAAAGGAGAAGGGAATAAAGGCAGTATCGGAAGCTGCAGTTGCCTTCCGCGAATCGTCAACCTCAGAGGAAGAGCTCTTTGCCGAAGAAATAAATGTCATAAAACGTTTCAGGGCCGGGGCACCATGGGTTGGCATTTTTCTTGGCCTGTCGCTGGGACTGGGATTCTACCGGAGGATGACAAGACTTCCGAGAACTGAGTACGAACCGGACAGGGGCAGATGTGTAAGCTGCGGTAAATGCTTCAGATACTGTCCTGTAAAACCTAATTAACCAAAGAAATGAATCTCACAGAAAAACAGATTTCACTTTTCAGGACGCTCAGCATCATTACAGGCATTTTTACGATGGTAATTGCCTTTACCATGATTATGAGCCTGATACAGTTAAAATCATCCGATCCGCTCAGCAGTCCGGCACTTGCTGCGGTCTATGAGCAGTTCGACAGGGATCCGGACAATGCAGCCAACGCGGAATATGTCAGATCGCTCGATCTTGTGGCAAGAAAAGCATACTTCACTGCCCGCTGGCAGCTTGAAACAGGATCATACCTGCTTGTAATCGGAGCCGCCCTGTTTGTTCTTTTCCGCTGGCTTACATATTCAAATGAACCACTTATAAAATCAAAACTGTCTCCCAAACCGGTTCTGACAGAAACCCGTGAACGAAACAGGAGGTACCTTGTAATATCCGCTGCTGCAGTAGTATTGCTTGCAGTTATTTCATCCTTCATTCTTCGGCCGCTGATGCCGGACCCGGGAAGAACAAGGAGTGAAAAGGTATCAGCGACGGGTTCTGCCGGTGAAATACCAATGCCGGATGAAATAAACTTTCCCTTTTTCAGGGGCGCAGGAGGCCGGGGAATAGCAGCAGGAGAAGGTTATCCGGTTGAATGGAACGGCAACTCGGGTGAAAATATCAGGTGGAAGATACCTGTCCCGAAACACGGCAAAAGCTCCCCCGTGATATGGGGCGATAAGATTTTCCTCACAGGAGCGGACGGATCTGCCCTTGAGGTGTATTGCATAGACAAAAACACGGGAAATATTCTCTGGACAGGCTCGGGATCGGATTTCCCAGGTGCATCAAAGGAAACACCCGAGAGTGACCAGGAAGCAGGTATGGCAGTTTCAACAGCTGCCGCAACAGAAGGGGCAGTGTGTGCCATATTCGGCAACGGCAACCTGGTAGCCTATGATCATACCGGAAAACTTCTGTGGGGAACAAACCTGGGTGTTCCGGAACATATGTACGGGTATTCATCGTCACTGCTTATATGGAAAGACCTGGTAATAATTCAGTACGACAGTGATACAAGGCTGGCAGTTATCGGGATTGACCTGAAGAGCGGCAAAATAAGATGGGAAACACCCAGGAGGGGAAGGGCAGTAAACTCATCACCCGTGCTGGCATCATTTGAAGGTATCCCGCAGGTAATAATTAACGGCAGTCCGGAAGTGACTGCTTTTGAAGCATCTACAGGGAAGGAAGTCTGGACGATGCCCGGCGTAAAGAACGACGTGGCAGTCTCGCCCGGGTATAATAAAAATTACGTTTACATATGCGCAAATTACGAAAAGCTTATTGCCATAAAGGCAGGAAAAAATCCCGCCGTGGCATGGGAGGATAACACATATACACCGGACGTCTCCAGTCCGGCGGCGACAGATGAATTTCTTTTTATTTCCGACGGTACCGGCGGTGTAGCCTGTTATGATGCGGGCAGTAACAAGGTTCTGTGGGAGAATTACTTCAGCGAACCTTTCTATGCATCCCCCATGGTTGCAGACGGAAAGATTTACTTTCTCGACCGTAAAGGGGTAATGCATATAGTGAAAGCAGCAGGTACATACGAGCTTATAAGTCAGCCGGAACTAGGGGAGGATGCCGACTGCACGCCTGCTTTCTCTGAAAAAAGAATTTATATAAGAGGTGTAAACAACCTCTATTGTATTTCAAATGACTAAAGGTTTACTTTTATTTATCGTTTTTCTCCTCGGCACACCTGCTTTTGCGGCAGGACAGGATAATGACTGGCCTGTTTTCAGGGGTAACCCCGAGCTTTCAGGCAGATCGGCTGTTCTTCTGCCTGATAATCCTGCTGTATTATGGACTTTCAATGCGGGTGCCAGGTCAAAATCATCACCGGTAGTAGGCAGCAATATAATTTTCTTCGGGACCGATGCAGGCAGTCTTGTGGCGGTAAACGCCGACGGGAAACTAAGATGGAAATCGGGGGCCGGCAGTGCCGTTGAAGCTCCTCCCCTGGTATCGGGAGATAATATTATCTACAGCTCATCCGACGGCACGGTAAGGTCCGCACTGAAAGAATCAGGAAGAATTATATGGTCATATAAAACCGGCAATCAGATCGCCGGTTCAGCCAATATGTGGAACATTGCAGGCAAGTCAGGGATACTTGTCGGAAGCTACGACTTTTACCTTCACTGCATCAGCCCCGAATCCGGGAAACCGCTCTGGAAGGTTGAAACCGAAAACTTCGTAAACGGCACTCCTGCAATTTCGAACGGAAGAGTCCTCTTCGGAGGGTGCGACGGAATACTGCGGATTGTAAATCCCCTCACCGGCAGGCAGACAGATACGATAAATGCCGGAGTCTATATTGCTTCCTCACCTGCAATAGATTTTCCTTACGCATACGTCGGAGACTATGAAGGAACATTTTACAAAGTAGACATCTCGGCCGGTAAAATGGTATGGAAGAAAGCGGCCGGCAGCGAGGGCGGTTCAATAATGTCAATTCCCTCATTATCCGGCAATAAAGTCCTGATCGGAAGCGACGACAACAATCTGTACTGCTTTGATTCCGCAACAGGAAATACTTTGTGGAGCTTCAGAACAAACGGAAGCGTAAGGGGTTCTCCGGTAATAGCCGGCGACAAGGTGCTTTTCGGAAGTAATGACGGATATATTTACATTGTAGGGCTGAACGATGGCAAAAGAAAATGGAGCTTTAACTGCGGTTCACCTGTTTCATCAACACCGGCCGTTACAAAAAACAGGTTTTATGTGCTCACCGAAGAGGGCAGGCTTATTGCTTTCGGGGTAAAACAAAGATAATATGAAAGTTGTATTTTTAATAACAGGTTCCGGAGGGTCATTCTACTGCAGCAACTGTTACCGCGACATGCTGTTCTTCAGGGCGGTGAAAAAATATGGCCGGATAGAAGCCGAAGCTGTACCTCTTTATCTTCCCCCCGAAAAAATATACGTTGAAAGCGGTTTCGGAACAAATGTTTATTTCGGAGCCGTTTCCCTCTTCCTCCGTGAAAAAGTGCCTGCACTGCACAATATGCCCGTCTTCCTGGAAAAAATCTTCGACTCCCCTCCCCTGCTGAAAATAGCAGCCATGAGCGCCGGATCGACCAGATCGTCGGGACTTGAGGAGATGACAATAAACATGATTGACAGTTCGTCGAGGATTCACGAAAGAGAGCTTGAAAGGCTGGCCCTCCACCTGAAAGATATAAAAGCCGATATAGTGCACCTTTCCAATTCGCTGATAATAGGACTGGCAAAACAATTAAAGGAAATTATTGACATAAAGGTGGTATGTTCACTGCAAAATGAGGACGACTGGATAAATGACATGGCCGAGCCGTACCAGTCGAAGGCATGGGAACTTATAGGCAAGGAGTCGGCAAACGTTGATGTATTTGTTTCACCCGGCACTTATTTCACCGATTTCATTACCAGGAAGACCGGAATCAGCAGGGATAAAATACTTATCGTTCCCGCCGGAATTGAGGTGCCTCAGGCCATAATCCCTGAAAAGAAGCAGGACAGTATGGCTGTAGGATTCTTTTCAAGAGTCAGTCAGCATAACGGCTTCGATAAAATGGTGGACGCATTCCTGATTCTGAAAAAGGAAAAAGAATTTAAGAATCTGAAGCTTCACGTTTGCGGAGGATATACAGGAGATGACAAGCCTTTCATCAAACAACAGATCTCGAAAATCAATAAGAGAGGATTAAGGGAGAGTGTCAGATTCTTTCATGAATTCCACGGAAACACCAAGGAAGATTTTCTTAACTCCGCAGACCTTATAAGCGTTCCTGTCCGAAAGCCCGACGGATATGGTCTTTATATTCTCGAAGCGAACGCGCATGCCGTTCCCGTGGTTCAGCCCGCCACAGGTGCCTTTCCCGAGATATTGTCCGTGACGGAAGGCGGTGTTATTTATGAACCCGACACTGTGGAAAAGCTTGCAGAAAGCATTTCAATGCTGCTGCAGGACAGCACGGGAAGAAAAGCTCTTGGCATCAAGGGAAGGAAAAACGTTAATGAAAAGCTGAACATTGAAAGAATGTCCGAAGGTTTGCTGAGGGCTTACAGGATGGCCTCCGGATCAGAATAACTTAACCAACATAATATGCTTAAACTTACTGACGTCTGTAAGTCATTTCCTCAGAGAGGCACGGTGCTGGACCATCTGTGCCTTGAAGTGGCCGGTGGAGAAACAATAGCCGTGACAGGACCATCCGGCTCGGGCAAAACCACACTGCTCAATCTTGTAAGTCTGCTCGACCGCCCCGATGAAGGCGAAATAATCTACAGAGGAAAACCTTTAAATAACTTTTCACCGGCCGAATCCTCGGAATACAGAAGCCTCCATACCGGTTTCATTTTCCAGGACCATCTTCTTATGCCTTACCTGACCGTAATCGAAAACATCCTTTTCCCGGTGTATGCAAGAAAACTATCCGGCGGGGAAATGAATGAAGCCAGACAAAGGGCTCTTATGATGGCGGAAAGAACCGGTATTTCGGGTATCCTGGAAAAGTACCCTTTTCAGATTTCAGGCGGTGAAGCACAGAGAACGGCACTTGTAAGAGCCCTGATAAACAAACCTTCAATTCTGCTGGCCGATGAGCCGACAGGTTCTCTCGATCCGTCGAATGCCGAAATACTGGGCAACCTGCTCAAAGAGATAAGTGAAACTGAAGGTACTGCAGTAATACTTGCCACACATTCAGAAAAGCTGGCCGGAAGGATGGCTGCCATATACAGGCTGGTCAACGGAAAACTGGTTAGAATCTGACAAATTATGAGACATCAACTGTTTAAGCTGATAGTAAAGTCGCTCCTGTTTTACAGGAAACAGGTGCTTAACCAGGTTGCTGTTGTTATTATTCTCTCCCTGGTTATAACAGGGTCTCTCCTCACGGGTTTTTCGGTTCGTTCGTCACTTAAAGAAGCTGCAACCGGCAAGCTCGGCAATACCGGCTATTTAATCAGCTCAGGCTTAAGATATTTTGATGAAACTGTATCAGATAAACTGACCGGTGCAACAGGTGTGAAATGCATTTCTATCCTCGAAACCGAGGCCGTGATTCAGAAATTTGATACAGGCAACTACAAGGAAAACGTAAAAGTATTCGGGATATCAAATAACTTCTTCCCTTTTCACGAAACCGCCCTGAAATATGTCGGACCAGGCGAGGCTGCTGTTAATGAGACAGCTGCATCAGGAATGAAGCTCAAACCCGGGGATGAGATTATACTCACCCAGAAGCAGATCAGCGACCTGCCGGCAAACTCACCTTTTGCACCTTCATTGGGAGAGATTGCGTCCTATGTGTTCAGGGTTAAATACATACTTAAGGATTCCGGGAAAGGTAATTTCTCACTTACCATCAGTCAGGCCGACCGCAGTACTGTTTTTGTCAATCTTACCGATATCAGCAAAACGGGAAGGGCTAACCGGATTCTTGTTGATTACCGTAACAGCCCTGACGAAGCCGAAATTTATCAAAAGCTGAAAAGCGTTCTGACCCCTTCGGATGTCGGTCTCAGAGTAAGAAATAATAAAGCAACGGGCTCAGTCGGGATAATCTCTTCAAGGATTTTCTTTGATGAAAATCTCATCGGCAATATCAGGGAAACAATCCCGTCCGCATCTCCTCTGATAACCTATCTTGTGAACGGAACCAGAAGCAAGACATCGCTTAATCCCTATTCCTTTGCAGCAGGTGTTCCCGAATCTATCTACCCTGAAGTACAGTCAGGCAGAAAAATACTGGTAAACAGGTGGCTTGCATCCGACATCGGGGTAAGTGCGGGCGACTCCGTTATTCTCACCTGGTTTGAACCCGACCGTATTAATGAACTGACTGAACGGGAAGAAGCCTTTGAAGTTTCGGGCATCGTTGAACTTGAAGGAAAATGGGATGATCCTGACCTGATGCCGGAATTCCCGGGAATTACAGGACAGGTTTCATGTTCCAGATGGGATGCAGGAGTGAAACTTAAGACAGAACTGATAAGAAATAAAGATGAAGAGTACTGGAATCTTTACCAGGGAACGCCCAAAATATTCATGAGCTATGAAACCGGCAGGCAACTCTGGGGAAATAATTTCGGACCGGCCACTGCCATAAGGATACCTGACGGAAAGGAAAAGGAAGAAGTTTTCCTGGCTCTCACGGGTAATATAGACCCCGCCGCTGCCGGCTTCAGAATAATCAACATCAGGGATGATATGCTGAAGGCTGCATCACAGAGTGTCGACTTCAGCTCACTGTTCATCGGCCTTGGTTTCTTTATTATCATTTCCTGCCTTATGCTTCTTGCACTCTCAGTCAGTTCTTTTCTTGAAAGGCGAAGGGATGAGATTTTCACTTTCTTTGCAACCGGTTACAGCAACAAGAAAATATTTTACATACTCCTTTCCGAGAATTTTATCATAACCTCTGTTTCTGCATTTGCAGGGTCAATAGCCGGCATTCTTTTCAATTTTCTCGTAATAAAGGCTCTTAACAGCGTATGGTCAGGGGCAGTCAATACCAGTTCCCTTTCACCATATACGGGGATACTCCCGCTCGCAGGGGGATTCGCAATAACTATTATTATTTCTTTCTTTATTCAGTACCTGAGATTAAGAAAATACCTGAAAGAGATGTCGGGGAAAGAGAGCAGGGTTTTAAGGGTTCCGGGAAGAGAAGCAGGGATGCTTAAAAGATTACTGACTTTCATTGTTCTGCCCGGAATTATCCTTTTATTTATTCTCAGCTTCGCGAACAGTGACTCCGTTGCAGTTTCATATCTCACCGGCGGACTGATCTTTGCAGGCCTGATTATTGCATTCAGATATTTTCTGACCATAAGGCCTGCTGTAGAGAAGGGAAATGAGGCATATCTTCTCTCTTTAAGGTATTATGCCATGTATCCGTCAAGGGCCGTACTGCCTGTTATGCTTCTGGCATCAGGCCTTTTCGCGGTTATAGCCACCGGGGTTAATCGTCTTGAGATAACCAGAAACAGCCTGTCCGTCTCCGGCGGAACAGGAGGTTTTCTCATCTGGGCCGAGACTGCCGTTCCGGTAAAGGAAAACCTTAACTCGGCGGAAGGCAGGAAGAGACACGGCTTAATTTACCCTCCGGCCGAAACAATGCGGTTCATGCAGGCAAAAAGGCTGCCAGGGGATGACGCAAGCTGCCTGAACCTTAACCATGTAAGTTCACCTCCGGTATTGGGAATTGATAACGGATTTCTATCGGAACACAAGGCTTTTTCATTTGAGTCGCTTATCAAGGGAGCCGACCCGGGCGATCCGTGGAAGCTGCTTGACGTAACACCGGCAAGAAACACAATATACGGGTTTGCCGATCAGACGGTTTTGCAGTGGGGACTTAAAAAAAGTACTGGTGACACACTTGTTTATGTGGCCGAGAACGGCGAAAAACTTAACATAATTATTGCAGGGGGTCTTAAATCGAGTCTCTTCCAGGGTTACCTGCTCACAGGCGACAGCCTGTTTTCAGAGTATTTTCCTTCTGTTCCGGGTTCATCAGTATTCCTTGTCTCGGGTAAAAAAGATTATTTCAGCAATTATGTCACGCTTCTGAATGCAAGGTTTGAGAATTACGGCATTGAAGTAACAGATGCGAAAGAGAGGCTTTCATCTTTCTTCACCGTTACAAATACCTACCTTTCCGTTTTTATGGTGCTTGGCGCATTTGGAATGGTGCTGGGTGTGGCAGGGCTTGGTTTGGTACTGATGCAGAATTACAGGTTCAGGAGAAGGGAATTCGGATTGATGCTGGCGCTGGGTTTTGAAGGAAAAATGATAAGGCGGATTGTAATATCCGAACAGGTTGTTATTCTTGCAGCCGGACTTCTTACGGGGTTTGCCGGGGCACTCACTGCCACTCTGCCTCATACGGGAAAACTCCAGAGTATTCCCTGGATATCTGTGATTCTGATAGCTGCCTCAGTAGTGATAGCAGGACTGACAGCCATATTTCTTTCTCTGAGAAGCATCCGCAGGGAACCTCTGCTTGCATCTCTAAGGAGAGAATAAGGAGGCCGGGCAGGGTTCATTTTTTGCTTACGCAAAAAAGTGTTCTCTGTCCCCTGAAGAAGATCATCCCGTCAGAAATTGCAGGTGCCGTATTACTTAACTCGCCCATTGAGGTTTCAAAAATAACCTCAAAAGTATTTCCGTCCTTCATTACATATACATTTCCTTCCTCGTCCACAGCATAAATTCTACCGTCGGATGCCACCGGTGAAGCTGAGAAGCTTTTGGACTGTCCGAGCTTGCCTGAATATATTTCTTTGCCTGTAAGCGGATCGTAACAGTTTATTGTTCCGTTCCAGTTGAGGTTGTAAAGCCTGTTCCTGTACAGAAGCAGAGTCTGAAGGTATGACCCGCCTCTTGGGAGGCTCCAGAGGACATACTGGTTTGACAATTCACCCTCTTTAAGGGTAATATCTCCTTTTGCTTCGGCTTTTACCGCCATTACGGGAGAGCTTCTTCCATGCGCGCTGTTAAAGTAGATAATGTTGTTTCCGATAACGGGGGACGGGATTTGTATATCTCCTCCGCCCGACATACGCCAGATTTCCTTACCTGTCTCAAAATCATAAGCCCCTCTGTGTTTGTATCCGTTCACCACAACATAATCTTTTCCCTGCCATGTATAAATATTCGGTGTACACCACCCGGGATATTCGTCGCGTGATTGTTTCCATATTTCCCTGCCCGTTGCTGCATCGTAGGATGCCACAAATGAGCCGTCAAGAACGTCGCACTGAATAATCACCCTCCCCCTGTAGATTACCGGCGAACTTGCAAACTCCCATTGTGCGCCGGGCATGCTGAAAAAAACCGATTTAAGAATCCCGAAGTTCTTTTTCCACAAAAGATTTCCGTTATAGTCATAACAATAAAGTCCCTCCGAACCAAAGAAAGCCACAACATGCTTACCGTCGGTGGCGATGGTGGAATTGGCGTGGGTTGATTTCGGGTGTCTTTTAACGGCAGGTATTCCCCTGTATGCTGTCCTCTCCCAGATCTTCCGGCCGGTGTTTTTATCGAGACAGATGACAATCCATTCATGTTCGGAAGAATCGTTAACAGAGGTAACATCTCCGAATATTCCTGGTCTTAAACCTTTATCGTCTGTTTTGCTAACGGCGGTTGTAATAAAGAGCCGGTCGCCCCAGATGGAAGGGCATGACAGCCCGAGTCCCGGTATTTCGGCCTTCCACTTTATATTTTCACCTGTTTTAAAATCAAATTTCTCCGGAAGTCCGGCATTATCGAGCGTCCCGGAAATCAGGTACCCTCTGTACCATGGCCATTGGCGCGCAGGATCAGGCTGTGAGAAGATTGTGGCAGCTGTAGCTGCCAGGATGGCGCAAAGCAATATTTTTTTCATTGATATTAACTTTCTGATTAAATAATTCTTCTGCTTCAGAATTAAATTGTTACTTCCGTGAGTCCAAGCTCAGGCAAGATACTTTTTTCAGGCATCAATGCCTTAAGGGTGACCATTGCCGTTCCGAATGATGTGGCGTTACTCATTTCCGAAGTGAATACTTTCATGTGGGGAAAAGAACTGGCCACCAGCTTCAGGAAAAGCGGGTTCTTCGAGAATCCTCCGGTGATGTATATGTTAGCTGTATTTTCGTCCTCTCCTGCAATCCTGTTGATGGCATCCACCGTGAGGTCGGCCAGCTCGATCATAAGCTGATGGTAGGCCTCGATGAAGTTGTCGAAATGAAACAATTCAGGTTCTTCCTTCAGTCTGCCCGGAGTCGAGGAAGGTACCGTAAAAACCCTTTCTCCCTCGAACTTGCCAATCATCCTGTTGAGCAGTTTCACATCAGGTTTGATAAGTCTGAATGAGTTTTCGTGTACCTTGAAATACTGGCTTAATATTGCGATTGCATCATCGTGCATGTGTCCGAGGAAAAGTCTTGATGATTTTACCGGCTCACCGTTGATGCTCAGGTAGCAGAGGCAGTCCTGTTCGAGTTCTCCGGCAGTGAGAGGAGCATTATTGAAGGGGTTCATGCTGATGCACCATGTTCCGGTGGAAACGAGAATAAAGTTGCCGGTATCCGGACTGAAGTATGGTGCCAGTGAGGCGGAACTGTCGTGAAGCCCGGTTCCGCACAATACTTTACGGTTAAGGATGCGTGCTTCATTCAGTGTGTTTACCGGTACCGGTGAAGGTAGTTTAAGACCTTCATCTTTCGTCCATTCGTGATAATCCATCCTGTCAAAATCCCATAAGGCTGTATGACACCCGATTGAGGTATGTTCGGAGAGTGCCTTTCCGGTGAGCATAAATGAAAAGTACTGCGGCAGGTGAAGAATATGCTTCACCCTTGAAAATATTTCCGGGCGGGTATGCTTCAGCCAGAGTGTCTGAATGCCTGAGTTAAGCATTCCCAGGGCAGGCGAAGCTGTGCATCTGCAGAATTCATCCTTTCCTCCGTAACGTTCGTACAGCCTGGCGGGTATCGATTCATCAACCGGTTTAAGATAATTATACACGGGAGTCAGCCTTTTGCCCTGTCCGTCAATATAAACCAGCGATGCCCCGTATGTTGCGAAGTTGACTGCACGCAGATTAATTTCTCCTGATTTTACGAGTTTCTGCAGGGAACTCATCACCCATTTTTCGATAAGCTCAATATCATCGCACTCAAATCCTTCTTCATCAATTGTCACCGGGAACCTTTCCCCGGATTCATTGATAAGATTCAGTTCCATATCGAACAGGAGCAGTTTCTTGTTCGTTTTACCAATATCAAAGACAGCTATAACCTCTTTTCCCATTTCTCAGTTTTTATTCCCCTTATCAGCGTTTCATCAGAACGTTCTTTTCATATTTTAGGATTTCGTTTATGTAATCCAGGCCTGCAGGTCTTCCGTTAATCATGCAGTAATAGTCATAAACCGCACCAAAGGGTTTTGTTTTCATCAGTTCGAGCCAGGCCAGTCTTTCAAAATTCCTGCCCCTGTTTTCAAAATCGCGTAATACAGACACCGGCTCAAGAAGTGCATTCAGAAAAGCAATCTGTGCCGATCTTGTGCCAATCACGTAGGCTCCTATCCTGTTGAGGCTGGCATCAAAGAAGTCGAGACCTACATTGACTCTGTTTAAGGCATTGGCTCTGACAATTTCGTGTGCAATGAGAGATAATTCGTCATTCAGGGTAAGCACATGGTCGCTGTCCCATCTGACTCCGCGGGTAAGATGCAGCAATATTTCATCGACATAAAGCAGCACGGAAGATATCTTATCTCCGACCTGTTCGGTAGGATGAAAATGGCCGTTGTCGAGAGTAATAAGCTTATTGTTTTTCACTGCATAACCAAGGTAAAAGTCGTGCGAACCTACCACCATCGACTCCGAACCAATTCCGAAAAGTTTGCTTTCAATGGAATCTTTGAGGTATTTTTTCGGATACTCCACCTCGAAAATTTCATCAAGGGATTTTTTCAGGATCTTTCTGTGCGCCATCCTGTCGACCGGGGTATCTTTGGAGCCGTCGGGTATCCAGATATTGTGTACCGAGGGTGTGCCGAGCTGTTTGCCCATGTCGGCAGCAATCTTCCTGCATCGCTTTGTGTGTTCCACCCAGAATTTCCTTATTTTCTCATTTTTACTTGCCAGTGTAAAACCGTCATCGGCATAGGGATGTGAAAAACATGTACAGTTGAAATCAAGTCCCACACCTCTCTCTTTTGCCCAGTCGATCCAACCCTGGAAATGTTTTGTTTCAATTTTATCGCGGTCAACCAGTTTCCCTCCAAACTCACCGTAAATTGCATGAAGGCTTAGCCTTAGTTTTCCGGGCAATAATGAAATGACTTTATCGAGGTCCTGACGCATTTGCTCTATAGTCCTGGCTTTCCCCGGGAAATTGCCGGTGACCTGGATGCCGCCGCCTCCGAGTTCGGCACCCGGTTTTTCAAACCCTCCGACGTCATCAGTTTGCCAGCAGTGGAGACTAACCGGTATGTTGTTTAATTGTTCCAGAGCTTTTGCAGTGTCAATACCAAGTTCTGCATACTGCTCACCAGCTATCCTGTAAGCTTTCTCAATTTCTGTTTTCTTCATGGCTTCTGTAATTTTATTTTTTAAAATACCTTCTTCATTATTAAGTTTTATGGAGTCATTGCCGGGCTTTATTGATTTACCGGCAATTTGATTATTCTTCTTATTCCATATAAAACACCTGTTCGAGAGGAACGGTGACAGGCGAATAATCGGGATTTGTTTCCATTATATCGGCCATGTACTTCCACCATTTCTGAACAATTTCGGTATTTCCAAGGTCCTGCGATGAGCTTTCTCCCTTCTGCTCCTGGTAGGCAAAGAGTGTGTTGGTCTCCTCGTCGAGGAAAATGGAATAATTACATATACCGTTGTCTTTAAGCAATTTAACCAGTTCCGGCCATATCTCATTGTGACGCCTTCGATACTCCTCCTTAAAGCCGGGAAGCAGTTTCATTTTAAATCCAAACCTCTTCATAATACTCATATCAGCCAAGTTTGACGATGAACGTTGATAATATCAGAATCACTATGCCGGCTACAAGTACCGTGATTGTTTTTTTGCCTGCGCCTTTCCACTCATTCAGGATTATCCCCCAGATATTGCTGATGGCAATATTGAGCGCCATGAGTATGCTCCATCCGAAAACAGCCATTCCGGCGGGCAGTTTGCTTGATCCCATCCCGAAGAAATGAAATTGCAGAAACCAGAGCAATCCGGCAAGGAAAGTGAAGAAAAGGTTGTTAAAAAGTACATTTCCCGAAACTGAAAAATAGTCTTTGTAGGTTTTGTTGCGGAAATTAAGGTAACCGCAATAAACCAGGTTGGTGACAAAACCGCCGAGGAGGATGAATATCAGGGAAGGATTTTTCTGGAACAAAGGATTTGTACCGTGTTCAAGTGCAATCTTTTCGATAGGCTTGCCGGCCTCAAATCCAAAGTTGAAACACGCACTCATCACGCCTGCAAATATTGCGATCAGGATACCTTTCTTAAGTGCGAATTCCTTTACCGCTGCCTTCTTCTCCTCTTCCGACATCCCTGCACTCTTGAGTGAACCGGCATAACCAATTACAGCTATTCCGGTCACAGTAATCGCCACGCCTGTAATGGTAAGTATACCGGATGTGGTACTGAAAAGGTTTTCCCCGGCCACAACAGGGGGTATAAGTGTCCCGAATGCTGCACAAAGCCCTAAAGCTATGCTCTGACCAAGTGCGATACCAAGGTATCGTATGCTCAGGCCGAAAGTGAGACCGCCAAACCCCCATAGCAGGCCGAAAAATGCTGCCATGAGTTTGGATGACGCAGGGGCCTCTTTTATGATTGGAATCAGTTCACCAGAGGGGATAAAAATAAATGCAAATATCCATGGAATGATAATCCATGCAAAAAGACCCTGTGAAATCCAGTAAGACTCCCATGCCCATGATTTTACTTTCTTAAACGGGACGTAAAAACTTGCAGCCCCAATGCTTCCGAGCATTATCAGAAAAATTCCGGCTATTGGTTCCATAAAGAACTTTATTGATTTAAAAGACCTAAAATAAGTATTTTCTTCATATTATTTTTTCTATTGAAAAGAAACAGGGAAATTATTAATATTACAATACCAAACATAATAACAACCTAAAACATAAATAATGAAAAAAGCAGCCATCTCAGCCATTTTGTTCCTGTGCATTACAGCAGGACTTACAGCCCAGGATGTAACAGTCTACGGGCTGACATGTGAACATAAGACTAACCCGTCAGGGATTGACAATCCTAAACCTGTATTGTCATGGAAAATCAATTCTCCGGGCAGAAACGTGATGCAGAGCGCCTGGCAGATCCAGGTAGCCACTGATCCTTCTTTTCCGGCCTCTAAAACAGTCTGGCAGTCGGGAAAAATCAACTCTGACGAGTCAGTTTACATCACTTACGGGGGAAAAGAACTTATTCCTTCCCGGAAATATTTCTGGAGAGTAAGGGTGTGGACCAGTAACGGAAAAGAATCGAAATGGAGCCAGACGGCATCTTTTGAAACAGGACTTATGGGCAAGGATGGCTGGAAAGCAAAATGGATCGAGCTGCCGGGTGATACAAACCGCTACTCCCCTTCACCGCATTTCAGAAAAGAGTTTACCGTAAACAAACCTGTGGCCAGGGCTGTGGTTTACGTTACTTCTCATGGTTTTTATGAACTCCATCTGAACGGCAGGAAGGTCGGGGACCAGGTTCTCACTCCGGGGTGGACATCTTACGGTAAAAGACTGCAATATCAGGTGTATGATGTAACGGGACAGGTTGCTCGGGGCGCTAACGCCATAGGCGCCGTACTGGGCGACGGCTGGTACCGCGGCACCCTGGCATGGGGCAACAACTGGGCTATCTACGGAAAAACACTCGGCCTGCTGATGCAGTTAAAGATTACACATACCGACGGGACGGAAACACTCGTGGTGACCGATGAAACATGGACAGGTAACCAGGACGGAGCAATAAGAATGAATGACATTTATAACGGTGAAACCTATGATGCCCGTAAAAGGCTTACAGGATGGAACATGCCTGGTTATGACGGCAAAAACTGGATACCGGTAAAAGTGGCATCATACAATAACAATAACCTGGTTGCATCTGAAAGCGTGCCGGTGAGAAAGATTCAGGAAATAAAACCCGTAAAAATCTTCCGGACACCCAAGGGAAGCCTTGTGGCAGATATGGGACAGAATATGGTTGGCTGGGTGCGCCTGAAAGTACAGGGAAATGCAGGAACGGTGGTGACTTTAAGACATGCAGAGGTTCTTGACAAATACGGCGAATTTTATACTGCAAACCTCCGTGCCGCAAAATGCCAGCTGACATATACTCTTGCCGGTTCGGGCGAAGAAGTCTATGAACCCAGGTTTACCTTCATGGGATTCAGGTACGTCGAAGTGACAGGCTTCCCCGGGGAACTTACTCCAGACAATATTACCGGCGTGGTTGTCCATTCCGATATGGCTGTCACAGGCACTTTTGAATGCTCAAATCCTCTTGTAAACCAGTTGCAGCATAATATTCAGTGGGGGCAGAAGGGTAACTTTGTTGACGTACCTACAGATTGTCCCCAGAGAGATGAAAGGCTTGGCTGGACAGGCGATGCACAGGTTTTCTGCCGCACGGCAGCTTTTAACATGGATGTGGCGGCTTTCTTCACCAAATGGCTTAAAGATGTGGCAGCCGACCAGAAGAAGGGAGGCGAGGTGCCTGATGTAATACCTGACGTTCTTAACAGGCAGGATGCCACAACCGCCGCTCCATCGGCAGCATGGGGAGACGTGGCCGTTATTACCCCGTGGACAATGTATCTGGTTTACGGCGATAAACGGTTCCTCGAGAACCAGTACCCAAGCATGAAAGCATGGGTTGAGTATATCCGGAATAAGGCCGGAGAAAGCTACATCTGGAAAGGAGGCAGCAAATATGGCGACTGGCTCTTCTACCATCCGCCTGTAAACAACCATACCGAATTTGACGGACATACCGAGAGGGATTTTATCTCCACCGCCATGTATGCCTATTCATCAAAACTTCTTTCGATGGCGGCAAAGGAACTTGGAAAAGAAGATGATGCAAAGCTGTATGAAAGTATCTTCAATAAAATAAAGGAGGTTTTCAACCATGAGTATGTGACACCTGCCGGACGGGTGGGAACAGGATCACAGACATCTTATGTTCTGGCCCTTATGTTTGAGCTCCTGCCTGAAAACCTCAGGAAAAATGCAGCACAGTTTCTTGCTGACGACATTAAAAGCCGCAGAAACAGGCTTTCTACAGGTTTTGTCGGAACCTCTTACCTGTGCCACGTGCTGTCGGGAACGGGCTTCACAGATGTTGCATACGACCTTCTGCTTCAGGAGTCATATCCTTCATGGCTCTACCCGGTGAAAATGGGCGCAACAACCATTTGGGAAAGATGGGACGGCATCAAGACAGACAGCACATTCCAGGATGCCGGGATGAACTCATTCAACCATTATGCCTACGGAGCCATTGGCGACTGGATGTACAGGATGTGTGCAGGAATTGAAACAGGAGCACCCGGATACAAAAAAATAATAATTCAACCCTCCCCCACCCAAAGATTGAATTATGCAAAAGCCTCATTTGAAAGCAGCTACGGACAAATATTATCCGGATGGGAAAGAGAAGGGAAGACTATCCGGATTAAGGTGAAAATTCCCGTAAACACAAAAGCTGTCATTTTGCTTCCGGCAGCCGATGCTTCAAAGATTACAGAATCCGGAGTACCACTGGCGGCAGTAAAGGATTTCTCAGGTTTGCGTACGGTTAACGGCAAGGTGAGCTTTGAAGCCGGATCGGGAGAATATAGTTTCGAGATAAGGGAATAGAAGAAGCGGAAAAGGCAGGCGGCAAGTCAATGTTATTAAGGCATTGACTTTATATAATAAATCTTATTTTTGCAGGCTTAATTATTGGTAATGTCGTTTATATCCGGTCACACCGGCGAATTTGCCGCCCTGCTTACCGCTGTTTTCTGGACTATCACGGCTCTTGCAAACGAAACGGCAAGCCGTAAAATAGGATCCCTGACAGTCAATATTATAAGGTTGTTCCTGGCAGCGATATTTCTATCACTTTACAACCTTTTTGCACGCGGTTATCTGGTGCCGTCAGATGCATCTTTATATAACTGGATATGGCTTTCCCTGTCCGGACTGGTAGGTTTTGTCTTTGGCGATTACTTTCTTTTCAGGGCTTTCTCAGTGATCGGGTCGAGATTCTCAATGCTCATTATGACAACAGTTCCGCTGCTTACTGCTTTTTTCGGATGGATGATGATCGGGGAGAAACTCAGCCTGCTTCATTTTACAGGGATGGTGCTCACATTTACCGGAATATCATTGGCGATATTTTCACGCAACGGAAAGGGAGAAAAACTTACATTAAAACTTGCGCCGTCAGGTATTCTGTTTGCGCTTGGCGGAGCTGTGGGTCAGGCTCTCGGACTTGTGCTGAGCAAGATCGGAATGCAGGGCAGCTACGACCCCTTCGCGGCAACTCAGATAAGGGTCTTCGCCGGTGCGGGAGGTTTTGCCGTTCTGGCTTTTATGTTATCGCGCTGGTCCGACGTGGCAAAGGGTGTAAAAGACAGGAAAGCGTTCACCGCTGTTTCGACCGGTGCGTTCTTCGGACCTTTCCTTGGCGTGTCATTTTCACTGATGGCCGTTAAATTTACACAGGCGGGAATTGCGTCCACAATAATGGCAATTGTGCCCGTGCTCATAATTCCTCCCTCTGTTCTGATGTACAGGGAAAAAGTCACCCTGGCCGAAATAGCAGGCGCAGTTATCTCGGTTTCGGGAACAGCAATTTTCTTTATTGGCTGATACGGCCGACTGCTCTTGTTTGAAAAACTATTTAAGTTCGCCGGCAAGCCGTTCAATATTTCCCGAAATCCTTACGGCGTCGATCTTTTTCAACATAAGCTCAGCATTAAGTTCCCGGAATCTTATTTTCTCATTCCTGTAATCCAGGTCATAATTAAGCATCTCATCAGCACTCAGCAGGCCACTTTCAAACCTTTCCCTGTAAATGGAGAGGTTTTCCCGGTAAAGATCAAGCACTTCGGCTTCAGCCTCAATCTTCCGTGAAATCTGCCTTATCTCCTCATTAAGAATCAAAGATTTGTTGATGGTCCTTTTCAATTCATCATTGTAATTCTGCGAAATGGCTTTTTCTTTGAGTTTTAACTGCCTGATCCGGTTTCCTGAAATATCGCCGCCGGCAACAGGTATCCTTACCGATATTCCCGCATAACTGCTGCCGTACCAGCTGCCGGTATTAAGAGGGTCGAACCTGTCGGTATACTGATTTCCTCCTGCGAAGGCTTCTATTCCCACAACGGGGAGCAGTCTTCCTCTCTCGCTTAGAATCTGTTTTGATATGAGATCCCCTGAGATCCTGATCTGTTCCAGAGTATAACTCGAATCACTGTTTTGTCCGGTAAACCGTCCGAGGATGTCCGTATTGTCAATAAAGGAATAATCAAAAACAGAATTTAGAACCCTGTCAGGTTCAAGACCTGTCAGAAAACTGATGTACAATTTTTCCCTCGCAAGCTCTGACAATGCGTTTTCGTATGCATCAACCGCCTTCCGGTGGCTGATCAATGAGAGATTCAGTTCTGTTTTATTGACCCTTCCCTCCCCGAACCTTCGGTAAAGATTATCCCGGATATTGGAGCTTCTGACAGTGTCGTCGATGGCCGACTTAAGGATAAGCTCCCTGGAATAAACCGAAATATAGCTTTTTATGACTTCAGTGGTCAGTTCCTCTTCGGCAATTTTTAACGAAACATTTGAGATCCTTTCGTTTATACCCGACTCTTTGATTCTGTTTAACAAATAAAGGTCAAGCAATGGAATGTAAAGGGAGGCACCGGCACTCTGCTGCCAGGCTGTGCCGAACCTGATCGGCCTCTTCTCTTCGGTCGGTACCGGGAAAAACAAGCCGACAGGAACGATCTGTGAGGGAGAAACGAAGTTATACCTGAAATTATAAGCTACCGAGAGCTGTGGTATCAGAGACTTTTTTGCAGATGCGGTCTGTGATTTTGCAATGAGATAATCTGTCTTTGCCGAGGCAATGTTCTCCCTGTTGCCAAGGGCCTCCCTGATGGCCTGTCCGACAGTTATGACGGGTTCCTGTGCCCTGATTGCCGTGACAGCAGCCGCAAACAAAATATATATTAATAATTTTTTCATATCAGTATGTTTAATTATCATGTTCTGAACACAGAAGCAGGTTCAACCTTGTTTATTGTTCTGATAGAGAAAAAGAGTGAACTTCCGATTGAAATAAAGAGCGTAATGGTAAAAAGCGCAGTGTATTCTGCAAGTGAATACCTTATCATTAATCCGGAGTTTGAGACACCAAGGCGGAAGCCTTCAAGAAGCATTGCGGCAATAAGGAATCCTGCAATAGCAAAGATGAGCGACTGTGTAAGTATAAGCCGTGTGATATACCCATTTGTTGCACCTATTGCCTTTAAGGTTCCGTAATCGCGTATATGGTCAACCGCGGCGGAATAGAGTGTAAGTCCGATTATAAAAAATCCGCTTATCACTGCAAATATTACTAGTGAACCGATGCTTGTTCCGATGTTTGATGTCAGGGTTATATAGCTGACTGTTGATTTTCTGAGCGTTTCAGCGTTCCATGCTTTTACATTTGGTATAATCCCGTTTATGTTGTCCGCCACCTGGTCGGCAGTAAACCCGGATCTGACCTTCACCGCCACGGCGTTTACCGTTGATTTTGGAAGTGAAGCATAGAATCTTGCCCTTGACAGCGTTGTATAGATAAAAGAACCGGCAAAACCTCTTGCGTCACGTGTCTGGACTTTAATCCATGCAGTTTTCCCGTTTATTTCCATCCTGGTGCCTTTTCCGACAGGATAATCGAAGGTCTGCCTGTCAAAATACTCCGCCGAGACTGCCTCGTCATCGATTAGTGACATAAGATTCCCGTCAATTATTTTTTCCTGTCTGGGGCCGGCTACGAAAAGGGGCGGCTCACTTCCTATAACCAGCACAGGGGAGCTTTTGCCGTTGGGAAATTTTGCAGTTGCCCCTGCGGCAATGACTCCCCAGGCTTCCTCAACACCTTCAACACTGCGCACTTCCTTCACGAGGCTTTCGTCGAGGAATGCAAGTTCATTGCTGTTGCGAGTGATGTTGTCAACCACCCATACCTGGGCCAGATCGGTACGTGAGTTCGAAACCAGTCCTCCCATGAGACCCTGAAGGAATCGCAGAATGCCTACCTGCTGGCCAATCAGGAAGATGCTGATCACTATGCCAATAATTACGCCCAGGCTTTTTACCCTGTCGTACCTTATAAACCGTAAAGCTGTTTTTATCATGACAGCATTCAGATTATAATCACACACTCAACCTTTGTATTGAGGATCACCTGTGGTTTGCCTGCAATCTGAATTTTTATCTCTCTTACAAGCCTGTCTTCCTGTTCACCGGTCTGTCCGGTGAAGAGAGATTTTGCCGACAGAAAAGGAGATAAATAGAATACTTCGCCCTCAGCTATTACTTTTCCCGTACCGGGATACCTTAAAAAAACTTTCTGACCCTCCTTCATTCTGTCAGCGAAAAGTTCGTCCACTTCAGCCCTGACAATAGTTCTGCCGGCAGGTGCCATCACGGCATATTCTGAATACTGGGCTACTGCCATACCGGGTCTCACCGGGAGGCTCAGAAGGATACCGTCCGAAGGCGCCCTTAACAGCTTATTATCAGCTTCGGCCATGGCGTAACCTAACTGCTTCTGAAGTTCATCATATCTTGCCATGGAAAGCCTTACAGACATTCTCTGCCTCTCTGCAGCCAGGTTCAGAGTCTCAACCTCAGTCTGCAAATCCTTAATGTTCTGAAGAGGTTCAGACCCGCCGGCTGCAAGTCTTTCTGATGATTCAAGAAGGGCCGCCTTGTTTTTAAGCCTAGATTCTGTTTCTGAAAGAGCAAGTTTCTCTATAGCAGTTTGTATTTCCTGCGCTTCCACCTGCTTCCTCAGCTGGTCTGTCCTGATTTTTTCCAGATCATTTTCCAGAAGGGCGATCGGTTCACCCTTTTTCAAAGTCCCGCCTTCATACCTGTAAATCTCTTTTACTATTCCGCCTGAAGGAGCGGCCAGTTTGATTATTGTTCCCTCGGGTTCAATCTTTCCCATGGCAATTACCTCCTTTATATTTTGTACAGCTTCCCTCTCCGAATCAGACATTTCATTTTCCTGCGATGAGGTTTGGCTCTTATTGCTGCACCCTGCAAAAATTACCAGGGCCGTAAGTAGAATAAATTTGTTCATATTATTATAATTTAATTATCCTGTTTTCAATTAAATAAGTCACTGTATGATTCTTTTTCTGATGCGAATCCGTCATTAACGTATATTATCCTGTCGGCATACTGTTTAAGCCTCTGGTCGTGAGTAACAACTATAACGGCCTTTCCTGACCGTGAAAGCATTTTAAGTTCCTCCATAACCAGGGTTGCACTTCCGTGGTCGAGCGATGCAGTAGGTTCATCACACAAAACCAGTTCAGGTTCCGTAACAAGAGCCCGGGCAATTGCAACACGTTGTTTCTGTCCGCCGCTCAGATTACCGGGCATATCGTTTGCCCTCGAATCCATATTAACCTTTTTGAGTGCAGCGAGTGCCATTTCCCTGGCTTTTCTTCCTTTCATCCCGTTAAGCAGAAGAGGCTGCATGACATTCTCAACCACCGTTAGAGGGGCAATCAGATTGAAATTCTGAAATACGAATCCTATTTTTCCGGAACGCAGCCTTGCAAGCTCCCTTTCGGAGAGACTCTCTGTCAGTATATCGTCAACAAATACTTTTCCGGTTGTAGGAAAAATTACACAACCCAGCAATGAAAGCAGGGTTGTCTTTCCGGATCCTGATGGACCAAGAATGAGAGTGAGTTCATTTGCCCTGAATTCCAGAGAGGTCGGCTGCAGTGCAACCAGAACGCTTTCACCTGTTTTATATTCCCTCGAAGCTTCTGATAAGTATGCGACTCTTTTCATAAGTGATTTTTTCAGATAAACAATATTTGTATATTTTTGTTCATTATTTATATTATTTAGTATTTTTATGTACATATTTTAATATGCGGTTTTATAAAAACATATCACCTTTTTATGTCATATCGTCCTATTTCTCAAATCTCTGCCCAACCCTGAGAAGGATAATTATTAAACTTATCAGATTATGAATATTCTTAAAGAATTAATAGAAAGGTATTCCGAATTCACGGAGGATAACAAAGATGAGGGGCTGTTAACCATGGCAGATTTTCTGGGTTTTCTGAACTCCTATTATAACACTGACGCACTGGTGATGAGGAATCTTTCGGGTGGTTCGGAGAAAAATGAATTTAAAGGATTCAGAAACATCAACAGTGAAATTTCAATACTGCTTGTATTCATGTACAGGTATGCCAGATGTTATATAAGGAAGGCGCTTGAAGACGGAATGGTTCAGACAGGTGACGAATTTTCGTTCCTGATAACTCTGATGACGCATAAAAGCATGACCAAGATGGAACTCATCACCAGCCAGGTGATGGAGAAAACAACAGGAATAGAGATACTAAGGCGTCTTGCAGCCAAAGGACTGATCAGCGAATTTCCCGACAAGTCGGATAAAAGAAAAGTGAGGGTTGCAATTACGGAAAAAGGCAAAAGGGAAATCCGGAAACTACTTCCCGGGATGAGCAGGGCTGCAGGAATAATTTCGGGTAACCTGACCTTAAAGGAGAAAAATACTCTTCTTTTCCTGTTGAAAAAGCTGGACTATTTTCATAATGATATATTTATTAACAGCCACGACTTACCTCTGGGCCAGATTATGGCTGATTCAGATACCGGGAAAAAAATCATACGAAAAGCAGCACCAGCAGCTGGGCAATAAAAATCCTGAGGAACATCACCAGGGGATATACTGTGGCATAGGCAACTGCAGGCGCTTCTGACTGTGCAAGGCTGTTTGAATAGGCAAGCGCCGGCGGATCGGTCATGCTGCCTGAAAGAAGTCCGCAGATTTCAAAAAAGTTAAGTCTAAACCATTTGCGCGCGACATATCCGATAATCAGAACAGGAAACATAGTTATGAGTGCGCCGTAACCCATCCAGACGAATCCGCCTCCGTTTACCAGTGCCGGGACAAAGCTCTCCCCTGCTTTTAGTCCAACGCTCGCCAGGAACAGCACTATTCCTAATTCACGCATCATCAGGTTCGCGCTTTGTGTCGTATAGGCTGCCAGCGAAAACCTGTGCCCGTATTTACTGATGAGTATTGCCACAATAAGCGGACCCCCGGCCAGTCCAAGTTTCAGGGGGTTTGACAAACCGGGCACCCTTATCGGTACGCTTCCCACTATTACCCCGAGAATGATTCCCGTGAAAACCGGCAGGAGGTTTGGCTCATAGAGTCTGCGAAGAGAGTTACCGACCTCGCGGGCAACATTTTCGATGGATTTTTCATCCCCCACTATGGTAAGGCGGTCGCCCATCTGCAACTCTATTCCGGGATTTGCAACAAGTTCTATCCCGGATCTCTCTATTCTGGTAATGTTTATATTGTACCTTGATCTTAAGCGCAGAGAACCAAGTGTCTTTCCCCTTAATTCCGTGTTTGTAACGACTATTCTTTTTGTGATGAGGTTAGCCTGGCGTGCCGAAAGGTCCATGTCGCTCCTGGTTCCAAGATAACCGATGACTGAGTCAATCTCTTTCTTTCCGGCCACAACCAGGACTATATCATCATGTTCGATTATCCTGTCGGGACCGGGAATCATCAGGTTTCCTTTGTTAAGAAGCCGGGAAATAATCATCTTCCCCGGCGCATTCTCAGTAATTTCTTTTACGCTTTTCCCGATCACATCATTTGATGTAATCCGGATGGTGGCTTTTTCGGGAGCTTCGTCTGACGGATGTTGGGCCTCTGATATTTCCTTCTGTTCTTTTACAAGGTTAATATCGAATACCTTTTTTATTATTATCATAGACAGAATTACCCCAAGTACGCCGAAAGGATATGCAACTGCATAACCTATGCCGGGGTCAGGGAAATCAGGCCGAATCCCCGTCTTAATAAGCTGGCTTAATGTCTGCTGAACAGCTCCCAGTCCGGGTGTGTTGGTAACAGCTCCCGACATTATTCCAGCCATTACGGGCATGGGTACGTCTGATAAAAAATGGATTATCACTGTCAGTACCGCTCCTGTAATTACAATAGCGAAAGCAAGCAAATTGAATTTTACCCCTGTTTTGCGAAAGGACGAAAAGAAAGCAGGGCCAACCTGCAGGCCTATGGAAAAGACAAACAGGATAAGTCCGAAATCCCTTACAAACTCAAGGGCATCATGGTTTGCCCTTAAGCCAAAATGACCTGCCGCAATTCCGGCAAACATGACGAATGCAATACCCAGGCTTACATTAAATATCCTGACCTTGCCAAGAGCTATTCCGACTGCTATAACCACGCAGTATGTCAGTATGGTATGAGCCACTGAGCCATTGAACAGTATGTCGGTTAACCATTCCAAGCGGGTTCGTGTATTTACTGCCAGAGTCTCACTCCCATCACCAGAACATCATCAGTCTGAGGGTTACTTCCTTTCCATTTCAAAAACTCACTTTCCAGTCTGTTCTTCTGATCGGCAAGAGGGAGAGGACTAAGATGTGACAAGGTTTCTTTAAATCGCTGGTACTTGTATTTTTTTCCGTCTGATCCTCCGAACTGGTCTGCATATCCGTCGGAGAATATGTAAATCATATCGTTTTTACAGAAATCGATTGTCTGGGTTGTGAACGACTTCTGAACGTCGGCACCTATTCCAACCGGCATCCTGTCGGCCCTGAATTCAGTGAGTTCCCTGTCCCTGAAAAGAAGAAGATTGTTAAAGGCTCCCGAGAATTTCAGAATTCGTTTTCCGATGTCTAATGTACAGAGGGCCATATCCATGCCATCTCTTGTTTCGTCTTCTTTTCCTTTCTGACGAAGGGCCTTTTGTATTTCTGTTCTGAGTTCGTCGAGGATAATTCCCGGCCCGGTTATTTTACGGTTGTTGACTATTTCATCGAGAAAAGAGATACCCAGCATGCTCATCAGGGCGCCCGGCACACCGTGACCGGTACAGTCGCCGGCTGCTAAAACAAATTTCCCTTCAACCTTTGTGAACCAGTAAAAATCGCCGCTTACAATATCTCTTGGAAGATACAAAATGAACATATTCGTACTGAGCTCTTTTATTTCCTCCGGGTCAGGAAGCATTGCATTCTGTATCCGGCTTGCGTAACTGATGCTTGCCGTAATATCCTTGTTTTTTTCCTCTATAATATCGTAGGCCTGTTTTAGCTCAACGTGTTTCAGCCGGTAAATTTCTTTCTCCTGTTCCGATCGCTCAATGGCATGGGCCACCTCTATATTGTTAAGTCTGCTCTGTGCTTCGCTGCTCTGGAAAGATTCCCTGGCTTTAAGATACATTTTAAAATGTCTGAGGGCCTTACCCGGTTGTTTTGAATACTCGTAATGGTTTGCAAGAGCACGGAGCGCTTCAGCAACAAGGGCCTGCGATTTAAGTTCCCTTGCCATACGAAGTGATCCGGATAATTTTGATTCGGCCATTTTGAAATCCCCGAGCAGGCTAAGAACCCTGCCTTCTCCCATCATGCACTGAAGAGCACACCGTTTATCCGAATTGGTCTGCCCTTCGGAATAATAGTAAAGGGATTTCTCAAAATCCTTCATTTCCTCGTATGTTGCAGCAATTCCTAGAAGGGTCCATGGAATGGCAGATGTTTGCTTGTTTTTTTTCCTGATATCCAGGCTTCTGAAATAATAATCGAGAGACTCGCTGTATTTTTTTGTCTGTCTCAGGAGCATGCCTATCCTGTTAAGGGATGAAGCAACAGCATTTTCGTCGCCCAGTTCCTCCCTTATTTTCAATCCCTTTTCAAAAAATTCGAGTGCTTTGTTGAAATTACAGAGGCGTGAATAGATAAGACCGAGCTGACTGCAGGCTTCTCCCTCGGTTTCGCGGTCGCCACTCTCAACAGATTGTTTCCATGCTTTCAGCCAGAGGTCGAGTGTTTTTTCAAAATCGCCCAGGCTTTCGTAAATATTTCCCTTCAGAAGGAGTGCCCTTGCGTAACCCGGTTCGTGCCTGTTATGCTCAAACCATTTCATTGCTTCAGAAAGGTTTTTCAGGGCGATATCGTTACGAGAGGTATAGAAACCTGCGGAAGCTAAATTTAACCTTGCATATGCAGATCCTTTCCGGTAATGAATCTTATTGCATTTTTCCAGGAGTTTCCGGGATTTTTCTGCCACTGCAGCATGGTCGGAAAACCGCATGTCCCAGAGCTGCCGGTTCAGTGTATCAGCGGTTAACTCTGATTTTGCCTTTTTCTCAAAATTCTGTCTCATCGAAGCAAATGTCGGAAAACATAAAAGTAGTAAAATAATCCTTTATTGAATGTGAGTTAAGGAAACCTGCCTGTTTTTGCCGGGCTAATTATTCGGGTAAATATTTGGGAATCCATTATCTCATTTTGAAATAACAATGGAATACAAATTTAAATACATTTGCGCCCGGATTTATTTTATCAGAATGCAAGCAGAGAGTATTTTAATTTTTATTGTAATAACCTTGTCTGTCTTAATATTTTTTGCACATCAAAGATTTAAGCAGTTAATTACTCTGGCACTGTTAGCGGTTATTGCAGTAATAACCACAATCTGGAGCATTACAGTTTTCAATGATGGATTTAACACACCTGTGATAAGGCATATTTCTTTGTCGGGCAGCGGAGGTTTAATCCTTACAATTGATAAGCTGTCTGCATTTTTTATTCTTGTTATTAACCTTACCTGCATTAACGGTTTGTTGTTTGCCGGAGGATACCTTAAACACTATTATACCAGGAAGAAGGGACTAAATATTTCAATTCACTTTTTTGCATATCTTTTTCTTTACATATCCATGCTTCTTGTAGTGATGGTCAGGGAGGGACTGGCCTTTCTTATTGCATGGGAAATTATGGCTATAGCATCGTTCCTGCTTGTGATATTTGATGCTGAGGAAAGACAGATTCTGAAAACAGGTATCAGCTACCTGGTTCAGATGCATATCGGCATGTTTTTTCTTCTGATTGCTTTCCTTATTGTGGAAAAGGATACCGGAATGCTTGGTTTTGATGCTCTTAAATATTATTTTAAAGAAGGACATCATCTGGCAGTTTTTATCCTGTTTCTTGCCGGATTTGGCATAAAAGCGGGGCTTATTCCGTTTCATACATGGCTTCCTGAGGCTCATCCTGCTGCACCTTCTCATGTTTCTGGTGTGATGTCGGGGGTTATGATAAAAATGGGGATATACGGTATTCTAAGGGTCGTATTTCAGATGCAGAATGATCTCTTTGCAGCAGGTCTTATAACTCTTGCCATTTCTCTTCTGTCGGGCCTTTTCGGAGTAATGATGGCCATTTTACAGCACGATATTAAGAAGCTACTGGCTTATCATAGCATAGAGAATATCGGAATTATTGGTATGGGAGTCGGGATAGGCATGCTGGGAGTATCATATAATAATCAGTCGATGATATTTCTTGGATTTGGAGGGGGCATATTACATATACTGAACCATTCACTTTTCAAATCGCTTCTCTTTTTCAGTTCAGGTAATGTTTACCAGGCGTCACAAACCAGGAATATTGAATTACTCGGAGGACTTATGAAAAGGATGCCATATACCTCTGTTTTTTTTCTGGTTGGTTCTCTTGCGATCTGCGGCCTGCCTCCCCTTAACGGATTCATTTCAGAATACCTTATATATTCTGGCATGTTCAGCAACCTGTCAGGCCTTGACTTCAAAGGTTCAGTTATTGTGGTAATGGCAATTGCAGGACTTGCATTAATAGGAGGCCTTGCCATCTTTTGTTTCACAAAGGCGTTTGGAATAACGTTCCTTGGAGAAGCCAGGACAAAACAGGCGGAGGAGGCTTCAGAAAGGGACAGAGAAATGCTTATACCTCAATTGATACCTGTTATTTTCATTGCGGCAATCGGGATTGCCCCTTCCCTGTTTGTAAAACCGGTTATGGATCTTATTGCAGGTAATCTTTCCCTTACAGGATCAGGACCAATTGTTACACCGGAAAACGGCAGTCTGGCAAATATAAGTCTGATAAGCGGATTTTTTGTTGTAATTCTCACGGCCATCCTTATTTTCAGGCATCTCCATCTCAGAAATGTGCCTGTTAAAAAGGAGCCGACATGGGGATGCGGTTACGGGGTATATAATCCCCGCATGCAATACACCTCGACATCCTTTGCATACAATTATAACCACCTTGCAAAACCAGTTACCGGTACAAAAAAAGATATCAATGAGATTGGTGAAGAGGAAATTTTTCCCTCTGAAAGGAGTTTTGCTACCCACACCGGCGATCCTGTCAAGGAGTCCATAATCGACAAACCGGTGGAATGGTCGTGGTTCGTTCTTAAGAAGCTCGCCGTAATGCAGACGGGAAAGATTCAGCATTATATACTTTACGCTTTTATTTTTATGCTTGCAGCATTGCTGCTTACATATCTGAAAATAATATGAGACTGCTTGGTTTTTTGTTTTTAATCGTATCGGCTTTACTTATCCCGGGGTTCATTCTGAGAATAAAAAGCATTGCCGCGGGACGAAAGGGTCCAGGTATATGGCAGCCTTACAGGGATATAGCCATTTTGTTTGCCAAAGGCCAGGTGTTCAGCAACACTTCGGGTCTGATATTTCAGATAGCCCCTGCAATAAACCTGTCATGCATTATTGCTGCAGCCATGCTTCTTCCGTTTGGAAGGTACGGATCGTTAATATCATTCGATGGTGATTTTGTATACTTTCTTTATATCCTGGCTCTTGGCAGATTCTTTTCAATAATCTCCGCTCTTGATACAGGGAGCAGCTTTGAGGGGATGGGGGCCAGCAGGGAGGCCTTATTCTCTATGCTGGCTGAACCTGCTTTTTTTATCCTTTTTGCAGCATTGGCAATTGTAACCGGTCATACATCATTTAGCGGCATATTCTCAGAATATACTATTTCAGGAGATCATAATATCCTGATTATGACTCTGATCGGCGTATTTGTATTATTTCAGTCCTCTCTTGTCGAAACATGCAGAGTGCCTGTGGATGACCCAAAAACACATCTGGAACTGACCATGATTCATGAAGTAATGATTCTGGATAACAGCGGTTTCGACAAAGCCCTGATACATATTTCGACTTACTTAAAACAGGCTATATACGGGCTTCTGATATATAATCTGATTACACCGTTTAAATTAAATCTGGTATTTCAGATTATAATTTTTGTTCTGGTTCAGGCTCTGTATGCAATTACAGCAGGATTAATTGAGTCTTTCAGGGCAAGGAACAAGATGAACAGGAATCCGAAGTTTATTCTTACCATATCTGCAGTGGCATGGATAGCTTTTGTAATAATACTGATATTAAAGAAATAGCGGGATGGTTAATTATCTGATTGTACTATTTGCAGTCACAAACATTTTTTTCGCTTCAGCCGAAAGAATCTCAATCTACATAAGGCTAATAGCTATGCAGGGATTATTGCTGTGTGGTATTGCACTTGCAGGGCTGAGCGAAGTAAATTTAGGGAACCTCATTTTCATAGCAGCCGAGACGATTGTTTTCAAAACTGTCATAATGCCATATCTCCTGTTCAGGATTGTTAAGACTTCAGGCGTGACAAAGGTGCACAGGCTCTCAATGCCCGCATTTTATAATCTGCTCTTTTCGATATTTGCACTTCTGATCAGCGCAATGATTGCAAAATCGATGCTTACCGGTTTTGTAAGTTCGGTGTTTATGACAGTTGCCTTGTACACGTTGTTTGTCGGCCTTCTTCTGATAGTGACGCACCGGCTTATTGTTTCACATATAATCGGTTTTATGATTACCGAGAATGCCGTTTTTCTTTTCTCGGTAGCTGTGGGTAATGAAATGCCGATGCTTATAAACATTGGTATTCTTCTGGATATTTTTGCAGGTGTGCTGATTCTGGGTTTTTTCGGCCTTCGCATCAGGTCAAATACCAATGAAATAACCAAGCTGAAAGATTGAGTATGTCACTGCTTTTATTCTTCATATCAGCCTTTATATTCTGTATCGCAATTTTTCTTGCAGGTAACAGGAAATTCACAATTGCATTAATGGCACTGTTTTCATTAATGCATATTTCATTCAGCATTTATGCATGGATGAACAGGGGCGTGACGGAGCTTACCTATTTCTCATACAACGGGCCGGGACTTTTAATGCTTTTCATTCTTTCCGTGCTTGTTATTCCTGTTGTCTATCACGGAATTATATATAACACAAAAAGCGACATTAAGAGATTCAACATTTATCATATTTCTCTCATAGCTCTGATTACATTCATGAGCGGTGCTTATATAGCCAATAACATGACCGTGCTATGGATATTCGCCGAAGCCACCACCCTTGCTGTTGCTGCACTTATCTACCACGACCGCACTGATGTGGCTCTGGAAGCAACCTGGAAATATGTTTTTGTATGTTCCGTGGGAATTGCCCTGGCATATCTCGGAATTCTTTTTCTTAGTTTTATCTATGGAAAAGAAGATGCTGCAAATTTATCTTTTGAGACCCTCCAGGGACTCCTGAAACAAGCCAATCCCGTCTATCTGAAGATTGCTTTTCTGTTTGTTCTTGTGGGTTTCAGTACCAAAATGGGCCTTTTCCCTATGCACACAGTCACAATTGATGCTCATTCTGTGGCGCCGCCGCCGATCAGCGCCCTGATATCAACCACATTAATGAACCTTGGTTATCTTGCGATCTTCAGAGTATATACCCTTTTCTCTTCATCTGCCATATATTCATTTATGAATAATATGCTGATTATTTCAGGGACTCTCTCCCTTCTTATTGCGGCAGGATATATGCTCAAGGCAAAGCATCTCAAGCGTATGCTGGCTTACTCGAGCCTGGAAAACATGGGACTCGTTGCCGTTGCCACAGGACTTGGAGGCTCGGGATATTACGGAGCATTCCTGATTATATTACTTCATTCTCTGGTGAAGTCAGGCTTGTTTTTCCAGATGGGACAGTTGCACCGTGTTCTGGGAACATTCAGCCTGGACGAAGCCGGGAATTATATGATCCTTTATCCTGCCGGGGCACTCGTACTCTTAACAGGAGTCATACTTATCCTTGCGATACCCCCTTCGGGTTTGTTTATTGCAGAATTTCTTATAATCAGAGAAACCGTATTCAGCAACAAAATTTTTATCGGTATTACTATTTTCCTGTTTTTGTGTTTTATCATTTATGCCATGAGCACAAGGGTATTGCACATAATATACTCGAATCCCAGAAATCAGCACATACCTGCTTCGGAAGGCATAAAAGTAAATCCCGCGGAAACCTGGACTCAATTTGTATTTTTTGCTGTCGTAATAATTCTCTGCATATACCAGCCTCCGTTCGTGGAAAATATTATTAAAGACAGCATCAGCTTTCTGATAAAATAAGTTAGTTATGAAGGGTTCATATATAGAAATTGAAAATAATTCAGGTCCTTACAGAATTGATGACATTCCTGTGCTTCCCTACTCTGATTTTTATAACCAGACAATTACCTTTATGCGGGAGCGGGATTCAATACATTGCGTTGCATATTTCGGGATAAAATATCAAAACAGGATTCGTATCATTTGCTTACTTGCCGATGATACCAATGGAAAAATTTACGGTTACTCCTTTATATATAATGATAATGAAACCCTTGATTCTGTCACAAAAGTTCTTCCCCAGATGCACCTTTTTGAGAGAGAGGTACACGAGAACTTCGGAGTAAGATATTCAGGCCACCCCTGGCTTAAGCCTGTCAGATATTCTTACGACAGGCTAAACACAGACCAGGTAATTGAGAATTATCCCTTTTACAGAATTGAAGGTGAGGAGCTTCATGAGGTGGGTGTTGGTCCCGTACATGCAGGTGTAATTGAACCCGGTCATTTCAGGTTCATCTGTCATGGAGAAAAAGTTTTCCATCTCGAAATCCAGCTGGGCTATCAGCACAGGGGCGTTGAAAACCTGATGGTACAATCAGTAAAGCCGCTTCAAAAATGTATCCTTGCCGAATCTGTTGCAGGAGATACGGTTATCGGGCATACAATAGCCCATGCACAGCTCATTGAATCGCTTGCCGGCATTAAAGCAGGCAGCAGACTGCAGATTGAGCGCTGCATAGCGCTTGAACTTGAGAGAATCGCTGTTCATATCGGCGATACTGCAGCACTATGCGGAGATGTTGCTTATCAATTGGGACAGGCGGTATGTGAAGCCCTGAGGACATCTGTGATAAACACAACACAGCTTTGGTGCGGCAACCGCTTTGGAAAAGGACTGATCAGGCCGGGTGGCAGTAATTATCCTCTCAATGCTGAAACTGCGAAAAAAATATCAGAAATGATAAGTGATACGGGCAGAAGATTTGAAGATATTACGGAAAGAATATTCTCACTTACAAGTCTTATGGCCAGGTTTGAAGATATTGGAACTGTAACAGCCCTTCAGGCTAAAAAGGCAGGTGCAACAGGCATGGCAGCCAGGTCAAGCGGTGTCGCCAGGGATATCCGGGTCACACACCCGTTTCAATATTATCAGAAGGTAAATGTAAACACTATAATTCAGCAGAAAGGGGATGTACTTTCGAGGGCACTCCAGCGTAAAGAAGAGGTGAAAGAATCAATAAGGATAATAAATCAACTTCTTGTTGCATGGCAGGAAAATCCTGAAAATATATCAAAACCTCGATATGATGTCCCTCTTAAGCCTGATTCATTCTCAGTATCACTCTCAGAGGGGTGGAGAGGTGAGATATGCCATGCTGCCTTTACTTCCGGCGACGGAAAAATTATGTCATATAAAATCAAAGATCCCTCTTTTCACAACTGGCTGATGCTTGCTCTCGCTGTCAGAAATCAGGAAATATCTGATTTCCCGTTGTGCAATAAAAGTTTTAATCTGTCATATTGTGGTCACGATCTGTAAGAAATTTTCAGATGAAACAGGAAATTAAAATACTCAGACAGCACGGGGTTCAATATATAAAAGATCTCAGGAGGCAGCAGTTATCTCCTCTCTTTAAAGGAAGACCTGTTATATCTGAGGAAATAACCGAAAAAGAGATTGCAAGTGCCGCCGGGGTTTGTCCGGCCGGTGCGATATGCAGTAAAACCGGTTCCCTCGATCTCGGAAAATGTATGTTCTGCGGCGAGTGTGTTTTTATTAATCCCGATAAGATAAAATTCACAAATGATTACAGAATTGCTGCAAACAGGCGCGAGGATCTGATAATTAAACCGGGGCAGACCGGAGAAATAAGACTTTCGGAAAATCATGTAAGGACTGAGATCAGAAGAATATTCAGGAAAGGTTTGAAACTCCGTCAGGTATCAGCAGGAGGTGATAATGCCTGCGAGATGGAGCTTAATGCTGCGGGTAATGTAAATTTTGACATGGGCCGTTTCGGAATTGAATTTACTGCCTCGCCAAGACATGCAGACGGAATTGTCATAACAGGGCCGGTTAGCTCGGCCATGTCATATGCACTTAAAAACACTTACGATGCCATTCCTGAACCAAAGCTGATAATTCTTTCAGGCACTGATGCGATAAGCGGAGGCATGTTCGCTGAATCAAAAGCAATCGACAGAAGTTTTCTGGCAGATAAAAAGATTGATCTGTACGTTCCGGGCAACCCGGCCCACCCTCTTACTTTCATCAACGGAGTACTAGATTTGCTCGGCATCAGATAATAACCAGCTATTGGTTACAGAAATTTTTTGTATCAAAAAATAACCTGGTAAAAAACATTTCGTGGTTATCACTGTTAATAAATTTAGTTTTATGTTAAAATATTTTATTCGAAAAAAATACTTTGTATTCACAGAATATATATTTTCGTCGAAATTTTAAATTTAAAAAAACAAAGAAGAGATTTAAAGAAGTGAAACTCTTATCATGAACGCTAACAATAATGAGGCATCAGCTCTCCGCGGTGAGAGCCGCCTCACGGGTTGCTCTTCAGATGAAGAGCCTGGCGCGGAAACCATGTTAATTCCGCAAATTGAAACCCCAGACCAGTTAGTTAGCAACCGGAATGCGGAATTTATGCGCCGCAATTTCCCCCTGGCAACTGTTGATTTATGGAATGACTGGAAGTGGCAGCTTCGAAACTCAATTACGGGTATTGAAGGCCTCCGGAAAATTATGCGCCTATCCGAAAAGGAGATTATGGCTTTGAATAATCTGAAAGGAAGGCTTCCGCTGAGGATCACACCTTATTATGCTTCGCTGATCCACAACACAAAACCATCACATCCGCTCAGGCGGATAGTGGTTCCTGTTGTTGAGGAACTGCTGCAGTCTCCCGAAGAAAAGCCCGACCCTCTCCATGAGCAGTCAAGCTCACCGGTGAAGGGCATCGTGCACAGATACCCCGACAGAGTGCTGTTTACCGTTACACAGGTCTGCTCTGCATACTGCAGGTATTGCACCCGCTCTCACTCGGTCGGCAAACTTGATAAGCTCGGGAAAAATGATTTTGAAAAGGCATTTGAATATATAAGGAATCACAAGGAAGTAAGAGATGTCCTGATCAGCGGAGGAGACCCGTTAACTATGTCGGACGAGATGCTCGATTACATCCTCAGGAACATCAGGGAAATACCCCATGTAGAAATGATAAGAATCGGCACCCGTGTCCCGGTCGTGCTTCCACAAAGGATTACCGACAAACTTATTGCAACATTGAGGAAATATCATCCGCTGTTTATCAGCCTTCATTTCTCACACCCCGATGAAATTACAAAGGAGTGTGCCGATGCATGCAACAAGCTGGCCGACGGAGGCTTTCCTCTCGGAAGCCAGACAGTCCTTCTGAAAGGCATTAACGATAATGTCGAAACAATGAAGGAACTGTTCCACAAGCTTCTGATGATAAGAGTAAGACCTTATTACCTGTACCAGTGTGATCTAATACCGGGTTCATCGCACTTCAGAACATCGGTAAGAAAAGGTCTTGAGATAATAAAAGGTCTACGTGGTTTTACAAGCGGTTACGCCATACCGCAGTATGTGGTTGACGCACCCGGCGGAGGCGGTAAAATCCCTCTCCTTCCCGATTACGTAGTTGAACACACGAAAGACAAAATAGTGCTTCGTAATTACAAGGGTATTGTTTGCGAATATCCTGAAACCTGATATTTATGAAAGTCGGACTGACCTTTGACCTGCGGTCGTGGTACCTCGACCGCGGGTTTTCTATGGAAGATACAGCAGAATTTGACCAGGAATCAACCATCACCGGAATTAAAAATGCCCTTCACGGAATGGGTTTTGAAACGGAAGAGATAGGAAATATCTTCCAGCTTGTCGAAGCTCTGCAAAAAGGTAAAAAATGGGATCTCGTTTTCAATATTGCTGAAGGATTATACGGTGACGGCAGGGAATCGGTTGTCCCCGCCCTGCTCGACCAGTACAAGATCCCTTATGTGTTCAGCGGTCCACTGGTCCTTGGTGTGTCGCTTAACAAGTACCTGGGAAGAATTATAGTTTCTTCTGCAGGCGTCCCTGTCAGTCCCGGAATGCTTATAACACGACCGGAGGATGTTGACAGGTGCCGGCTTGAGTATCCGTTATTTATAAAACCTGTTTCGGAAGGGACAGGTAAAGGAATTACGGATAAAAGCATACTCAGGTCTCCTTCGGAACTGAAAGAGACTGCCGGTTACCTTATAAAAAGATTTGAGCAGCCTGCTCTCGTTGAAGAATACCTCCCGGGACGTGAGTTTACCGTCGGAATACTGGGAAGCGGCGAAGATGCATATGCAATTGGCGGGATGGAAATCATCTGCAGCGACGACCTCCCCTACTCATATGAATACAAGGAAAACTACGAGGACTTCTGCAGGTACAAGCCTCTCGACAAGGATATTGCCGGAGAAGCTAAAGATGTTGCCCTGAGGGCATGGAAAGCAATCGGAGGTCTCGACGGAGGTAGGGTTGACGTAAAAACAGACCGGCACGGCAGGATATGCTTTATAGAAGCAAACCCTCTCGCCGGGCTTAATCCGGTAGACTCAGATCTACCTATTCTCGCACGGTACGAAGGAATTGAATATAACGAACTTATTGAGAGAATTGTAAAATCGGCAATGAAAAGATATAATCTCCGCGCATGAGATGCTGTATTCTTTATAACCAGCCGCGTAAAGATGCCCTTCCCGATGAACTGGATATCCTCGACCAGGCGGAATGGGTAGAGTCGAACCTCAGAAAAATGAACATCACCACTTTCAGGCTTGGTATTACATCTTCTTTCATGAACGAAATTGCCTCCCTGAAAAATGAGACTTTCGACTTTGTCTTTAACCTTGCCGAATCAATCGAAAACAAGGGAGAACTTCTCTATTTCATCCCTGCCATACTCAATATGCACAACATTCCCTATACCGGAAATCCGCTTGAAGCGATGTTTCTGACTACCAGTAAACCACTGACAGCCAGGATACTCACCGATGCCGGCATTTCCTCCCCGCGTACTTTCCTTCCTTCTCAATTCCATTCACTTGTCAAAGGCCGCAAATATATAATTAAGCCTTCATGGGAGGATGGCTCGATGGGTATCACACCTGATTCTGTCTTTACCTGGGATGACGGCATGGAAAAGATACTTCAGGGCAAGACGGATTCACACTGGATGATTCAGGATTTCATTGACGGCAGCGAGTATAACGTGAGTGTGATCGCAGGGCCTGACGGGCCCGAAGTGCTTCCGCTTGCGGAGATGACCTTTGTCGGCTTCGGTCCCGACAGGCCTAAAATAGTCGACTACACCGCAAAATGGGTACACGGCAGTTTCGAATGCGAAAACACAATAAGAGAGTTTCCCGGAGATAAGATGGAGCCTCTCCTGCGAAAAAGAATCGAAAAAACTGCACTCAGGTGCTGGGAGGTTTTTGGCCTGAAAGGATATGCAAGGATTGATATGAGGGTTGACGAAAACGGAGAGCCTTTTGTTATAGAGATAAATGCCAATCCTTGCATCTCCGAGGACGGGGGCTTTGTAGCCGCGACAAGGGCAGGCGGATATGAATTTACGGAAATCCTGCAAAGGATAATCAACGATATGAACTATTGATTGCCATGAAAGGACTTTATACGGTTTTACTGCTGATTCTTTCAAATACATTCATGACGATTGCATGGTACGGCCATCTTAAGCTTAAGACCATGAGCAGGTTTGAGAATCTCACACTTCTGGCAGTGATACTTATGAGCTGGGGGATTGCGCTGTTTGAGTACTTCTTCCAGGTGCCGGCCAACAGGATAGGGTTCAGGGGCAACGGGGGACCTTTTTCGCTTGTTGAGCTTAAGGTTATACAGGAGGTAATTTCCATACTTATTTTTACGCTTTTCACTCTTATTGTATTCAGAACCGAACATTTCAGGATGAATCATCTTATAGGGTTTGCCTTTCTGGTGCTGGCAGTCTACTTTGTGTTTAAAAAATAAGGATATTAAGCACTTTCAGGTTTTAATCAACAATACAGCCTTTGTACCCCCGACAAAGCAGGGGGATATTCATATTCAGCCACTTCGTGGCTGAGGGCCTGGTGGCTTATGAATTAAATAAAAGCAACTTTTTGCCGTAATATTCATATTCAGCCACTTCGTGGCTGAGGGCCTGGTGGCTTATGAATTAAATA
>ERZ795052.925-NODE-925-length-42223-cov-6.514822_pt1 | contig 42223 bp, 34 predicted proteins | sample MGYA00375136_ERZ795052 | MGnify/ENA primary metagenome ERZ795052 (study PRJEB30181, sample SAMN05720156) | activated sludge metagenome | isolation source: Anaerobic digester | place: Japan | collected 2015-05-26 ... | reverse complement strand
ACTTCCTTCACACGGAAGGGGCCGCAGGTTCAAGTCCTGCAGCGCGCACCATTCTTTAACCGCCAGTGGACCCCCCCGAACCATTGCCCAGACGATACCCGGCTCCACCATGAGATGACATTCATCCCCCGCCGCACGAGCCCGGCTTTTCGGCTTTATTTCCAGGACTGTCTCGGCGACGCTGCCCGTCCAGGAATCGTGAAATAGATGAAGTCAAAACCATCCCTCGCGTTGCCGGATCGGCCGCCGCGTCCCAACCAGCTCACCGCCCCAACCCGGTGTGGCAACCGGCCGATGGCCGCCGCCGCGAGTCCGTTTGGCGGCCGGGGCGGCGCCGGCCTCTGGCTGCTGCTGGTCCTGCTCCTGCCGGGCGGGCTGTCGAAGTCGTTTGCCGCCGACGCTGAGTTCGAGAAGTTGCTTGCCATTGCCAGCGCGGACCGCGTGCGAATCGAAGCCACCCTGCGCACCGCCGTTCCGGCCGGGGACCTCGCCCTGCAAGGCCGCATCACGGGGGCCGGCGACGGTGCGGTGCTCTGGAGCGGCCCCTTGCAGGCCCCCGGTGCAACCGACGGCGCCCTTCGGATTACGGAAACGATTTCCGGGCTTAAACCTGTGCTTTGGGAACCCACTGCGCCGGCGCTGTACCATCTCGAAGTCACCGCCAGCCGCGGGGGCAGGTTGGTGGCCGCCAAGACGGTGCGGTTTGGATTTCGCTCGTTCGAGGTTCGCGACGGCCGGTTTTATCTCAATGGCCGTCCCGTTTTCCTGCGGGGGCTGGCCATCAATCCGCCCGGTCGCACCATTCCCGAGGCAGTCGGCGAGTCGCGCGCCTTCGCTGAGAACTACGTGCGCTTCCTGAAATCCAAAAACGTGAATTGCTTCCGCATTACCACCGATGAGTCACAAGTCTGGTTCGACGTCTGCGACGAGCTGGGGATGATGCTTTACGCCGGCCGATACGGCGCGCCGCCCGGAGCGGCGGCGGGCAAGAAGGTCGCGCCGGCCGAATATGAAGGCATCATCGCCGGGTACCAAACCCTGTTCGAGAAATACGCTTCGCATCCCAGCATTGTGATGTATCTGCTGGCCAACGAACTGCCGGTGTCCGGCGAACGGGGGGCGGCCTTCAGCCGGCTGCTGACCCGCGCTCACGAGGAATTGCGGCGCTGGGACAACACCCGCCCGTTCATCGGCAATGCCGGTTATGGGGAGGGGCGCGAGGGCGACGTGTGTGACGTGCACCGTTACTGGGGCTGGTATTACAATTCCTTTCTGACCTACTACAATTTGCGGGACAAGCTTCGGCCCCGGCCGCTGTATGGCGACCCGGCGAAAAACCAGCCGCTGACTTTCAGCGAATGTGTCGGCTCGTTCACCAGCGCCCTGGGGGAATTCAACCTGGTGCGGAGCAAGCAGCTTGCGCCGCGGCTGGGGTGGATCGGCCACACGGAAACGCCGCGCGAGGACGCGTTGCGCTACCAGGTGTTCATGGTCCGGCAAGCCACCGAATCGTTCCGCCGCCTGCGCCCGCTCAACCCCCGCCTGGCCGGCCTCATGCCCTTCACGATTTTGTTTTATCACTGGTCCGGCATCCGTTCCTTCGACCAGATGGAACCCAAGCCGGCGATGGCGCAGATGGGCCTTTCCTATCAACCGGTGCTGCTGAGCTGGGAGCTGTGGACGCCCCAGGTGTACGCCGGCACCCGGCTCCGCCCCATCGCCCACGTCATCAACGACGACGACCGTGGCCGCGCCCTGGCCGGCGCCACGCTGCGCTTTCGCCTTCAGTCCCAAAGTGGAAAGACCTGCTGCGAGGGGGAGGTCAAGCTGCCCGAGATTGCTTACTACGGGACTTGGAGCCGGGCACTGCCGCTGGATTTGCCGCCCGGCCTGGCCACGGGGGACTATGTGCTGAGCGGCGAGGTTCGGACGGCGGACGGGATGCGTTCGACCAACTTTTGCGAGCTGTTTGTCGCCGGCGCCGAGTGGAAAGAATCACCTCCGTCTCTCGAACAGCCGGTGTGGCTTTACGACCCCGCGGGGCGAACCGCCGCCGCGCTGGAGAAGCTCGGCGTGGCTTTCCAGCGACTCGAGTCTCCGCGCCCGCTCCCCGGCCAGGCCGGCGCGCTGGTCATCGGAGAAGGGGTTTGGGATGAAACCCTCACGGGGCACCGGGAGGGGCTGCGCGACTTTGTCCGGCGTGGCGGGCGGGTGCTGTGCCTGCAGCAAGACCCGGACAAGTTTGACACGCGGTGGCTGCGCTCGCCGGTCACCTTCTTCAGCAGTTCGCCCAACGACCCGGCCTATCCGCCCGTGAGCCGCCCCTTCCGCGAGCAGATGAACATCAACCCCGAGCGGCCGGCGCACCCGGTTTTCCGGGGATTGAACCGCCAGCGGTTGTCGCTCTGGTCGGATTACACGGCGTGGGACCAGACCCAGCCGGGTTTTCCGAAAGTGTATCCCGTCACCACCGGGTTCAAACTGGCCGGCCCCGATTCCCTGGCGCACACCGCCATCCTGGCCGACTACGACCGCGGGCTGGAAGGCGTCGCGTTGTGCGAGATGTTCGACGGCGAGGGCTCGGTGATTCTTTCGGGCTTCGACCTGGTCAACCGCGCCGGGCTCGATCCAGTGGCCGACCGCCTGCTGGCCAGCCTGGCGGCTTACACGGCGGCGAAGGGGGGGCACGACCTGCATCCCTTGATTGACAGCCCCATTCGCTGGGGCGAGTTCCCCTCCGAACGCGGAACGGTGTGTGGCTCGCTGAACGGGTTGTTGGTGAATGCTGAATGGGTTCGCCCGCCGACAAATCCTTCCGCCGCCCCCATGCCGCCCAATACCGGTTCGTGGAACATGGCGCCCGGTGACCCGTTCCTTCCCCGGGGCCGGAATCCCTTTGGCCCGTATGGTTACAGCACGGCCTCGAGCCTGCGCGACCCCCATCCCGAGGCAAAGACCGGGACGGGCTTCTTCTGGGCGCGAATCCCCGAAAGCAAACGGTGGGTGATTACCACGGTGGAAAATCCCGGCCAGACGCCCGGCACTCTGGTTGTGAGCCTCAACGACCAACCCGCCGGCCCGCCCGCCACCATCGCCCCCGGCAGCCAGGTCCGGGTCCGCTCGCCCCTCCCTGCGGGTGTGACCACGGTTTGCGTTCGGTATTCCGGCGAGAAGAGCCTGGTTCTGCTCGAGACCGCCTTCGAGTAATCTCTTTCCGTCCGCCCCCTCGCGGCGCCGGTCCCGCGTTTCAGACAGTTTCGACCCTGACGCGGTCCGCCAGCAACGTGCAGGCGTTGGGGTTGTGCGCCTGGTCGCAACCGGTCCGCTCGCGCAGAAAGGCGCTGGCGTAAAGCACCTGAACGCGGAACCCCGCCGTCTCGAGCGCCTCGCACACCCGGGCCCGGCTCAGAGTGTTCCAGTGATACTCTTCCACCGGGCGGAATTCGTGCTCCGGAATTTCGTCCATGTTGAAGAACCCGAGGCAGAGCCGGCGGCGGGTGACGCGACCGACTTCCCGAAGCGCCACCTCCAGGCCCGGCGGCGAAAGATGCTCGAAAAGGTCGTGGACGATGCAAAGGTCGAAAGCCTGGTCGGGCGCACGGATTTCGAACACGTTGCCCACGTCGAAACGGACGTGGGGAAAGAGCCGGCGGGCGTTGGCGATGTTCTTTTCCGACAAATCAAAGCCGGTGTAAAGGAGGCGGCTGGCAAGGCCGCAGGCTTCGAGAAACCGGTAATCATTGGCTGAGCCGCAGGCGGGTTCGAGGACGCGCAGGCGTTGGTCCGCCCCGCGGTTCGGGGCGGCGCCGGCAGCGGCCATGTCCCGCTCCAGCAAGCCCCGCCAGAGCGCGCAAAAAGTGTTCAGGACATGCTCGACCGGAGAGGGAGCGCCCGCCGGGAGGGGGGTGGAAAGGAGCGTCTCGAGATAGTTGGGCACCTGGACTCCATTCACGACGCGGGGGAGCTGGTGGAAAATACGCCGGACGAAAGGGGGCAACGGGATGCCTTCGGCGTTGTCCGCGCCCCGGCGCAAGGCAAAGAGCACCGCGCAGAAGGCTTCCGCATCCGCTCCCTCGCGCCGGACCCGAAGCCACCAGTTCAGGGCCGCCGAGAAGTCATACTCGGCGTTCATCAACGCTTCGTAGCGGCCGCCGGCGAGCATCCAGAGGAGGGCGTGGCGGGAAAAAATGCTGGCGAGGTTGATCCGGGGGTCTTCGACGCCGGCCACCAGGTAATCGCGGAGCCAGTCCGAATCATGCCGGTTCCAGGAGCGTTCGAGCTTCCGGGTCTCGTCTTTCAGGGCTTCATCCATGCGGATGGCGATGCAGCAAGCTGTGCGGCTTTTCCAACCCGTGCGCCAGCATGAGCGCCTCGTCCGAAAGCAAAGCCACCGTGGGCCCTTGCGCCACCAGCCTGCCTTCGTCCAGAATCACCACGCGCGAGCAGAGGTCCACCGCCAGCTCGAGGTCGTGGGTGGCCACAATCTTGGCGCCGGGGAGGTTCCGCAGCAGTTGCTTGAAATCGCGGCGCCCCCGCGGGTCGAGGTCGCTGGTGGGCTCGTCCAGCACCAGCACACTGGGGCGGCACGCCAGCACGCCCGCCAGGCAGACCCGGCGTTTTTCCCCCTGGCTGAGCCGGTGCGGCTCCCGATCCTCGAATCCACCCAGGCCGACCAGCTTGAGCGAGTGCTCGACCAGCGACCGCAGCACCGGGCCGTCCACCCCCAACTGCCGCGGACCAAACGCCACGTCTTCGAAGACCGTGGCCGAGATCAACTGATCGTCCGGGTCTTGAAACAGGAGCCCCACCTTCTGGCGCACCGTGTGGACGGTCTCCGGAGTGAGGGGAATGCCGTCTATGCGAAGGTTCGGGTTTTCAGGCAGCTTCTCCGGCAACAGCCCGTTGAGGTGCAGCAGCAGGGTGGATTTGCCCGCGCCGTTGGGACCCAGCACGGCCACACATTCGTCCGGAGCGACGGCAAAGGAGATGCCATCCAGCGCCAGCCGCCCGCGCGGCGGATAGCGGTACGACAGGTTGCAGATTTCGACCGCCGGGTTCATTTCCATCCCCGGGCGCACATCGCCAGATAAATCCGCTCGGCGCGGTCCGCGGCCCGAACAAAGAGCTGGCCGATGATGGTGGTGAGAGAGTGCCAGGCCAGGCGGCGGCCGGGAGCGAACGTGCGGCTGGCGCGGGCCCGTTGCATGCGGCTGGATTCCTCGGCCAGAACCGGCAGATAGCGGTACATCAGCGCCAGGGTGGTCACCATGACGGCGGGCAGTCCCAGCCGGCGCAACTGCTGGAGGATGCTCTGGAAAGGCGTGGTCCAGATCAGCAACAACATGGCAAAAATGGAAAGGTTGCTCTTGATCAGCGCCGCCAGAAAAACGGGCAGGGCCTCCGGCGCCAGCAGAGTGAGCAGCGCCATGCCCAGAATGAAAAACTCGGCGACGAGCATCCGCCGGACCGCAAAACCCAGCGGCATCCGCGCCAGGGGCCAGAGCCCGAGCAGCAGCGCCGCCGGCAACAAATACAGGACGTCGGGGCGCCTGGGCATCAACACGACGGCAATCACGATGACCAGGGCGCTCCCCAGCTTCAGGCCGGGCGGCGCCCGATGCAGCACGGAAGTGCGGCCTGGCTCAGTTCCTGGAAGGCGCATCCTTGTGGGGGGTCCCGAGCGACGGCACCAGCAACCGGGCCAGCAAATACGCGGCCCCAAAGGCAAGCACGGTGCCCACCAAGCCCGCCAGTGCGGTCGCCAAAGTTGCCGAGCCAACCCCCGGAACCTCGTATTCGGCGAACGGCGCGGCAAATGCCGAACGGCCCGCCTGCCCCTCAAAACCCAGCTTCGCGGCAACCGATTCCAAACCGTCCGGCCACGGCGAGGCAAACGGCGCGACAAACACCGCGAGCCCGACCGAAACCAACAGCCCGTACGGCACCCACGACCATCCGGCCGCGGCGGCCTGCGCCTGCGCCCCCGCCACCAGGTCCGGCCGGATACGCAGCACCGCCAGGGTGATCAGGCCGGTGGCCAGCCCCTCCCCGATGCCAATCAGCATGTGCACATTGGCCATCGCCGGAAACGCCAGCCCCCACGGCACCGTGCCCGACAGCGCCAACTGTCCCGCCACCGAAATCGAGGCCAGAACCGTTCCGACCCAACCCGCGAACGCGGCGGCAAAGACCGTCGCGCGAACCGAGTTGCCCCGCACCAGCCGGGCCGCGGCCCAAAACGCAAAATAACCACCGAAGACGCTGAGAATCGCCATGTTGAAAACGTTGGCGCCCAAGGCCATCAACCCTCCGTCCGCAAAAACCAGGCATTGCACCACCAACACACAGGTCAGCACCACAACCGCTGCCGCCGGCCCCAGCAGAACTGCGGTCAGCACACCCCCCGTCAGGTGCCCCGAGGTTCCTCCCACCACCGGGAAATTCAGCATCTGCGCGGCGAAGACAAAGGCCGCCGCCAGGCCCAGCAGGGGCATTCGACGCGGCTCCAAGGTGGCGCGCACCTGCCGCACGGCAAACCCCACCCCTGCGGCCGCCACTCCCGCCGAGAACAGCGCCGTTTTCGTATCCAGAAATCCATCAGGCAGATGCATTCGAGTCCGGCCCGCACCACCGGGCCGCGCAGCCTTCACGATAACCCTTCGGCGCCCGGCGATGCAACCCAGTTATCGGGCCGGGGCTAATGGAGAAAGCCGGCGGGGGTCTTTGGTGAATACGGTGAATAACTTCCGGTTGCGCTCCGCTGGCGGCCAGTCGAAATTGCTGGGGCGAGGCATAAGTTCGGTCCAAATACCGGATTCGAGATCGTTGTTCCGGGGCGTCAGGACATGCCACTGCGGTGGCTCGAATCCCGCGTGCGGGAGCGCCTATCTCCTTAACTATGCCTCGCCTTTGCTTTTGCCCTCCCTGCCCATGCCGAAGCGTGCCGGGCGGTGTCCCGGATAATTTTTTCGACCTTGCGGGGCAAGCGGTCTAATTTTTGAGGACATGGCCAGTGACGGAAAACTTACGCCGATGATGGCGCAGTATCGCCGGATCAAGAGCGAGCTGCCCAAGGACGCGCTTTTGCTGTTCCGGCTGGGCGATTTTTACGAGATGTTTTTCGAGGACGCCCAGGTCGGCGCGCAACTGCTCAATGTTGCCCTGACCCGGCGCGGGGTGGTTCCCATGTGCGGCATCCCGTTCCACGCCGCCAACAGTTACATCGCCCGGCTGTTGAAAGCGGGACGCAAAGTGGCCATTTGCGACCAGATGGAGGACGCGCGGCCGGGCCACCTGGTCAAACGCGAGGTCACGCAGATTCTGAGTCCCGGCACGCACTTTGATGAGCGGATGCTGGCGGCCGAGCGCAACAATTTCCTCGCCGCGGTTTGTTCCCTCGGCTCGACGTTCGGCCTGGCGTTTGCCGACCTGACCACCGGGGATTTTCAGGCAACCGAACTGGAGGGAGAAACCGCCCTCCTGACGGAGCTTCAACGACTTCGTCCCGCGGAAATCATTCACCCGGCCGAAGCGGCCGCCCTGCGGGACCTCTTGCGAGGAGGCGGGCTGCGGCCGGCGCCGCCCCCCGCGGGGCCGGCTCCGGCCAAGGCCGTTTCGCCCGCCCCGCCCGCCGCGCCGGGCGGGAATTCCAGCCCGCCGCCAACCGCTGCCGCGTTTGGGTGGATGCTCAATGGGTATGAAGATTGGGTGTTTGCTCCTGAAACCGCCATTTTCACGGTGCGCGACCATTTCAAAGTGGCCGCGCTTGATGGCTTTGGTCTCAAGGACCGCACGGCGGCCATCGGGGCGGCCGGCGCCCTGCTGCACTATTTAACGCAGCATTTGCGACGCGACGCTGCGAGTCTGACGCGGCTGTCCTTCTATCAGCGCAGCGATTTTCTCGGCCTCGATTACATCACGTTGCGGCATCTCGAAATTCTGGAGCCGCTTCACCACGATGCGCCCCGCAACGCCTGCCTGTACGGCGCGCTCAACCGGACGGTCACGCCGATGGGGGCGCGCCGGCTGCGCGACTGGCTCTCGCAGCCGCTGGCGGCGGTCGAGCCGATTCGTCAACGCCAGGACGCGGTTCAGGCTTTTTTGGAAGACGCAGCCGTCTTGGACCGGTTCCGCGCCCAACTGGCGCAGGTGCGCGATCTCGAACGGACGGTGGGCCGGCTGAGTTCGGGAGCGGGCACGGCCCGGGACCTGGTGGCCCTGCGCCAGGGGCTCGAACAGTTGCCGGCCCTGCGCCAGACCCTGCGGGAACTGATCGGTCACATTGAAACCTCCCCCGCCGGGGGCCCGGCGGGTGGAAACCTCCTCCGCGACGACTCTCTGGCGCCGCCGGAGGCCACACAGCGGGGCGGCACCGAACTGTTGCGACAGCTCGTGGACGACCTAACCGAGCTGCCCGAGCTGGTGGAAGTGATCGCGCGCGCCATTGTGGACGAACCGCCGCTGGCGCTCAAGGAGGGGGGGCTCATCCGCGACGGGTTTGATCCGGCGCTGGATGAGTTGCGCGCGGCGATGCGGGGCGGCAAGGATTGGATTGCCCGGTTGCAGCAGGAGGAGATCAACCGGACGGGGATTCAATCGCTCAAAATCCGCTTCAACTCCGTCTTCGGCTACTACATTGAGGTCACGCGGGCCAACCTCGACAAGGTGCCGCCCCATTACATCCGCAAACAGACCATCGCCAACGGCGAACGGTTCGTCACCCCGGAACTGAAGGAAATGGAAGGCCGGATTCTTGGCGCGGAGGAGCGGAGCCTGAAACTGGAATACGAACTGTTTCAACGAGTGCGCGAACAGGTGCTCGGCCACCTGGCCGCGATTCAAGCCACGGCGGCCGCGCTGGCCCGGCTGGACGTGCTGGCCAGCTTTGCGGAAACCGCCCGGCTGCACGGTTACTGTCGGCCGGAAATCGGGAACGAAGGCCGGCTGGTGATTCGCGACGGGCGTCACCCGGTGCTCGAGCAGCACCTGGTCGAAGAGCGGTTTGTGCCCAATGACGCCGAGTTCGACGATCAGTGCCGCATTGCGCTGATCACCGGCCCCAACATGGCCGGCAAGAGCACTTACATCCGGCAGGTGGCGCTGCTGGTGCTGCTGGCCCATACCGGCTCCTTCGTCCCCGCCGCGCGCGCGCGGATTGATTTGGTGGACCGCATTTTCACCCGGATTGGCGCCAGCGACGACCTGGCCCGCGGCCAGTCCACCTTCATGGTCGAGATGTGCGAGACGGCCAACATCCTGAACCATGCGACCGCCCGGAGCCTGATCATTCTGGATGAAATCGGGCGGGGCACCAGCACCTTCGACGGCCTGAGCCTGGCCTGGAGCATCGTCGAGCATCTGCACAACCAGATCGGGGCCAAGACGCTCTTTGCCACGCACTACCACGAATTGACCGAGCTGGCGGGCCGCCTCCCGCGCCTCAAGAACTTCAATGTCGCCGTCCGCGAATGGCGCGACCAAGTGGTCTTCCTCCACAAAATCGTCGAGGGCGGCACGGACAAGAGCTATGGCATCCAGGTCGCCCGGCTGGCGGGGGTGCCCCGCCCCGTCCTCGAGCGGGCCAAGGAAATCCTGCGCAACCTCGAGGAATCCGAGCTCACGCCGGAAGGCACCGTCCGGCATGCGACCCGCCACCTGCGCGAACGCGAGCGGCTCAAGCAGCTTGCTCCGCCGCCGCAAATGGACCTGTTCGCCTAGTCCTCGAGATACCAGGAGGTGTGCACCACGTTGTTGGCGCCGTCAATTTCCCACAGTTTCTTGAACGGCACGCGCTCGACGTGCCCGTCCAGCAACGTCACATTTGCGCCATCGGCGTGCACCGTCGGCCGCCCGGAGTTGAACGGCGTGTCCGGATACCGCGCCATGGTGTCCGCCTTGCCGTCGCCGTTGAGGTCCAGCGTGAATTTGTAGGTGGGCTCGACGGGCGAGTAAACGTAGTGGGTGATGGTGTCCATGTACATCAGGGCGTCGGCCGGCTTGCGAATGCGCGAAGCTTTGAGCGGCGGCGTGCGGTCGCCGTAATAAAACGGCCCGCTTAACGGCGAGCCGTAGGCGCCGAAATTGGCCCCGATCCAGCAGTTCCAGCTCCCGGCCGAGGACGCCGTCCCCCGGTAAAACGGCACCGTCCCGTAGCTGCCACCGGGGCATTTGCGCACCTCGTTGGTGTAGATGTCCGTCACGTTGAAGGTGACCGCCATCTGGGTCGCGCGCACGACGTAAGGCGCCAGTTTCGCGTGCCAGAATTCCCGCGTGTAGTCGGTGGACAAATCGCCAAACAGCGGCAGGGTATCCCGAAAATCCGACAGGTACATGACGGTGGCAAACCCCCAATTCCGCATGTTCGACGTGCAACGCGCCTGGTGCGCCCGGCTCTTGGCCCGGCTCAGCGCCGGCAGCAGCATCGCTGCCAAAATGGCAATGATCGCGATCACCACCAGCAGTTCAATGAGCGTGAACCCCCGAATTCTTCCATGAGCGCGCGCTTTCATAGCATCAGGGACAATTGGTTCTTCAGCGTCAATGTCCCTCTCCCCCGGCGCCGTTACAAGAGGAAAGATGAGCTCCGGAGGGATCCCCTTGGATTCACCCGCGCGGGGTCACCGCCGGTTCAACCCCGGCCCTGCCCCATGCCTGTCCGCCCCCTTAATGATCATCGCCCGCCGGGAAAGCGCGGTCGGAGGGAAAGGGCGGCAGCTTCTCCACTTGACGCATCCCGGCTCCGACCGGCGGGCAAATAACCATGGCCACGCCCCCTTTGGTTTCCATCCAGACTTTTTCGAAGTCGGGTTGCAGCCATTGACAGAGATACCCCGTCCCGCTGCGGCCCAGCGCCGAGTCGGTCACCACCACCCGCCCGTCGTCGGTCACACCGCACAGCGCGACGATATGATTGCCCATCGAGGCGTAGGGTGGCGCCTGGCACTGGCCGGCCCGGAGCCGGATGGAACAGAGCAGGATTTTGTTTTCCGCCAACGCCTGGCGGACGCGCGGCCAGTCTCGAAACCGGTCGAGGTAACCGTCGAACCCGAACTCCCGCGCCGCCGCAATCACGCGGGGCCAAATGCCCGGATAGCCGTATTCCGGGTCGTAGGTCAGCGCGGTGATTCGCTCGAGGGGAACGGACTGGCCGTAATATTCCATGGCCGAGGCCAGGGCCGCCGACTGGCAGCGGTCACGCATCCGCTGGCCCTGGGAGTCAAATTGCCGCCGCAACGGCACATCCAGCACCCGCGCGGGAGCGGCCTCTTGTTTCCCGCGCGCGCCCCAGCGCCGCGCCACTTTCGCCTCGGGATGATTATCCGTGGCGATGACGGTCAGGGACGGCGGCGCGCGAAGGGGGTTGCGGCCCGCGCTGACCACCTTGAATTGGAACGCCGTCGCCGGGGTCTTGAGCTTCAGCCAGTCCATGTCCAGCACCCCGCGGTCAAACGCCGGTGGCTGCCGGTTGGTCACCAAGGGAGCCACCTCGCCCCAGTAACCCGCATAAAGCCAGTCCGTTTCCTCCTTCCGGCTGAAGCGCGCCTTGAGGTAAAGTCGAAAGGAATCCCCGGGCCGCTCCGGATGCCAGCTATAAATCAGTTCTTCAAAGGGAAACGGAGCGCGAACCCGGCGCGAGGTCCATTCCCCGTCTCCCGACTTGTGGAAGTCGGCGGCGGACAACCGGCAGCGCCAGTCCACCGGTTGCGGCGGCGGCGTTGCCGGGCTGCTCGCCGCCGGCAAGGCCAGGCGCGTGGCGGTCAGGACGAAAAGGGCCAGACCCAGGCGCATCGCCCTGGCCAGAGTCGTCTTGCGGAACCAAGACGGCGCGACTCTTCCGCCGGCGCGCGCCCCGTCGCCACGCAGACTGACAGCCTGCACCGCTGGAATCTCGAATGCCGCATTCCCATTTGCCCGCGTGCGGGCGAACCAGCCTGTAACAGCGCGCATCATCATGTGCCCGCCAGCATGCAGCCCATTGCCGCAGCGTCAAGCAGGGGTTTATCCCGGGCGGCCAAACTTCGAGCCGCGTGCCCGCGGCCGCTCGATGACCTCGCCGTAGTTGGGGGACGTCATCCGGCTCAGGCCACAACAGGGGCGAGGCGCTCCGCTCCGAGTGTTTCATGGCGCGGGGACCAGCACCCGGACCCGGAAGAATGCCGCGCCCGGCGCAGCGCCCGTCCCGCCGAGGTCCAGGTCCAGTTGCGCCTGATAGTCGTCCGCCGTCAGCGGCAGGGCGGGATGGTCCAGCGTGGAGAACGGCCCCCCTGCTGTGGCGGCGGCCTCGACCTGGTAGCGAACGTGCGGCGCGGCGTTCCAGCGGAGCCGCAGGGTTTGCGGACCGACCAGGGCGGCGCCGAGGGTGGGCGGGCTGACGCGGGGGATGGTGAAGGAGTCGAACACGGCGCCGTAGCGGTCCACGGCCTGGACCTGAAGCGCGTCCCCGCTGATGCGAGCCGCCAAGTGATGAAAGCGGGGTTCAAACCGCTGGCTGAGCGGTTCCCGTTGCACCAGGCCATAGAGGGTGTATCCGCCGCCGCCCGTCACGATGCAGTGAACGCCCTCCACCGGGGCAAACCGCTCGAAGCAATGGGCGTGGCCGCTGAAAATGGCCTGCACGCCAAAGCGCTTCGCCACCGGCAACAGCCACTCGCGCAACTCCAGCCGGTCGGCAACGCCGTTGTCGTTCAAGTCGTCGGTCTGGTGTCCCGTGGAGTCGAACAGCGGCATGTGCAGCAACAGGATGCGCCAGGGCCGGGTCGTGGCGGCCAGGTCATTGGTCAGCCACTGCATTTGGGGGCTGCCGGGTCGCAACACGTAGGGGTCCGTGCCGGCGAAGGGGGTGAGGGTGGGCACAAACAAGGACACGAAATGCGCGTCGCCGTGGTCGAAGGAATAGAAATGGGTTGTCCCCGTGACGGGGTTGGTTGGCAGCAGAAAGGTCTCGAGGTAAGTGGCCAGGGTGTCGGGAGCGTACAAATCATGATTGCCCGGCGTGAAGAAAAAGGGGGTGTGGCGCATTTGGTTCGCATAGACGCTCAGGCACCGGGTGTCCACGATGCCGCGGTTGAGCGTCGGGTAGGTGATGTCCCCCGTATGCAACACCAGGTCCACGGCGGCGGTGGACAGGCACGAAGCGACCTGCAGTTGCGACATCCACCCCGAGCCGCTGTCACCGAACACGGCAAAGGCGAGGTCCCCCGAGGTCCGCAACGTGCGAAAGCGGCTGATGGGTGAGACGGCTTCCTGGGCGCCAGCCCTGCTGCGCACCCGGTAGTAGCACTCCGTATCAGGGGCCAGCCCGGTCAAGGTGACAACGTGGTTGGTGGCGGGCGTTGGGTCCTCCACGCTCTGGCCCAGGGCCGGGGTCGCGCCATATTCGACCACGGTGGTGGCGGGCAGGGGCGTGCGCCAGAGGATGCTTGCGGTTTCCTTGCCCACGTTCTGCAGGTACGGGCCGCGGGTGAAGTTTGCGCACAGTTCCGGCACGAGCACCAAGCCGTAGGCCGGCTGCGCCGAGCCGAACAGATGGATGGCCAGGACGTTGGTTCCCGCCACCAGCGCGTCGCGGTGCGCGCTGACATCCAGCTCTTCGGTCGCCTGCCGGGCGTGGCCGCTGGCAACCGCGTCAAAGGCCGGCGGGTCGCCCGCCACGCCCCGGCGGGCGATTTCCCGCCCGTTCAACCACGCCACGAACCCGCTCACGTAATCCACTCGCAGCACCAGCCATTGAACCGCGGACGGGTCCGCGAGGCTGAAGCGTCCCCGGAAACAGGCCGACCGCATCGTCGTTCGCCCGAGATAAGTCGCCTCGATTGAAGGCTCGGCGGTGTAAGTGCTGAACCCGGAGAGGCCGTTGGACCATGCGCTGTCGTCGAACTCGCGCTCGAGCCAGCCGGCGGCGGGCGGCGGGGAATCGTCCGCCACCACATAAAAACGCCATGGCGCGCCCACGGGCAGCATTTGCGGTTCGACAACCTCGGCGGCCGTTACTCCGGCAGCGAGGGCGAGCCAAGCGAGCCCTGCCGCAAGCCAGTCCCAGACCCAGCGGGCGCAACACGTCCGGGCTTTCATGGCTCACAGTCTGTCAGGCAGCCCGTCAGAATCAAACGGAAAGCGGGCTGCGCCGTTCCTGCATTTTGCGGTGTGGAAAAAGCGCCTCAACGGCGGATGGGACAGAACTGAAACCGGGCGGGTTCCGCGCCTGCCGGGTCGAGGTGGATCAGGTAATAGCCTCCGTCCTTGAGCAGCTCGATTCCGGCCAGGGAGGGGCAGAGGCGCACCTTGAACGGGCGCCAAAGCCGGGCCTGGCTGAGGCCGAGACTGAGACGGCGGGCGGTGTGTCCGAGAAAAGTGATGCGGGGAATCCCCGCCAGGAGTTGGGCCTGCCACAGAATCAAGCGGGAGTGGAGGTGGCCAATAATGGTCTGCTCGATTTGGTCAAGACGGTTGCGCACCTCGGCTTCCGCCAGGAGAAAGGGCAGCGCGGTGGGGTCATGGCAGAACAGGAGGACCTTCCGGGTGGGGGCCAGGCTGGTGAAGCTCCGCCGGATGGCGGCCAGATGCTCCTGCCGGAGTTCATGCCACTCCGGGCGTTCGGCGGGGAGGGTGTCGGCCTCGAACGCCGGCAGGGCGACCAGCGACGACACCACTCCCAGCAGCAGATAATTGCCGATTTCCAGCCGCCACAAGGGTTCGAGGGCCAGGTGCTCGAGGGCGCAATGCCAACTGGCCAGCCGCATGCCGCCGTGTCCCCCGACAAAGCTCACCTTGCCCAGCTCGTGGTCGCCGAAAGTGGCCCGGAACCGGTCCTTGAACTGCGTCCGGAGCCGCCCCAGGCATTCGCGAGCGCTCCGGCCCGCCGCCGGGTCGCTCACCCCGACGAAGGCGGTGTTGCAGGAATAGTCGCCATTGGCCACCGCGAAGTCGCAGCCGGCGGTCTGCTCCAGAAAGCGGTCGAGCAGGTGGTTTTTGTTCAGGGGGTCGCGCAGCCACACGTAGCGGCGGTGAAGGCGCAAGGCCAGGCGCAAGGCGGGGTTGGCGATGAGACGATATTCGTAATCGCTTCCGCGCGCCTGTTCGGCGGCGCTGGCATAATGAATGTCGCTCAGAACGGCGACGGTGCAGGCCTGGGCCCGAGCTGAAGTTGGTGTGTGTGCGTGCCGCATGGTCTGCCGGGTGTGCCTGGGGCTGGCCACGCTGCGGCTTGGGGGCCGGCGCAGCCAGAACGCCCGTTGCTTCCGGCTTTCAAGCCGCAGCCTGCCGGAATTTGGGCGGGGTGTCGAGGGGGCGGCGTGGTGAATCCCCGCGGGAAAGGGCGCTTAGCGGGGAGGCAGGGGGCGCGGACGGTTTTCTTCGGGCAGGCGGGGTTCCGGAACGCCCGGACGCCGGGGTTCGCGCGGGCGCTGCTGTTGCCGGGCGAGCTCGTCGAAACGAACCTGCTGCTCCGGGGTCAGGACCGCCCGGAACTCGGCTCGGACCCGCTGCAATTCGTCCCGGATTTGCGGGCTGACGGGCTCCATGATCTTGCGAGTGCGTTCCTGGCTTTCCTTAAGAATCAGATCAATGCGTTCCCGCTGCTCCGGCGTCAGGTCCAGCTCCCGTTGGGCGCGGCGGAGGAAATCCAGCCGCACGCCGCCCGCGGTGAGCAGGGGCTGATTGGTGCGGCTCCAACCTGGACCGGGTTGCATTCGAGGCGTTAGAATGGCATCGGTGCGGCGCACCAACAGCCCGCCGGTGACCACTCCGGCGCCGAAGATCACCATGGTCGCGAGTATGACCTTCCAGTTGTTCACCAAGTGAGGTCCGCAAGCGGTTCGGGCGTGGCAGCGGCGAGGACCGCGTTTTCGAGCTCCTGCGACAGGTTGCTGGCGGGGGCGGACTGTGCCGGGGCGAAAACCGACCACGCAGCCAGCAAGAGCATGACCCCCACGCACGGCGCCGCCGCCCGCCACAAGCCCCGCGCCCAGACCGCGCACAGGTCCACCGCCGGCCGCCCCCTGAGGGCCGCCATGACCCGCTGCTCGAAGGCGTAGGGCACGCAGTCGCTGGGCGTGAAACGCCGCGCCGCCGCCAAAAGTTTCCGCTCAAGTTCCAAAAGGTTCATCAAGCCAGTAGTTCCTCAGACGACCCCCGTCCGCCCGGGGTTACAGGTACTTCTCCCGCGCCAGCCGGCGCAACACCTTCCGCATTTCCGCCCGCGCCCGAAACGCGCGGACTTTGACCAGCGGCACCGACCAGCCGGTGAGCCGGGAGATCTCTTTGACCGACCTTTCTTCAATCTCCAGCAAGGTAATCACCAGCCGGGCAGGGGGGGAAAGCTGCTCGAGAATGCGTTCGACAAGCTGCCGCGCCGCCTCCGCATCCTCCGGATTGCCAACGGGTTCCTTCGCAAATCGTTCCAGCCAGTCGCTCTCGCCCTCGGACAACTCTGAAAAGGAGGCTTCCCGGTTGCGTTGATGAGCCCGCAGAAAATCGTAACAGGTCCGGACCGTCAGGCGCATCAACCAGTGCTCGAAGGGCGCTTCGCCTCGAAAGCCCGGGAGCTTCTGATAAGCCTTCATCCAGACCTCCTGCACGATGTCCTCGACCTCGCTCTCGCGCCGGGCGTAGCGGCGCGCCGTGGCAAAAACCCGGGGAGAATACCTTCGCACCAACGGCTCGAAGCTGGCGGCGTCGCCTTGTCGCACCGCCGCAATCAGTTCCGCTTCGGTCCGTTCCATCTCCGCCACTATGCCAAAGCCCCCGCCCCAAAGTCAAAAGGGCGAGGAAGGGTGTCATTTTTGTTGCCCTGTGACGTGGGTGGGTGCATATTGTTGGCAGGTCTGCGATGTCTGAACGTCGGCTTCATGCCGTCGAAGGGGAACCTTCTCAGGACATTGGCGGGCCTAACTTATTTTCAGGGGTCAACGGTCGCTTGGGGGTGTAGTAGTTGCGGCTATGTTCGTATTTCCCGGAATCGTAAAGGTCAACGACCAGGGAAATGTGTTCCCGCACATAATTGTAGTAGCGCATCTCACCGCGTTCGAAGACGCGCTGGACCGTCCAAGCCAGGTAATCCGGCACACAGAGCAGCGGCTCGGTACGCGGGTTTTGCACGTTAAAAACGACTTCTGAAGAGATGACGAGGGGGTCGTGTTGTTTGGCGAACCGTTCCCGGGCCTTGGACATGGCCAACTCGAGCACATGGTTGCGGGTGGTTTTGCCGCGTTCCGCGACATTGATGACCAGGCGCTGGCCCAGCCGCAGTTTGTTTTTCAGCAAATGGGAGAGCAGATCAGCATAGAATTCGAAATCCCTGCCATGGTGCTTTTTGGCAAAGAGGCCAGGAATCTTGCGGCCGACCACCATTTCCATGGAACAATCCGTCTGGCGAATCCATTTGAACAAGCGCTCGCGCACCTCAGGGGCGTCGTCTTTGGCATGGAAAAAGAAGCCGCCGGACTGAACGCGCTTCGCCACGCTGGGAATGCGGTTCACGTAATCATCGGCTTCGACCTCACGGCAGAGTTCTTGGACCTGCTGGCGGATCGCGACAATGGAGCCGGCAAATTTGACCATGCCGAGGCCGAACGACAGGGAAACCCCTTCCTGGCCAAGGATGGGCACCCGGCCTTTACCGAAAAAGGTGGTGTCGCCAGCTTCATCCAGGAAACGGTGGACCTTCTCAAGCGATGGCTGTGGCTCGTTACTCATGGGGTCGTCTTACTCTGGCCAGAATGACGGGGCTTCCTCCCTGGGGACGATAGAGCAGCCGGCCGCGCCGGCGTATTGGGCAAGGGGCTTTTGGGCGGTGGAGAATTCAGCGCCGAGGTTGAGTATGGCGAACAAAAGGCCGCGGGCTGAAATAGCGGTCTTACAGGGCCCGAATCCGCCGGTACATTTTTGTTGATCCAGATCGCTGAGGTCGGGTCGCCCGCAGGGGCGGGCGGGAGAAAGTCCGGACAAAGGGCTCTTTCACCTCTCATTTTTTCTCTTTGCGCGGCGGTTTGTGCGCCATATTGCCTCAGGCTCTGCTCCAACCGAAGCCTGACGTATTGTGTCAGAGATTCGTGTAGGTTGGATGGAGCCTTTTTTGTTTTAACATTTAGTGATGCGGTCGTATTGCGACGCGCCGACGGGTTCCCTCCCCCTTCAAGCCGTCGCGGGGGCTCACCGCAGCGTGGGGGGTCGTCTCAAATGCCGAGATTGGAAAGCGTCTGACTCACGGCATTGACGATTCGGACCAGGCGCGGATGGGACTGCTCGAACTCCGCCACCGAGGAACTCAGGCCGCGCAGGGACAAATCGAGCAACTGCGGATTTTGCTCGGCCCGCGTCGCCTCGTGAGCCGAGACGCGGGCGAAACCGGCGATGCTTTCGGCCTGCTCGCGATGGGTGACTGAAAGATTCGCGATTTCCGTCTTGAGCGTGGCGAGGAGGTCGAGGAGCTCGCGGCGGCGCTCCTCTTTGATGGTTCCCGCCGCTTGAATCTGCTGTTCGATTTTGGCCAGGGTGTCGTCTATCATCGCAACCTCAGGGTTTCCTCTGGCAAGATACCTGTCCCCCGCGATTCCTCAAGCGCGCCTCGACCGCGCGCCAGATCGCCGCCTGGACTTCCTCGACTTTTCCCGTGGCATCCAGCACGCACACCCGGTTGGGCTCGGCGGCGGCGATGGCCTGATAGCCCCGCGCCACCCGCTCAAAAAAGGCGCGGTCCCCCTCCTCCATGCGGTCCCGGACAAAGGGGAGGGTGGCCTGGCGGGCCAGACGGCGTTGTTCGCTGACGTCGGCCGGCACGACCAAGAGCAGAGTCAGGTCCGGCCGGGTGTCCCCGACCGCCACCTCGATCATTTGGCGGACCATGCCGAGGTCCAGTTGCCGCCCGTAGCCCTGGTAGGCGGTTGTGGAATCGTAGAACCGGTCGCACAGGACCATTTCACCGTCCGCCAGCGCGGGACGAATCACTTCGCGCACCAACTGGGCCCGGCTCGCGTTCATGAGCAGCAACTCGGCTTCGGGGGTCATCGCCGCGTTGGCCGTGCTGTGCTTGAGCGTGTGCCGGATTTCCTCGCCGATCGGCGTGCCGCCGGGCTCGCGCAGCGTGAGCACGCGGTGGCCTTCGCGACGGAGGCGCTCGGCCAGGAGTGAAATCTGGGTGGATTTGCCGCTGCCTTCCGTGCCCTCGAACGTGATAAACAGACCTTTCATGGCAGGCACACTGGAGGGGTTAGAGGCGTTTGACCCGCGCGCCCTTCGGCGTGTCTTCGATGATCCAGCCTTTGGCCTTGAGTTCGTCGCGCAGGGCGTCGGCCCGTTTGAAGTCCCGGGCTTTGCGCGCTTCCTGGCGGGCGGCCAGCAGGGCGTTGATCTCGGCGGGCACCTCGATTTCCGCCGGCGCGCCCACGCCCAGCACCGTGTCCAGGCGGTCCCAGGTGGCCAGCGCGGCCGCCGCCCCGGCCGCGTCGAGCCGGTTCTCCGCAAGCTGGCGGTTGAGCTCGCGCACCCACTCGAACACGACGCTCCAGGCGCGCGACACGTTGAGGTCGTCATTGATCGCCCCGGCAAACGCCTCGAGGACGGCGGGGTCTTCGGCGCCTTTCCGCCCGGCGGCGCGCTCGCGCAGCTTGCCCAGGCACTCGTCAATGCGCTGCAAGGCGGCGCGCGCCGCCCGCAGCCCTTCGAGCGTGAAATTGAACGTCTCGCGATAATGGGCGGTCAACAGCAGGTGCCGGATTTCGCGGCCGGCAAAGCCCTTGTCCAGCAGGTCGCGCAGCGTGAAGAAATTGCCCAGGGACTTGCTCATCTTCTTGTTTTCGACCAGGAGATGCGCCCCGTGCAGCCAGTATTTCACGAACCGCTGTCCGCCGGTCTGCATGCCCGCCCCTTCGCTCTGCGCAATCTCGTCCTCGTGATGCGGGAAAATCAGGTCTTCGCCCCCGAGGTGCAGGTCAAAGCTGGGGCCGAGCAGCTTCATGCTCATGGCGCTGCATTCGATGTGCCAGCCGGGGCGCCCCGGGCCCCACGGACTGGGCCAGAACACCGGTCCATCCTCGGGAACGCGCGCCTTCCACAGGGCGAAATCCGCCACCGCCTCCTTTTCATATTCGTCGCTGCGGACGCGTTCGCCCACCCGCAGGGCGTCGAAGTTGAGGTTGACCAGTTGGCCATAGCGGCAGCCGCAGCCGCGGTACTTTTCGATGCTGAAATACACCGAGCCGTCGGGGGCGGTGTAGGCCAGGCCCCGCTCCAGCAGGCGGGCGATCAGGCCGATGATATCCTCGATATGCTCGGTCGCGCGGGGGGTCAGGTGCGGGGCGCGGCAATTCAACGTCTTCAAATCCGCGAAAAAGGCCTCCTCATACTGCGCCGTAAACTCGCGATGCGCGCGGCCGGTCTCGCGCACCCGCCGGATGATCTTGTCGTCCACGTCCGTGATGTTCATCACGTGCCGGACCGCGTAGCCGTTGAACTCGAGGACGCGGCGCACCAGGTCGGCGAAGACGAACGTGCGCCAGTTTCCAATGTGGGCAAAGTCGTACACCGTGGGGCCGCAGCAGTACAAGCCCACCTTTCGCCCCGCCGGGTCAAGCGGGACAAACTCCTGGACCGACCGCGAAAGCGTGTTGAACAATCGCAAAGCCATATTCGCGCCGAGAAGCTTAGGCGCGAGGCCCTGGAAATAAAGGGAAAAGTCCCGGCGCGCCGCGGCGGCGCGTTGGCGGGGACGTTGCGCGCGGGCGGCCGCTCACTCGAGGCCGTAATCGCCCGGCACAAACTTGCCGCGGTCAACCTGGCCCATCATGTGGGATATGAACTCGGGTTCGGAAGACGGCAGCGCGTCCAGGGTTTTTTGGAGGCGGTCGAGCCAGCCGATTTCGCGGGGGGGCAATCGGAGCGCGCCGTCGCGCTGGGCGTCGCGGAGGAGTTGCAGGGCGGTGGAGGCGGCGGCCTGGCCGGCGTGATAGGGGTCGGGCGCCGCGACAATCGCCTGGGCAATGCGCACCGCGCTGTCGGGCGCCAGGACGAACGCCTGGGGGTCGCGCGGCGCGTCGGAGGCCACCATCCACTTCCGGTAAAGCCGCGCGGCGTCCGGGCCATCGGCCAGCGCGGCGTTCATGAGGCGGCAATCGTAAATGAGCTGCTCGACGCAGCAGGTGGGCGCCATGCCGCCCAGCAACTTGAGGTTTTGGACCGACTCGTTGCTCCAGGTGTCGCACGTCGCGGCGGCGATGTTCCCCAGCGGGCTCAAATGCGCGCACGCGGCGGTTTTCCCCTCCATGGCCATGGGAAAGCCCGTGATGGCCTTGAGAATCGGATTCTCATAGCCGCAGTCCTTTCCCGGCCCCACCGCGCCGCATTCATAACAGACCAGCGTCCGCACGGCGGAAACGGCGCGCACCACGGCCGCGAAGACGCGGGGGATCATTTTTTGTTCCGCCAGCACCATGGCGGTGTTGGCGAAGCCGCAGGCGGTGTCCCCCGCGCAATGCACGCCGTGCCGGCGGGCGATTTGGTCCAGTTGCGTCCAGAGAAAACGCATGTCGCGCACCCCCAGAACGCACAGGCCGAACAGGACGCCGCCGAGGTCCGCCATGACCAGGGCGTCGTCGTGGACTTCCTTGCCGCCCACCGACTCGAGGCTGAGCAGTTCGGCGCCCGCCGCGGCGCAGCCCTCAAAAGTCTCCAGCATGGCCTCATACAGCGGCCCGCTGCGCATGCGGGGCGGCCGCTCCATTTCCCGGGTGTCGTTCGGCGTAATGCGCAGGACGGTCTTGAGGCCGTGCTTCGCGTGCGCCTCCGCCATGGCGTCCAGGAGCATCCGCGTCAATTCGATGGCCCAGGCCGGGTGTTCCGTCATCGGCGGCAGCGTCTCGAACTCGACCACCAGCCCCGGGGCTTCCAGCTCGACCGCGCGTTGCAGCACCCCGCGGATGATCTGCCGGTATTGGGCCCGCACCTCGGGGAAGGTCGCGGCCTCGACCGGCATCGGCGGCAGGGTGAAGTTGATTTCGGGATAGACACAGCCGCCGCCAAGGGTCAGGCCCAAACGGGTGGTGAGGGGTTTGGGGGCCAGTCCAAACAGCAGCCGGGCCGGCTGGTCCACGGCCAGCTCGCGAAACGTTGTCATACCCGCACTCTGTCCTGCCGGCCGCCAGCCGGGAATGGAGAAATCCCCGATTGGCATGAGTTTTTCCCCGGATTCAACCCCGCTGGCGGTATTGGGTGGGGGAGAGCCCCTCGAAGGCCTTGAAGCGGCGGGAGAAATGGAAGGGGTCGTGGTAGCCGAGGCGGTCGGAAATTTCCTTGACGCTCCAATTGGTTTCCCGGAGCATCTGGCAGGCCCGATGCATCCGCAGCAACTGCAGATACTCCCGCGGCGAGCACCCGGTCTGCGCCTTGAACAATTCCCCGAAATAGGCGGGCGACAAACCCGCCAGCCGGGCCAGCCCCGGCACCCGCAGCCGCTCCTGCAGGTGGTCGCTCATGTGGATGATGGCCTCGGCCACCTTCCTGACCGTGTCCGATTCGGCGGGCGACCGCTCGGTTTGTTTCGCGATCAGCAGCGCCAACAGATGAGCCAGGGCGCTTGAAGCGTGAAGGAGCCGGTTGAAGGAACTTCCGCCGCGCAGCGCCTCGAGCACCTCGCCAAACAACCGCGTGATTTGCAGCTCCTGCCCCGGGTGGCGGACCGGCTGGCCGGGAGACGCGGCCAGGGCTCGGGTGTAATCGGGCACCAGCGCGCCCCCTGCCTGAACCCAATAGAAGGTCCAGAGGGCCGAACCGCGCGCGCCGCACCTCAACGGCCGGTCCAAAGGCGACACCAGGAGGTCTCCCGGGCAAATGGGATGCAGGCGGCGGTCCGTCTCGCACCATCCGCGGCCGCGGATACAGTAGAGCAGCAACAGGCCGCCCCCGGGCGGGCGCTGAAACCGGTTCCGATTCACGCAGTAGCCGGCTCCGGCAGCCAGCAGGCCCCGCAGCAACGGCTGCGACCGGCTGGCGGAAGCCACCACCGCCGGCGGCACTTCGATTTCAAGCCCCCGGCTTGGGTCTGCCGGAGGGGATTGTTCGTTCATCAGCCTCTTCATGGGCCAAACCCCGGGGGCGTGTAAATCTCTTTCGATCGCGGGGGTGGAGAAAGCCGGTGCGGGCCGCTTTCCGGCGTGACCGGCGGCGAAAGGTGTGGCAGAGTGCGCGCGTGACCACGACGGAAGCGATTGATTTGTTGGAAAGGTTTCGCGCCGGGAAAGTGAGCCGGGAGAAGGTGTTGCGCGCCTTCCAGGCCGCGCCGGTGGCGAACCTGGGTTTTGCCCAGGTGGATACGCACCGGGCCTTGAGAAAAGGCTTTCCCGAAGTCATCTTCGGCGCCGGCAAGACGCCGGAACAGGTGGTGAAGATTGCCGCCAAACTGCTTGAGCACGAACAAAGCGTCCTCGTCACGCGGGTCACCCCCGAGCACGCCAAGGCGGTTCGGCGCCGGTTCAAATGGGCGGTGCACCATGAAACCGGCCGCTGCCTGACGTTGGAGAAGCGGCCGCTCCCGAAGCGGCCGGGAACGATTGCGGTCGTTTGCGCCGGGACCAGCGACCTGCCGGTGGCCGAGGAAGCGGCGATTACGGCGGACATCATGGGCAACCGCGTGGTGCGGATTGCGGACGTGGGCGTCGCCGGGGTGCACCGGTTGTTCGGGCGGCTGGACACGATTCAAGCGGCCAATGTGATTATTGTGGTGGCGGGGATGGAAGGCGCCCTGCCCAGCGTGGTGGCCGGGCTGGTGTCCAAACCGGTCATCGCCGTGCCGACCAGCATTGGTTACGGGGCGAGTTTTGGGGGGCTGGCGCCGCTGCTGGGGATGCTCAACAGTTGCGGCAGCGGGGTCACCGTGGTGAATATTGACAATGGATTCGGCGCGGGCTACGCCGCCAGCCAGATCAATGCCCTGGCCGAAGCCGCCGCCGCCCGCCGCCCATGAAAACCCTCTATCTCGACCTGTTCAGCGGCATCAGCGGCGACATGTTTCTCGGGGCCTTGCTGGACCTGGGGGTGGAGTTGCCGCAATTGGAGCGGGAGCTGGCGAAGCTGGGGCTTGCCGGGTATCACTTGCATGCGGAGCGCCGGCACAAGGGCAGCATTGAAGGGGTGAAATTTGATGTGCATGTCGAGGAGGAGCCCCCGCACGGTCACCGCCACGGCGGCCCGGGCCATGGCCACTCACACGCCGCGGGGCATGAGGCCGGACATGACCACCCGCATCCTCACCCACCCGGCCACGGGCACGGGCCGGGGGCAGACCCCGGCGGCCATGGACGCAACCACGCGCAGATTCGCGAGCTGATTTCGCGCAGCGGGCTCTCGGCCTGGGTGAAGGCCAGGGCGCTGGCCGTCTTTCATCGCATCGCCGTCGCCGAGGGCAAAATCCACGGTCTGCCGCCGGAGGAGGTGCATTTTCATGAGGTGGGCGCGGTGGATTCGATTGTGGACATTGTAGGCGCCTGCGTTGGCTTGGAGCTGCTGGGGCGGCCGCGGGTGCTGGCCGGGCCGGTGGTGGATGGTTTCGGGTGGGTGCAATGCGCGCACGGGCGGTTCCCGATTCCCGCGCCGGCCACGCTGGCGATTTTGGGCGCCCGGGGCATTCCGGTGTCGCAATGCGACGAGCCGCACGAGCTGATCACGCCAACCGGCGCCGCGCTGCTGGCCGAGTTGGTCGAGAGTTTCGGCCCCATGCGCGAGCTGGTGGCCGACCGGATCGGTTACGGCCTGGGCACGCGGGAGAATAAAACCCGGCCCAACGTCCTGCGCGCGATTCTGGGCGGCTCGACCGCCCGGGACAGCTCGTGCGACTGGGAAACCGACACCATCGCGGTGCTGGAAACCAATCTGGACGACGTGAGCCCCGAGGTGCTCGGGCATTTTGTCGAGCAGGCGCTGGCTGCGGGCGCGCTGGACGTGTTCCACACGCCGGTCCAAATGAAAAAGAACCGGCCGGGCGTGCTGCTGACGGTGCTGTGCGCGGAAGCGGATGCGGACCCGCTGACCGCCCTGATGCTGCGGGAGACCAGCGCCTTTGGCGTGCGCCGGACTTCAGCCGCGCGCCGGAAACTCCAGCGGGAGTTTGTGGCCGTGCAGACGCCCTTCGGCGAGGTGGCGGTCAAGCTGGGCAGGCTCAACGGCGTCGTGGTCCAGGCCGCCCCGGAGTATGAATCGTGCCGCAAGGTCGCCGCCGCAGCCGAGGTCCCCCTCAAGGACGTCTATGCCGCCGCGCTGAAAGCGGTGGAGCGCCGTTGACCATCCGGCGTTGGGCGCCGAATCAATCCGCCGGGGGGGTTACGGCTTGGAGGAAGGCGGTGGCGGCGCGGCCCGGGGGGCGTTGCGCCGGCCAGACCGCGACGATTCTTCTCGAGGGTCGCGGCGGTTCGAAGGAACGGTATTGGAGCCCGGGCCGGGCCGGATGCCGCGCCGCCATCGCCGGGATCAAGGAGAGTCCCAGGCCGCTGCGGACCATGGCCTGGATGGTTTCCAACTGGGCGCTGCGGAAGCTGATGGCGGCGCGCAGTCCCCGGCGGTCGCAAAACCCGAGGACCTGGTCCCCGAGACAGTGGCCTTCCTTGAGCACGATGAGCCGCTCGCCCGCAAGGTCGGCGGGGGCGACCAGCCGTTTGCGGGCCAGCCGGTGGGTGCGCGGCACGGCCAGCAACAATTCCTCGGTGAACAGTTCCTTCACGGCCAGGCGCGGCTCGCGGAGCGGGAGGCTGGCCAGGGCAAAGTCAATTTCGCAGGCCACGGCCTGCCGCACCAGGCCCGCCGTGGTGTCCTCCTCGACCACCACTTCGATGCCCGGATAGCGGCGCGTGAAGCGCGCAAGAACCTCGGGCAGGAGATAGGGCGCAAGGGTCGGCAGCACGCCGAGGGTCACCGTCCCCCGCAGCAGCTCCCCGCTTTCCCGGGCCTCGCGCCGGGCCGCCTCGGCCTCCTCCAGAATGCGGGTGGCGCGCACGAGGAACCGCTCGCCCGCGGCCGTGAGCCGGGCCCGGCGCTTGAGCCGGTCGAAGAGGCGCTCGCCCAGCTCGGCCTCGAGTTTTTGAATCTGCTGGCTCAGCGAGGGCTGGGACACGTGGCAGTGCTCGGCCGCCCGCGAGAAATTCCCGGCGCGGGCGACGGCGACGGCGTATCGAAGCTGGTGCATTTCCATAGCTTTGGCCTATGGTAACCAGAGGAAACAAATATTTCAACAATACCTCGAAAAAGGGTTCAATAGGGGCGAACAACAAGAATTATGAAAACGAAAAAGCCGAAGACGCCGCTGTTGACCACCACCGGGGGGAACCCGGTGGCGGACAATCAAAACTCGCTGACCGCCGGCCCGCGCGGGCCGCTGCTGCTGCAGGACTACCAGCTTTTGGAGAAGCTGGCCCATCAAAACCGGGAGCGCATTCCGGAGCGCACCGTGCACGCCAAGGGCTCGGGGGCCTACGGCACGCTGACGATCACGCGGGACATCACGCGGTACACGAAGGCCGCCGTGTTCGCCCGGGTCGGGAAGAAGACCGAGTGTTTTCTGCGTTTCTCGACCGTGGCGGGCGAGCGGGGCGCGGCGGATGCCGAGCGGGATGTGCGCGGTTTCGCCCTCAAGGTTTACACCGACGAGGGCAACTGGGACATGGTGGGGAACAACACGCCGGTGTTCTTCATTCGCGATCCCTACAAATTCCCGGATTTCATCCATACCCAAAAGCGGCATCCGCGCACGAACCTGCGGAGCAACACGGCGATGTGGGATTTCTGGTCGCTGAGCCCCGAGAGCCTGCACCAGGTGACCATCCTGATGTCGGACCGCGGCCTGCCGCGGAGTTACCGCCATATCAACGGCTACGGCAGCCACACTTACAGCTTCATCAACGCCAGGAACGAGCGGTTCTGGGTGAAATTCCATTTCAAGACACTGCAGGGAATCCAGTGTCTGACCAACGAGGAAGCGGAGGCGATTGTGGCGAAGGATCGCGAGAGCTCGCAGCGGGATTTGTATGAGGCGATCGAGCGGGGGGATTGCCCCAAATGGCGGTTTTGCGTGCAGATCATGCCCGAGCGGGACGCCGAGACGTACCGGTGGAACCCGTTTGATCTGACCAAGGTGTGGCCGCACAAGGATTACCCGCTGATTGAGGTGGGCATCCTGGAGCTGAACCGCAATCCGGAAAACTATTTTGCCGAGGTGGAGCAATCCTCGTTCAGCCCCTCGAACATTGTGTCGGGCATCAGTTTTTCGCCGGACAAGATGCTGCAGGCGCGGATTTTCGCGTATGCGGACGCGCACCGGTACCGGGTGGGGACGCATTACGAGATGCTGCCGGTGAACCGGCCGCGGGTGCCGGTGAACACGTATCACCTGGACGGGCCGATGCGGTTCGACGCGGTCAAGAGCACCGATGCCTATTACGAGCCCAACAGCTTTGGCGGTCCGGCGCAGGACCCGCGGTATGCCGAGCCGCCGCTGCGCATTTCCGGCGATGCGGACCGGTACAACCACCGCGAAGGCAACGATGATTACACGCAGCCTGGCAACCTGTTCCGGCTGATGACGCCCGCGCAGCAGCAGCGGCTGTTCAAGAACATCGCCGCGGCCATGGCCGGCGTGCCCGAGACCATCATCCAGCGCCAGTTGGTCCATTTCCACAAGGCGGACCCGCGTTACGCCGCGGGGGTCGCCAAGGCGCTGGGAGTCAAGAACCGCGCCGCCTCGGCCTGACCCCGCCATGATCACCGCCGTGACCGAAGCCGAGGAGAGGCGCTACGCCGAGCTCCAGCATCTGGGGCTGGAGTGCGCGCGGCGGGGGGACACCGAACTGCTGCGCTCGATGGTGGAGGCCGGCCTGCCGGTGAACCTGGCCGACGCGAAGGGGAACACGCTCCTGATGCTCGCCGCCTACCACGGCCACGCGGGGACCGTCCGGATGCTCCTGGAGCGCGGCGCCGAGGTGGACCGGCGGAACGACCGGGGCCAGACCCCGCTCGGCGGGGTGGCGTTCAAGGGCGACGAGGAAATCGTCGCCCTGCTGCTGGCTCACGGCGCCGAGGTTGACGCGGACAACGGGGGTGGCATGACGCCCATCATGTTCGCCGCCCTGTTTGGCCGCACGCGGGTGGTCGAGCAACTGCGCCGGCACGGCGCGTCGCTGCGGCGGCGGAATCGTCTGGGGATTTCCGCCCGCCTTCTGGTGTGGATTTCGGGGTGGCTCGCGCGGTTGCGGGGCCGGGTCAAGGGCCTCGCCCCGCGCTTTGGCTCCGCCTCCACCTGACGCGTGGCCGGCGCCGGCGCCGGCCCGAAGCCGACCACCCCGCCCTGCCGGCGCAGGGCTTTTCCGCGTTCCGGCGCGTGGTGCGCGGCCACGGCGCGCTTGCGTTGCGGATTGCCGGGCTTGTATGCTTCGGCCCCATGAAATCGCTGCTCCTCACCGGCGGTCGGGTTATAGATCCAGCCAATCGCTTTGATGCGGTGGCCGATGTCCTGGTTACCGATGGCAAAATTGCCGCGGTCGGGCCGGGCTTGGCGGGCAAACCGCCGGCGGGGGCCGAGGTGCTCGACGTTTCAGGCAAGGTGGTGTGTGCCGGCTTGATTGATGCGCACGTGCATCTGCGCGAGCCGGGTCAGACGGCCAAGGAAACCATCGCCAGCGGGACCGCGGCGGCGGCGCGCGGGGGGTTCACTTCGGTGGTGTGCATGCCCAACACCTCGCCCGCCATAGACAATCCGGGCACGGTCGCGCTCATCCACGACATCGCCCTCGAGCAGGGGGCGGTCAACGTGTTCATCACCGGTGCCATCACCAAGGGCATCGCCGGCGAGGAACTGGCGCCCATCGGTTCGCTGCGCAAGGCCGGGGTCGTCGCCATTACCGACGACGGGCATTGCGTGCAGAACAATGAGCTGATGCGCCGGGCGATGGAGTATGCCCACATGTTCGATCTGCCGGTGCTCGATCATTGCCAGGATTACTCGCTGGTCACCGAGGGCGTCATGCACGAGGGGCGGTGGAGCACCATGCTCGGGCTGCGCGGCTGGCCCGCCGCCGGCGAGGAAATGATGGTCGCCCGCAACATTCTGCTGGCGGAAACCACGGGGGCGCGCGTGCACTGCCAGCACCTCAGTTCCGCCGGCAGCGTGCAACTGCTTCGCGCGGCCCGGCAACGGGGCGTGCCCATCACCGGCGAGGCCTGCCCGCACCATTTCACCCTCACCGATGCCGCCGTGGCCGGCAGCGACAAGTTTTGGGCGGCGGACGGCAAAGGGGTGTTCGGGTTCGACGCCGGCGGCGAGCTCCCCTCGTGGCCCGCCTACGACACCAACTTCAAGATGAACCCGCCCGTGCGCTCGGCCCGCGACCGGGAGGCCATTTTGGAGGCCGTTGCGGATGGAACGCTTGAGATCATCGGCAGCGACCACGCGCCCCATTGCAGTTACGAAAAGGAAGTCGAGTTTGATTACGCCCCGTTTGGAATCACCGGGCTGGAAACCGAGCTGGCGCTGGCGCTCATGCAGCTTGTTCATTCCGGGCGGATGTCGCTGCCGGACCTGGTCGCCCGGTTTACCATCGGGCCGGCCCGCCTGTTGCGACTGCCCAAAGGGACGCTCAGTGTTGGCGCCGACGCCGATATCACCGTGTTCGACCCGAATCGCGAGTGGACCTACGACTGCTCGGCGGGGGCCAGCAAGTCCCGCAACAGCCCCTTCCACGGCTGGCGCCTTAAAGGAAAGGCCGTCGCCACCATCGTGGGCGGCCGCAAGGTCTGGTCGGAAACCGCCGCGTAATCCGGTCCCGCGGCCCGCCCGGGCTTATCCGGCCTCCAGACGGCGCGCTCTCGCCCGCGCCCCGGCGGCGTCGGACTCCCGTCCCGCCCGCTGCAGAAAGTCGGCGTAAATGTGCCAGAAATCAGCCCGCCGCGGCAGTGCTTTCAAAGCCGTCTCGAGGTCCCGGATGGCCCCCTCGAGATCCCCCGCCATGCCGCGCTGCCGGCCGCGCATGGCCAGGAACATGGGGGAATCGGGGTAGGCCTCGAGGGCTTGGCGCAGAGTTTCGGCGGCCAGCTCCGGCCGCTGCTCGGCTCGCGCTCGAATCTCGAGGTGGAAGAAGGCCCAGAAATCCCTTGGGTTCACGCGCAGCGCTTCCTGATAAAGGGCCAGCGCCTCGCCGGGCTTCTGCGCCTGGGCGGCCAGCAACCCGAGGCTGGCCCCGAGTTCATTGCGGATGATGGGACTGCCCGGCGCCAGACGGGCCGCCTGCCGGAGCAAGTCCACGGTCCCGCGCAGGTCTCCATGAGCCCGGCGCAGCGAAGCCTCCAGCACCGCGCGCAACGCGTCGCGCCCGCGCCGGATTTCCTCGACGCGCTCGGGTGTCAAACCTTCGAGATAGGCCGACGGCACGTCCTTGAAACGGTCCAGCAAGACCTTCTGGTTCGTGTCGGTTTGGTAGTTCAGCGCGCTGCGGGGGGCGGAGAATTCGATGAACGGATGGTTGTCGCTGTTCACCCGGCCCTGGTGGATGGCCGCATCCCCCGGTTCGAGGTCCATCACCAGCATGTCCAACAGACGCTCCGGACGATCAATCCCGATTTCCGCCAGCGAGGCGCGCACCTCCGGGATGGCAAACTTGGCCGCCGCCGTGGCCAGCCGCAGCTCCGCGCCTTCGGTCAACCCCAGCAGAATGGTGTCCGTTCCCGTGAAAAACACACTGGCGCGCGGGAACACGCGCGCAAAGGTGCGGATGATCATCAGCAAATCTTCGCGCGACAGCTCGTAAAGCGGCAAAAACTGGGCCATCAGCCCCCCGGGCGCCAGCCGGGACCGGGCGAGTTGAAAATGTTCGACGGTGTAAAGGCTGGCCGCGCCCGCCACCACCGGTTCGAAAGGGTCCGAGGTGATCACATCGTAACGGTTGGTGGTGACCAGGAGGTGATTCCGGCCGTCGTTGATGAACAACGTGTGGCGCCCGCGCCGGATCAGGTCATGGTTGCGCTCCGCCCAGATCGCCGCCACATTCGTCACCGCCGGCTCGATGTCCGCGATCTCCAACTGCGTTTCCGGGTAACAGGACAGCGCGCCGGAAGTGACTCCCGCCCCCAGGCCGATATTGAGAACCCGGCGCGGATTCGGGTGCAGCAGCATGGGCACATGCCCCATCATCCGTTGGAGCACCATGCTTTGGGGGGACGTGTCCGCCTCGACTTTGCCATCGCTGCTGAAGTGCAGCCGGCCGTCCAGCAGCCGCGTCACCGCCACCGTCGCGGTCGTTCCCTCGCGGTAGAACAGCAACTCGAGCGATGCCAGGCTCTCGCGCAGCACCACCCGGCCCCCGGCCACGTGCGTCCGGGGCGAAAAATAGGGCCCGGAGGAAAGCAGCAGAGGGTCCCAGGACGGAATCAGAAGGACCAGAGCGGCGGCAGCCGCGAGCGACCCCGAGGCCAAAGCCAGCCGCAGCCAGCCGGCTCCGTCAAGCGCCCGCCACAGCAGGGCCACCCCCGCCACGAGGGCCAGCCCGCCCAGCAACAGCAACGACCTTTCCAAACCGCACGCCGGCAGCAGCGCAAAACCCGCCACCGCCGCACCCGCCGCCGACCCCAGGGCATTGACGCTGAAGGCGCTGCCCACCGCCCGCCCCGCCGTGGGCACCCGATCCCGGATCAGCCGCACCACCGCCGTGAAGGCCAGCCCGGAGGCCGTCGCCAGCGGCAGGAGGAAAAGCGAAGCCAGCATCGTCCGCGCCAGCAACATCCCCTCATAATTGAAGTCGAACCGCACCAGCAACCGGAGCAGATGCTCCGGCGCAGCCTCATACAGCCCCCGCGAGATAAACGTCCAAAGCCCCATGCCCGCCAGAGAAATTGCCAGCGCCCAGTCCGCCCGATCGGCCCGATCCGCCAGCCGGCCCAATCCCGCCGACCCGATCACCAACCCGAGCAGAAAACAGGCAACCATCACCGCAAAGGAATGACTGGTGGACCCCAGCACCAGGACCAGCGCGCGAAACCAGACGGTTTCAAAAGCCAGCGCCAGGAACCCCGTCAATCCCGCCACCGCGAGCAGTCCCGCCGCTCGCATCCCCCGGCCCTCCGGTGATGTCAACCCCGTTTGGACTTCGGCAGCGGGCCGGGTTCTTTGTGCCAGCCACCACGCCGCCGCCCCCACCGCAAGGTTCACCATCGCCGCCAGACCATTGCTCACCCGCACGCCCAACTCCGGCACCAGCACGAACCCGCAAGCCAGTACTCCCACTGTGGCGCCCGCCGTGTTGCTGCCGTAAATCAGTCCCAGCCGCCCCGCAAACCGCTCTCGCGAGCGCAACACGGCCTGGCAAAGCACCGGCAGCGAAGCCCCCATGAGGACGGTCGGCACCAGCAACACCGCCAGGGCGAGAGCCAGCCGCAGGACCGTCAGCCAGACCCCCGCCGCCCCGGCATGCACTGCGGCGGCTTGGTAGGCGGCGCTCACCCCCCTCAAGGCGGCTGGCGCCACCAGCGCATACAACCCGATGCCGGCCTCCACGGCCGCAAACAACCGCAGCGGATTCCGCACCTGTCCTGCCCACAGCCGCGCGCGCTCGGCTCCCAACGCCAGACCCAGCATGAACGCCGTGAGAACCGTTGCCGCCGCCTGCACCGTGTTGCCGAACACCAGCCCCAACTGCCTGAACCATAACAGCTCATAAACCAGCGCCGCGAAACCCGAGAGAAAAACCAGACCCAGCAGGAAAAAGCCCGATAGCCCCCAGGGGCTCCCCCTGCCGGAGAGCGGCGCGCCAGCCTCGGTCTTCATCGGCCGCAAATCCTGCTTGCGCGGGGGACGTTTCATATTTCGAGAATCAAGGCGCGAAACTTGGCACAACTCCCACGGAATCGGCAAGTCCGCAGGCGCAACATTGGTCGTGCGAGCGGGAAATGCCGGGGCAGGGCGTTTGAATCCCGACGGGGTTGACACCGCGATGCAATGCCCGCGCGGCCTGGGTCGGGTGTCCGCGTTTGTCTTGATTTCGCGCCGGGCCCATTCATACTGGCAGGGTTGGCCGTGCGGGAAAAACCCGGCCGGCTGGCTAAATAAAAACGCGCTGAAAACGTCGAATGCGTATATGATTTCTGCCGCGGTCAAAACGTCGGGGCTGAGCGTGATTCTCTGCCTGCTGGCCGGTTCTCTCCTGGCTGCCGACACCCCCCGGAGGGTCCTCGTTTATACCAAGAATGAAAAAGGCGCGGGCAAGTACGTTCACGACAACCTGGCCGCCAGCGCCGAAGCCATCCGCAAACTCGGGGCGGAACATGGCTTTGCGGTGGAGGTCTCCGAAGACGCCGGCGTGTTCACGGACCAAAACCTGAAGCGCTACCAGGCGGTGGTGTTCAGCAACGTAAACAACGAGATTTTTGACAACGAGGACCAAAAAGCCGCCTTCCAGCGTTATATCCGGGGCGGCGGCGGCTTTGTTGGGGTGCATTCGGCCACCGGGGCCATGCGCAACTGGCCATGGTATTGGGCCCTGATCGGCGGAAAATTCCTCCGCCATCCCAAGATGCAGACCTTCACGATCAAGGTCAAAGACGCCACCGACCTCTCGACGGCGCATCTGCCGCCCACGTTCCAATGGACCGACGAGTTCTATTATGTGGACCACATGCCTGACGGGCTGCACGTTCTCCTGGCGGGCGACCTGACCACGTTGGATGACCCTCAAAAGGAAAAATATCCCGGCAGGAAGTTCGGCGACGAATTCCCGCTGGCCTGGCGCCATGAATTCGACGGTGGCCGGTCCTGGTACACCGCCCTCGGCCACAAAATTGAACATTATTCGGACCCGAAGCTCACCCGCCATCTGCTCGGGGGCATCCTGTGGGCGATGGGAACCGCGCCCCAGCGCAAACCGGCTGCCCAATGACCCCGCACCCCTTTAACAAAACCGCCCAAGAAATATGAAAAATCAAAACTCCGTATCACGCCGCCAGTTCCTGATGACCTCCCTGGCCACCACTGCCGGCGCCGTCGCCCTCCCCACGCTCATCCCTTCGTCGGTCCTGGGCGCCACCGCCCCGAGCAAGGTGATTAACGTCGGCCAGATCGGCTGCGGCCGCATCGCCCGGGACATGGACCTGCCCGGCGTCATGAAACACAACATTGCCCGTGTCGTGGCCCTCTGCGACGTGGACTCCAAACGGCTCGCCGACGGCAAAAAGCTGGTCGAGGATTATTACGCCAAGCGAAGCGGCAGCAGTTCCGCCGGCGAGGTCAAAACCTACGGGGATTACCGCGACCTGATCAAAGACCCCGCGGTTGACGCGGTCGCCATCAGCACGCCCGATCACTGGCATGCCGAGCCGGTTGTGGCAGCCGCGCTGGCCGGCAAGGACATCTACGTGCAGAAACCGCTGACGATGACCCTCGAGGAAGGCCGGATTGTCAGTGACATCGTTCGGGCGAAAAAGCGCGCCTTCCAGATCGGCAGCCAGCAGCGCTCGACCAGCCAGTTCCGCATCGCCTGCGAGCTGGTCCGCAACGGGCGCATTGGTACCCTCCACACCGTCAAGATCGGCCTGCCGGTGGACCCGGCGGGCGATGAGGAACCCGAGATGCCCGTGCCGCCCAATCTTAACTACGACATGTGGCTGGGCTGCACCCCCAAGGTTTATTACACCGAGAAGCGCGTTCATCCCCAAAAGGATTACTCGCGGCCCGGCTACCTGCGCGTTGAAGCCCACTGCCTCGGCATGATCACCGGCTGGGGGTCCCATCACGTGGACATCGGCCATTGGGGCATGGGCACCGAGCTCACCGGCCCCATCGAGGCCGAGGGCACCGCGGAATTCCCCAAGAAAGGACTCTGGAACGTTCACGGGCCGTATCACATCGAAATGAAATACGCCAACGGGGTGAAGATGATTATTGACAACAACTTCCCCAACGGCATCCGGTTCGAAGGGTCCGAGGGCTGGATTTTCGTCAGCCGGGGCGGCGCCCGGGCAACGGCCAGCGACCCGGCGACTGCCTACGGCAAGGCACTCGAAGCCAGCGACCCGAAGATTCTCAACTCGAAAATCGGCCCCAACGAGCTCCACCTGCCGGTCAGCACCGATCACCATCTCAACTGGCTCCGGAGCATTCAGACCCGCGAACCGGCCGTCACCACCCCCGAGGAAGCTCATCGCTCGACCAGCGCCTGCATCATCGGCTGGGTGGCCATGAAACTCGGCCGCCGCATTACTTGGGACCCCGTGAAGGAAAGATTCGGTGACGACGCGGCCAACGCCCTCCGCTCGCGGCCCGAGCGCGCCCCCTACGGCGCCGTCCGGCTCATGCAGAAGGCCTAGCCCGCGTTCCCACGCGGCGCGAAGGGGCGCCGCAGAACGCCAGGCGAACAATTCCGTTCTGTCCGCGGCAACTCGGGCAGAAGCAAAACGGCGCGCGGGACGGGGCGTGTCGCGCGCCCCGCCACGGAGCCGGCGTCATCGCGCCTGTCGCGCGGCTTCGAGCGTGCCGTCCGCGCGGATAACCAGGCTGCGGCCACCCCACTCGATGCGATTGCCCAGGAACGCGGCAAACCAAACCGCCGCCCCCAGCAGGTCCTTTACCGGCACCAGGAGGAGGCCGGGAACCAGGCGGTCCCATGGCCTGGGCCCGCCCCGGCCGCGCGCGGGCGCTGAACCCTGCGGGTCACCCGAGACGTTCATCAACGACTGAAGGTGCAGCGCCGTGACGATTCGCCATGTCCAACAACAGGCAGCCAGCGCCAAAACCGGCAGGGAAGGCTGCACGGCGGCCCAGACCAGCGGCCACAAAGTCCCATTGCTTAGCAGGCTGAAGAAGTAGGGCACAGGCCGGCTGACTCGGATGGTTCGCGCCCAGCGCACTTGATGTTTCCACACCTCCCCCCAGGTCTGGGGGCCGGACCAGCATTCAGCCACGACCGTGGCCAGCTCGAGGCGATAACCCCGGCGGGCGAGGCGGCGGCCCAGTTGAAAGTCGTCCGCCAGACAGTCCCGCAAGGCGTTGAATCCGCCAATTTCCTCCAGGGGCCCCCGGCGCAGGGCCATGACCGCCCCGAGGGCAAAATCCAGCGCCTTGAGACTTCGAGCTTGGAGGACCTGGCTCCAGAAATCGGCGTTCACCGCGAGTGCTTCCCACTGCATGGCGAGCGTCGCCGGGTTGGCCTGCCGGTAGAAGCAACTCACCAAACCCACCTCCGGGTCCTCCAGCAACGGCACGACATTGGCCAGGAAATCCGGCGGCACCCGCACGTCCGCGTCGCTGACCACCAGAAGCTCGTGGCGGGCCAGGGGGTGCAGGCGGGACAGTTGCGCGACCTTCGCGTTGGCCCCGTCGGCGCCGCCGCAAAACACCAGTTGGGCGTCCGCCTCAGGATGCAGGACCAGGAGCCGGCGCACGATGTCGCAGACCGCATCCGCGGGGTCCGCCACGCCCAGCAGCACTTGCACCGGCCCGGGATAGTCCTGTTTGAACCAGCTCCGCAGGCAGCGCTCGGTGGTTTCGTCGCAGCCTTTCAGCGGCTTGAAAAGGGTCACTCCCGCTCCTTTGACAGGGCCCGTCCGGCGCCGGTGCAGCGGGAAACGCAGGCCCGCCCACCATTGCCAGCAAACCAGCCCGAGACTCAACAAAGCCAGGCCCGCGAACACCGCCCCAATCAGTGCGCCGGTTTGCGTTCCCAAGGTGCCTCGCCCCCGCCGCGACTATGGGCTTCCCACCTCCGCCGCCGTCTTCCGCGCCGCGCCCCAGGCTTGAAGGTCCTTCGCTTTGGGGATGCAGAGGCCGGACACCGGCTTGCCGCACTTCTCGCACCGCACCGACCCGCGGCTGCGGGGCGCCACCGTCACGTGTTGGTCCGCGGGGCAGACAAACCCCACCACCTGTTGCACCTGGGGCTGTTTGCATTGCGGACAATGGTTCGCGAAGGTGTCGGCATCGGTGTAGAATTTTGCCTTGCACGCCTCGCACTGAAACCCGTTGGCGTCGGTTTCGAGAACCTGCTTCTGCGCGCTGTCCCCGCACCCCGCCAGCAGGGCCGCCAGCGCCGCCCCCGCCAGGAACCTCCCGATCCGTTGCACCGTCATCGCCTTAGGGAGTTGATTTGCCATCGTCTTGCGACAGTTCCCGCACAATCAGGTAACGGTTCCCCTTGGGCACCCACTCCGCGTGGCCGTCGCCGAAATTCATGTTGTGCCCCGCATCGCCATGATTGTCCAGCGGGTCGGGGTAATCATTTATGGCCGGCGCCGCCGCGTACGCCGAATCGGCGTCCACCTGCAGCAAAATCCGCGACGGGCCCGGCACCATCCCCTGCAAACCCAAAGCCGCCGTCCGGTGAACAAACGTCGCCATCCGGCTTTCCTTCTTTTCCGTCCCCCGCCGCGCCCGGCCCATGCAGGCAATCGTTTGATTGAATTCGTCCGGCGAGCGCCAGTATTGGAAATTCTCGTAGCTGTGCCCCGGCGTCCGCAGCCGCGTCAAGGCGAAATTCTGCAAATCGTAAACATCCACCAGGTCCGGATTCGGGTAACAGGCCTGGACCAGGTTCGTCCGCAGAAAATTCATCGTTCCCGGGCAAATGAACGTCTGGAGGTTTTTGGCGTAATCCCGGTACAGCCAGTTGAGATTGTCGCTGTAATAGTCATAGGTCCCGGTGATATGCCCGTTGTTGTCCTGCGCGTACATGGCGTGACCCAATCCCATCTGCTTGAGATTGTTGAGGCACTGAATCCGCTTGGCCCGCTCCTTCGCCCGGGCCAGCGCCGGCAGCAGCATGGACGCCAGGATGGCGATGATCGCAATGACCACCAGCAGCTCGATCAGGGTGAATCCTCCTCCGCGACACCCTCCCCCAGGCGCCGGCACCAACGGCAAGACGGCTCTACGCATAAGCCATACCTTGACCCGTCCCCCCCCGAAAGTCAATTGGGGTCAGTCCTATAATTTTAGCAACCCGACGTCATTCACCTGCCTCCCTTCGCCGCGGGCTGACCCTTCACGGCCTTTCCTCCCGCCGGGGGGCCGCCTCCCTGCGGGGTGGCGGCGCTCCCCTCACCCGCCTGGGCAAGCTGGTTGTGCAGCCGCTGCTGGACGGGGTTCGGACAGTGTCTCACCTGGCTCACGGCCTGGCTCACCCGGGTGAAATGGCCCATGTGCAGCCGCTCACCCAGCCAGCGCAACGAGACGGTTGTGCGCTGTCGCAACCAGCAGGCCAGCACTTGTTTCTGCGGGGCATTTTTGGGAAGGGCTGCAAGGTCCGCTGCGTCGAGTTCCAAGGCCGCCAGGCCGCGCTGTAGCAACCGCAGGGCGGCCGCGTCGTCGTGTGCCTCCCGGGCCGCCCCGCTCTGCGAGTCCCGCCGCGACGCGGGCGAAGTTTGGTCCAGGTGTTCCTCGAGGGTCTTTCGGAAACTCTCGCCGCCCACGTACCAGCCGCGCCGCACGGCGTGCCACTGAGCCTCGAGATTTCTGCGCCCGGCCTGGGTGGCCAGTTCCAAGGTCCGCCCTTCCAGGTAGGCCTCATAGCCTCGAGTGTCGCGAGGGCCAAGGTGCAGGCTCTCCAACACCGGTTCCGGGCTGAGCCACCACGGCCGTTGACTCGGCCGGCTGAGGTAGGCCGGATAACTGCTCCACCGATATGCTTTGAGCGGCTCCTCTCCGATCCGGATCAATCTCGCGCGGGCCGGGTTTAGGTGAATGTAAGTGCTCACCACCTGCAAGTGGTTTTCATCCCGCCTCCCATCCACCAACACGGACTTGTAGCGGCCTTGAAACAGATGTCCATGCAGCCCATGGCGCGCGTTGTATCGCTGCGTGTAAACTCCCTGCAGCCATTTCATTCCCGCCACCAGATTGGGTTCCGGCGTTTGCGCCAACAGGTGATAATGGTTCGCCATTAACACGTAGGCATAGACCCGCCAGCCGGTCTTTTCACAGGCCTCTCCCAGGGTCTGCAGGAAAAGGTTGCAATCGAAATCGTCTTTGAACACCGCTTGCCCGTGGTCGCCGCGGGCCATGAGGTGATAGACCGCACCGGGATACTGTACACGCAAGGGCCTCGCCATAACGCCATTCATTTCGCCAGACGGAACCTCTATGGTCAAGTTTTATCACACGCGGCTGCAACCCGTTGGGAGCCGATGCAAAGATTATAGGACTGACCCCTTTTTCGAGGCTTCCTTTCGGCGGGGTGGGGGGTAGAATGCCGGGGCGTCGCGCCGGATGAAGAACATTGTTTATTTTGACCTGGAAACGCAGCGGTCGGCCGAGGAGGTCGGCGGCTGGAATTACATCAGCCGCATGGGGATGAGCGTGGGGGTGACCTACAGCACCGCGCGCGGCGAGTACCTCATTTACAGCGAGAAGCAGGTGGACGCGCTGATCCGCGAGCTGCAGCGGGCGGACCTGGTGGTTGGGTTCAACAACCTGCGCTTTGACTACGAGGTGTTGCACGGCTACACCCCCCTGGATTTGCGGCAACTGCCGACGCTGGACATGCTGGTCGAATTGCAGAAGCACCTGCAGCATCGCCTGTCGCTGGACGCGATCGCGACCGCGACTTTCGGCTTGGAAAAGACGGCGGAGGGAATGCAGGCGATTCAATGGTTCAAGGAAGGCAGGCTGCTGGAGATCGCCGAGTATTGCTGTTACGACGTCAAGCTGACGCGCCTGGTGCACGAGTATGGCGCGGCCAACCGCCAGTTGTTTTACCACAACCGTTTCGGCAAGAAGCTGAGCGTGCCGGTAAACTGGTGACCCTTCCTCGAAAGCGGCCCCCCATGCTCCGCTTCCAATGCCTCCGCCGCAAGCCGCTGGACCAGGTCTTGGGCGCGGGGGACCCTTCCCAGCCCCAGCTCCGGCGCGTGCTGGGTCCGGTGCGACTGACGCTTCTGGGCGTGGGCGCCATTGTCGGGGCGGGCATCTTTTCGACCGTCGGCACCGCCGCGGCGGGCGGGGCGGACCACGTGGGCGCCGGGCCGGCCTTGGTCGTTTCGTTTCTGATTGTTGCGGTGGCGTGCGGATTGGCGGCGCTGTGTTACTCCGAACTGGCGGCCATGGTTCCGGCCTCGGGTTCGGCTTACACTTACGCCTATGCGACGCTTGGGGAGCTGGTGGCGTGGCTGATCGGCTGGGACCTCATCCTGGAATACGCCATCAGCAACGCCGCGGTGGCCGTTTCCTGGTCGGGCTATTTCCAGGCTTTTCTGGCGGGCTTCGGTCTGGAGGTGCCGGCCTGGCTGGGCACGGACCTGCGCTCCGCCCTGCAAAGCAGCCGGGACCTCACCGGCGCCCTGATGAGCCTTTCGACCCTGCCGGCGGGCCTGCTTCAGCCAGACCAGCTCCAGCTTGCGGGTCTGGCTGAGGCGGGCGGCCGGAACGTGGCGGCCCTGGCGCTGGCGCCGCGCGTGGCGGGTCTGCCGCTGGTTTTCAACCTGCCGGCGTTTGGGATTGTGCTGGTGGTGACGTGGGTGGTGCTGATCGGCATCCGCGAGACCGCCGGTTTCAACGCCGGCCTGGCGGTGGCCAAGCTGGCCATCATTCTGTTCTTTCTCGCGCTGGGCGCTTATTACGTCCAGCCGGAAAACTGGTCGCCGTTCGCGCCGAACGGCCTCAAAGGCATCTCGAGCGCGGCTGCCATCATCTTTTTTGCCTACATCGGGTTCGACGCGGTCTCGACCGCCGCCGAGGAGACGCGCGAGCCGCAGCGCAACATGCCGATTGGCATCCTGGCGAGCCTCGTGTTATGCACGCTGATCTATGTCGCCGTGGCCATCGTGCTGACGGGCATGGTGAAATGGAACACGCTGGGCAATGCCGAACCGCTGGCTTTCGCGTTTTCCTCGCGGGGCCTGAACTGGATTGCGGGCGTGATTGCCCTGGGCGCGGTGCTGGCCACCACCTCCGCCCTGGTTCCCTACCAGGCGGGGCAGCCCCGCATCTTCTTTGCCATGGCGCGGGACGGCCTGCTGCCCGCGTGGGCCGCCAAGGTTCATCCCCGGTTCCGGACGCCGTATTGGGCCACCCTGCTGACCGGCTTCATCGTGGCGGTCTGCTCCTCGGTCGCCAACATCAACGAACTGGTCGAATTGACCAATATCGGAACGCTTTTCGCCTTCGCGCTCGTCGCCGCCGGCATTCTGGTCCTGCGCCGCACCGACCCGCAGCGCAACCGCCCGTTTCGGGTGCCGCTCGTGCCGTGGGTGCCGCTGGCCGCCATCGGCTGCTGCGTTTATCTCATGCTCGAGCTGCCCGCCAAAACCTGGTGGCGTTTTGTCCTCTGGATGGCGGCCGGCCTGGTTCTTTACCTCCTCTACGGCTCCCGCCGCAGCCGGCTCAGAAACTCTCCAGCACCAGGTCGGTCAGGAAATCCACCCAGTTGACCGCCAGGGGCTCGGTCAGTTCATGGGACCGCGCGAAGTCCGCCTCGAACAGCTCGCGTTTGAGCTGGGCGGCAAAGGCCGCGTCCGAGGTGGCCACATTTTGTTCCTGGCACAAGCGCATGCTCAGGTGGTTGAGGTTGGCCGATCCCAGGCAGGCCCAGCCATCCACCAGCAACGCCTTGGCATGCGTCATGCCGGGATAAAAATACACGCGCACCCCGTGCTTGAGCAGGTAGTTGGCCGTCACCAGGTTGCTCCGCGCCCCGGCTTTGAAGTCATTGACGCGGGGGAAAATGACGCGCACATCCACGCCGCGGCGGCGGGCCTGGACCAGGCCCATGAGCACGCGTTTGTCAAATAAATAAGGGTGCTCGACGTAGAGGTAATTCCGCGCCTTCCGCAATGAACCCAGCACCGCCGTGCTGAACGGCTTCCAGGCCGTCTTGGTCGGCAGCAGCCGCACCGCCATCCCGGCCGCGGACTCGGCGCCGTCCGGCGCCGCGGAAGGTTCCGGGCGGGAGGCCGACACGGCCGTGACGGCGTAGGCCAGGTCGCCCAGCATGCCGGCATGCGCCCACAGGCAGCGGAATTCCTCCTCGAGCTTGGTGACCACCGGTCCCTCCATCTCGACCATCAGGTCGTGCCACTCGAAGCGGTACTCGCGCCCGAGGTTCATCCCCCCGATCCAGGCGCGCTGGCCATCCACCAGAAACACCTTCGAGTGATCCGACGAAAACCAGGGATTCAGAAACGACCGCACCCGGACTTCCGAGCCCTTTTCCAGATAGGAGAAGATGGAGCCGGGCGGAACGAACTGCTCGTGCAGGGGCGTGCCGGGCGGTTCAGTCCCCGCCCC
>ERZ795052.922-NODE-922-length-42243-cov-8.234830_pt1 | contig 42243 bp, 34 predicted proteins | sample MGYA00375136_ERZ795052 | MGnify/ENA primary metagenome ERZ795052 (study PRJEB30181, sample SAMN05720156) | activated sludge metagenome | isolation source: Anaerobic digester | place: Japan | collected 2015-05-26 ... | reverse complement strand
ACGGAAGAACAAAAAATGATTCAGGAGACGGCACGGAATTTTGCCGAAAAGGAAATCGCGCCGCACGTCGAGGAAGACGAAAAAAACCATTTCTGGCGCAAGGAAATCTTTGACAAGATGGCCGGGCTGGGATTTTTCGGCTTCTGTATCGACGAAAAATACGGCGGGAACGGCATGGGCTTTCTGGAAGGCGCGCTCGCCATCGAACAGGTGGCCCGCGTGCATGTCGCCTGGCGCATGGCCTTCAACATGCAGTGCTGGGGCCCGGCGCTCACCATTCAGAAGTTCGGAACCGAAGAGCAGAAAGAGCGCTACATTCCCAAATTCGTCTCCGGTGAATACATCGGCAGCTTCGCCATGACCGAACCGGACATCGGCTCGGACGTCGCCTCCATGAAATGTCGCGCCGAGGACAAGGGCGACTACTACCTGGTGAACGGCAACAAAATGTGGATCACCAACGGCACGGTTTGCAACCACGGCCTGCTGTACGTCAAAACGGACAAGGACGCGGGCGCGAACGGCGTGAGCTGCTTGATCATGGACTACTCCCTGCCCGGCATCACGAGAAAACCCATTCACGACAAGGTCGGCCTGTGGGCCTCCGACACGGCGGAAATCACCTTTGAAGACGTCAAAGTCCCCAAAAATCTTTTGTTGGGAAAACTGAACAAGGGATTCCAGATTTGCATGACGCAGCTCAACTCCACCCGGCTGGGCTGCTCGGCGGGCGCCTTGGGCCTTTCCGGCGCAATTCTCGACGCCTCCGCCAAATACGCGACGGAACGCTGCCAGTTCGGCAAGCAAATCGGCCGCTACCAGCTCATTCAACAGCAGGTGGCGGACATGAAAGTCGGCCATGACACGCTGGCCTATCTGGTCTATCGCTCGGCCTGGCTCAAGGACAAAGGGCTTCCCAACGTCATGGAAACGTCCATGTCCAAGCTCTACGGCGCGAAAGTCGTCGTCCACGACGCCAATGAGTGCATGAAGCTGTACGGCTCGTTCGGCTATTCCGACGAATATCCCTGCGGCCGCTTCCTGCGCGACTCCAAGCAGTTCGAGACGCTGGAGGGCACCTCGAACATGCACACGATGATCGTCGCGAACGCCGTCATGGGATTTGCGCCCAACCGGGCATAGCAAGATTCAGGAGCAGAGCATGAAACCATACTTTGAAAAAATGGATCCGCTGGGGAAGCCGCTATCCGCGAGGCAGATCGAGAGCATGCGGGAGAACTGCGCCAGGATCGAGGAGATTATGCAGACCATCGACGCGGAAGTCGAGCGCATCAAGAACGTGGGGGTCTCTTTGCAGACCCTGCATGATCGCGGCGAGATGAGCGTCTGGGAGCGCATTGCGTATCTGGTCGATCCGGGAACCTTCTGCCCGCTGCACAGCATCTTCGATCCCGAAAACGAGGAATCGGGGAGCACCGGCGTCGTGGACGGTCTGGCGCGCATCCGGGGCAAGTGGTGCGTCCTCATCGGGTTCAACAATAAGTGGATGGCGGGCGCGTGGATTGCGGGCCAGCCGGACAACAACCTGCGCGTGACCGACATCGCCAAGATCCTGCACATTCCGCTGGTCTGGCTGGTGAACTGCTCCGGCGTAAAGCTGCCCGAGCAGGAAAAGATGTACGCCAACCGCCGGGGCCAGGGCACCTGCTTTTTCCGGCACGCGGAGCTCGAGCAGATGGGCATTCCGGTGATCGCCGGCATTTACGGCACCAATCCGGCGGGCGGCGGCTATCAGTCGATCAGCCCGACGATTCTGCTGGCGCACAGGAAGGCCAACATGGCCGTGGGCGGCGGCGGCATCGTGAGCGGCATGTCGCCCAAAGGGTTTTTCGATGAAGAAGGAGCGGAAGAGCTCATCAACGCCACGCGGCACTTCAAATCCGTTCCGCCCGGCAGCGTGAAAATCCACTACGACGTCACCGGATTTTTCCGGGCGGTCTTCGACGAGGAAACGCAGGTGCTCGACGCCATCAAGGATACCATGGACGACCTGCCCGCCTACCACCCGCGTTTCTTTAGGGTGGCTCCTCCCGCCGAGCCCGCTTACTCTCCATCGGAAATCGCCTCCATCATTCCCGTCAACAAAAAGCGGGTTTACGATTTCGAGCAGGTGCTGGCAAGATTGGTGGACGGCTCCGAGCACATGGAGTTTCGCCCCGGCTTCGGCCCGGAAATGTACTGCGGCCTGGTCAAGGTGGACGGCTACCTGATAGGGGTCGTCGGGAACCGGCAGGGCGCCTTTCCCAACTATCCGGAGTACACCAATCAGTACATGGGCGTGGGCGGCAAGCTTTACCGCCAGGGGCTGATCAAGATGAGCGAGTTCGTGACGCTGTGTTCGCGCGACAAGGTGCCGATGGTCTGGTTTCAGGACACTTCCGGCATCGACGTGGGGGACATTGCGGAGAAGGCGGAGCTTCTGGGCCTGGGGCAGTCGCTGATTTACTCCATTGAAAATTCTCACCTGCCGATGATGCTGGTGGTTTTGCGCAAGGGAACGGCGGCTGCGCATTACGTCCTGGGCGGCCCCACGGCCAACAACAACAACGCCTTTTCACTGGGCACCGCGACGACCGAAATCAACGTCATGCACGGAGAAACCGCGGCGGCGGCCAGTTACGCCCGCCGGCTGGTGAAGGAGAAGGACGCGGGCCGGCCGCTTGGCCCCACCATCGCCAGGATGAACGAAATGGTGAAGCACTACGACGATACATCCGGGCCGCTCTTTTGCGCCAAAAAGGGCTTCGTCGATGAAATCGTGCGCTACCATGAACTGCGGAACTATCTGGTGGGCTTCGCCAACTGCTGCTGGCAGAATCCCCGTTCCATCTGCCCGCAGCACCAGATGATTCTCCCGCGGATCATCCGCTCGCAGATCGTGAAGGGGCTGGAAAGGCCCAAAGCATAGGGAAACGAGCAAGCCGGACCCATCAACACGCCGAAAGCCGGATCATTTCCGGCGGCATGGGAAACCAGGTCGCGAGCGATCTGCCGATGATCTGTCCTTTCGCGTCCAACAGAACGGTTCCGGAGTATAATTTTCTCCCCTCGTTCCCTATCGGCCAGGCGGCGACGACACATGGCTCGTCACAGCGCATGGGCTTTTCGATCCGGCCGATCAACCTTCCCAAATAACCGGGTTTCGTATCCGTCAGCTCCCACAGGGCGTAGGCTCCCGGACAATCCAGGGCCGTCCAGATGAATTCCGGCCGGACATAACCCTGCCGGTCCCCATACTCCAATGCCGGTCTCCAGGGGGCGGCGACCATGTTGGTGCCCGGAACGCGGCCCGGGTGTATCTTGAGACCTTCCCCCTCCGGCACGTCCGCGCCGCAGCAAAAACAGACGGGATGAATCCCCTGGCCGGTCACATGGGTATAAGGCGTCGGTTTCAGAGCGATCGACGATTTCGCGGCCAGGACGGCTTCTTCATAAGCCGGAGCATCCGGCACCGCAAGGTCCATGACGCCGGGCCTTGCCTGAATGATCATCTGATCGCCGTCCATGAGATAATGGATTCCGTCGTCGCCCGCGCAAAGCTGCAGTTCCCGGTCAAGAGGCGTGGGCCGTTTGATCATGACATCGATCACGCCGTCGATGTATCGGGCAAAGAGGCTGCAAACATAACCGCCGTTGGCAATATCCGGCGGGCCTTTATATCTGGAGGGGACGGTAACCTTGCACAGGGTCTTCAGCTTGGATGGATGATTTTCCCGAGACATGAAACGGTTTTATTCCTTTCCTTATATTGTAAATTTCAAATGATCCCTTACGGATCCCATGTGGTTTGTCAATATTTTTCTATCCTCATTTCCCCCACGATATCCTTTGGAAAATCGCAAAAGATTAGGGGGCAAATCCCCAAAAACATGATTTGCCCTGACGCACGATTCCTTTTCTCTTGAGCGCGAAGAGAAGGGAAATCCAAAAAACGATCCGCATTCGTCTTCCGTCCGCCGGCTGACGCGATGCATCGCCGGGGATTGACGGCGGATCACGCCGGCTCGTCGAACCGGCACTTCAGCGTTAGAATGCCTTCCTCGTAAGAGGTGCGGATCTGATAGGGGAGTTTCTTAAACAGCGCCAGCATGGAAAGGTTTTCCTTGAGCACCACGGCGTCCAGGCCCGTGAGGCCGTTGGCCAGCGCCGCGTCCACCACTTTCTGCTGAAGCCTCACGGCGATGCCCTTCCCCTGCCAGTCACGGGCCACGGAATAGGCGACTTCGCCCGCGCCGCTGCCTTCCAGGAAATATCCGCCGATGCCGACGATCCGGCCATACCCTTCTTCGCCCAGATAGGCGACGATGGAACAGTTCTTCGCGTAATCGACGATGAACATGTCCTTCATTTCATCCCAGTAAAAATGGTGTTTTCTTCCGAAGAAGCGTTTAGCGATGTCCTTCTCGTCCATCTCGTAAAAATGCTCCTGGATGAGCCGGTCGTCCACGGTTTTGACGGGGCGCAGCGTGATCTTCTGTCCGGCGACGGTCAGCACTTCTTCCAGCCAGGCCGGATAGACGCCGTATCGGGATTCATACAGTTTGCGTTCCCGGCCGATCAGGCCCTCGCGGCGCGCCTCTTCGAAAAGTCGCTCGCGGAAATCCGGATGGGCCACGCTGATCATGGCCATGGCGCGCTCCTGGACATTTTTTCCGAAGAGGTTGACGGCGCCGTATTCGGTGACCACATACGTCACGTCGGCCGCCGGAATGGCAACGGTGCCGGCGGCCTGCTCCAGAACGATGTTGCTCGACAGCCCGTCTTCGCTTGCGGACGGGACAACGACAATGGATTTCCCGCCCGGCGCCATCGCCGCGCCCCGGCTGAAGTCCACCAGCCCCGCCACATCGGCAAAATGGTTTTGGGCGGATCCGTCGGCCGCGACCTGGCCTTTAAGGTCAATCGACGTCACGCGGCTGACGGCCGTCATCTTGCGGTGACGTGCGATCATGACCGGATTGCTCACGTAATCGCAGGGCCGGAACTCCACCGCGGGATTTCCATGCAGATACCGGTAAAGCTCCTCGCCGCCGATCGCGCCCGAAGCCACCATCTTGCCGTCGTTGAACCCTTTTTTCCGGTTGGTAATGACGCCCTTTTCCGCGAGCTTCTTCATGACGTCCAGAATCATCAGCGAGTGGATGCCCAGATCCTGCTTTTCTCCCAGGGCTTCCAGAACCAGCTCCTCGGAAAAACCGGGGCTGATGTGCAGCGTCGAGCCGTCTTCAATCAGGCTGGACAAGAGCTTGGCGATCCGGTCCGTGCTGGCGATTTTCGGCATGGGATAGACCGACAGAAGCTCTTCTTCGTGTTCGACGATCCAATCGACCTCATCCACATGGATCATGCCGTAGCCCGGAACCACCGGCATGCGCGGATTGACCTGGACGATGACGATATCCGCGGCTTGGGCGGCCGCCAGCGTGATGTCCACGGAAATGCCCAGATTGAGCCATCCGAAGTCGTCGGGGGGCGCAGTCTGAATGAGCGCGCAGTGAATGGGGATATGGCGCTTGAGAAACAAAGACGGGACGGTGTAGAGGTTCATGGGGGTTAGAAAACGCCGGGAAGCCGTGAGCCCCCGAATCATGCCCGAACCCTGATAGATGGAGCGCACATGATAATTGCGGCCCTGGGTTTCTTCCGCGACAAGCCCCATGAGCGATCCTTCCAGGTTGAGGAAGCGGACCACTTCGACATCCGAAAAATGGTCGGTATGGTTCAACAGCGCACTGACGAGGTGCTGGGGCTCTCCACAGTAGGAGCCGATGAACACCCTCTTGCCCCGTGAAATGGAGCGAATCGCCGTTTCGGCGGACACCACTTTTTCCGAATAGGATTTTTTCATGCTGCCTCCTTCAGGGGGAATGTTTTTGTAAATCCGTTCTTCCCGTCAGAATCAACAAAATGACCGACAGGATCCCATACGCCAGAGCGATCTGGTAATGCGCCGCGCCGTCCCCCCGCCAGGGAAGATAAAGTCCCCCCGAGGGCAGAACCGAATGAATCACGCCAAAGAGCGTCAGGATGCCGCAAACGGCGGCGCAAAGGGCCGCAAGCCGAGCTTTGTGATCGATCAGAAAGGCGAGCAGACTGCCCCACAAAAGCCCGGTCAGAATGAAGCCGTTCGCCAGCAGATTCAGCGTCTGGTGGAGCTGCTGCAAACGATCCGGCAGCGCTTGGGCCGAAAGGTTCAGGCCGGCCAAAAACTGGCCGAGAAGAATGGTCACCAGGCCGGCGATGACCGGCAGCATGCTCAGACTCACCGCCGCGGAATGAGCCGGGGGCGATTCCCGGTAAGCCTGATGAACGATTTCAAAACCGATGAAAAGAAAGATGGGGGCGATGACCGCCCGCGGAACCAGGCCGACCGCCAGCGACATCAATCCGACGAGAGAGCCGACGCCGACGAGCAAGCCGGTTGCGAGCGTGTAAATCCAGGTCGCTCCCATCTTTTTATAGGCGGGGTGGCCGATGTAGGGGGTCGTCTGCGCCACGCCGCCGAAAAAAGCGGAAACGAGCGACGTGACGGCTTCGGTGAGAAGAATGTCCCGGGGACGGTAGGCGTCGCCCGCCAGGCGGGCGCTTTCCGTGTTGTTGATCCCCCCGACAATCGTCAGAATGCCGAAGGGGATGGCCACCGGAAGATAGTGCAGGCTCTGCGGCAGGATCCTGAAGAAATCAAGGGAAAATACCGGAAGACAAAGCTGCAGGTCCCAGGACGGCGGCTGATAATCGGGCAGAAAGCCGCCCCAGCCCAGCGCAAAGTGAATTCCCGTACCGACGAGCAGGGCCGCCACGACACCGTGGATGCGTCCGGGAAATTGAAGACGGCTGTAGAGAGCGGCAAAGATCAGTCCGAGGGCCGCGAGGCCGACGATCGCCTCGTTGAAGATTTCGATCATCGGCAGAAAACCAAGCAGCATCAGTCCGACGCCGCCGATGGACCCCAAGAGTCCGGCGGTGGGAATGTTGCGTTGAATCCACCCGCCGATCAAAGAGGTGAAAATCTTTACCACGCCGATCATGAACAGCGTAGCCATGCCGACATGCCAGGTGAGGACGGCGTCCTGGGTGGCGACGTAGGTAGGCCCCAAAACGGCGTAGGCAATCCCGATGGTGGAAGGCGTGTCAAGGCCCAGCGGCATCGCCGTGACGTCCTTGCGGCCGGTTTTTCGCTGCAGACGGACCGCCATCCAGGTATAGACAAGGTCGCCCATGAACACGCCGACGGCCGTTCCGGGAATCATGCGCGTCAGAACGATGTCCGCGGGAAAGTTGAAGGTGAAGACGAGGATGGCGTTTAGAAAAATCAGAACGCCGGCATTGTCCAGAAACAGGGCCAGAAAAGCCGTTGCTTCACCCCAGAGCCTGCTGTGTTTTCTGTCCGTCATCGCGCGTTAGGTTCCTTCCGATTTCCGCCAAATAACAGGCCCTCTGCCCGACCGCCGTGGGTCAGCTATAGCCGAAACCGGACGGTTTGACAATTGTCTTTTCGCCGCGGCAAAGTCCGCTTGACACGCGGGCGGCACTTCCTGTAATTTTTGGCCGGGATCGTTCTTATCTTCCCGGGAATCGGCCCGGTCCCGCCGGCCGGGAACAAGGCATCGACCGGCGAGGCTCCTGGAGCCGCGCCGGAACAAGGAGGAATAGGATGAAAAAGATATCGTGGGTGACGGCAGTCCTGATCCTGATTTTTGCAGCCGGCGTCGCTGAGGCGGATTCCCGCTACCAGCGCTTCAGCGCCAATCCCATCGGCAAGCTGAACGTCATCGGCATCGCCATGTCGCAGGGAGTGGGCGAGGCCAACAGCACCGTCGATGAATTTTACCGGAAGACCCTGCGGCTTCGGATCGATTACGACTATTGGATCGATCCGACCTACCGGCAGCTTCAGGCCCAGAAGGCGGTGGACATCTCCTTGTTCGGAAAAAGCGCGACCGGCCGGAAATTCTCCTCGGAAATCGATACGGCCCTCGAACTGAACGCCAACCTGTACACCTTGCTCATTATCGACCGGCACAAGCGCGTCCGGGCCTTTTCCCAGACGCTGACCGTGGATCTGGACAACCTGTGCAGGGTGATTGAAGAGCTCCTTCTCAACCTGGACGGCGAAGAGCGCATCACGGTGGATTCCGGCGCTCCGGATCAGGCCCTGGGCTGGCAGACGGATTTGGGAAAGGCCAACGCCCTCAAGAAAAAATCCCGTTTCACTTACGACTTCGGCGCAAGCGGAAAGCTCTGGTACAAATATCTGGGCGAAGTCGTTCCGGACGCGGAGCTCAAAACCAAAGACGGCGGAAATGTGAGGCTGCACGGCATCCTCAACGATCAGGTGAGCGCCGTGCTGATTTTTACGGCCACCGCGGAAAAAAGCACCTGGCTGACGATCGGCGGCATCTCGTCCATCTTTGTGGCGGCCGATGAACTGTACCGGAATTTCACGCTGGGCGAAGCGATCCCCGGCAAAAAAACGGTTCCCGAAGCCCGTCCGTAAAGCGCGCGCGGCCCGGAGGGAATCGCGCCGGCTCCCGGACAGACTTCCCGGACGGCATACGGAAAGGAATACGGATGAAAAATGAAACCGATTCCCGGCCGAAGATCACACCGGATGAACTCCTGGCGCTGATCGGCGCATCGCCTGCCGACAACCTGCAGGGCTCTTCCACGGCGATTCCCTGGAAAAGCAAATGGGTGGGCGAACTGGTCCGGCAGGCGTTTGATGTTCAGAATTTTCTGGATGAGGTCGGAAGAAGAATCGAAGTTTTCGGCCCCTGGGCCGTCGCCTGCGCATGGCAGAGCAGCCTCATGGATCAGTATATCACGGGACCGATCCGGGCGCAGGCCAGAATGGCCGCAGGCTCCGGCAGAAATCCCGATCTGATCGGCGACATGAACGGCTGGATTTACAAAGGCTATTCCCGACTTTTGTACACCATGACCGGTTTTTTCATCGAGGACGGCAGGTTCAGCCGTGAAAAGGCTGAAAAAATTTCCACGACCCGCAAGGGTTATGAATTTTTAAAAAACTACATGGAGGAATTCGCCCAGCTCGAACACAGCTACAACAATATCGGCCTGACCCGCCTTACGGCCATGAAAGCACTGTTAAAATGTCTGCTCGTGGTCATTACGGAAACCCCGCCGTCCGATGGGAAATTGCCGTTTGCCCAAAAAGACGCGGATGGAAAAGCCGTTTCCTTTGACGAATATCTGGCCGCAAACCGGGTCCGGCTGGAGAATCTTCACCGGGAAAACGTTTTCGACATCAAGGATTATTCGGAAAGGGTGACCGGAGGAAAGATCGGCTTTTCCCGCTATGAGGATGTGGAAGGTTCGGTGCTGCACCGCGTCCGTCTGCGCCATTATCCGCCCCCGAAGTCGGTGAAACCCAACGGGAAAATTCTTTACATGGTGACGCCGCTCATCAACAAACCTGAGCTGTTCGATCTGGCCGCCGGCAAATCGGTCATCGAGGGAATGCACCGGGAAGGTTACCGGATCTATCTGATCGATCACGGAGATCCCGGTTGGGATGAGACGGAGCTGGGACTGGATTTCTACGGGAAAACACTGCACGATCATTATCTGGAGATCATCAAAAAGCGACATCCCCGCGCGGAAATCCTGATCATGGCCTACTGTATGGGCGGTACGCTGATTCTGCCTTATCTGGCGCGCCGCGCCGAAGAGCGGCTGGCCGACGGGAAGGCGATGGACGTGAAGAAAGTGGCGCTGATGGCCTCTCCGGTGAAGTTTGACGACGGCGACAGCGGTCATCAGGCGATCCGCACGCTGATCCGCCGGGACTACGACCCGCGGCTGATGAAGGAGCTTTTCGGCGCCGTGAATATTCCGCCGCAGGTGATTGAGTTCGGCATGAATGAAATTCAGCCCGGCGTTCAGTACCATGTTGTGCTGGGATTTTACGAACGCGCGGAAAATCCGGAGGCGATTGCCGACGCCGCGCCCTTTCTGTACTGGCTGACGCACGGGACGCGATTCCCCGTCAGCGCCCACATTCAATGGATTCAGAAGGTTTTCCTCGGCAATCAGATCTATGAAGGCAAATTTTGCATGCCCTCCCGTCATCCGGCGCTTGACGGAATGCCGGTCGATATGGACATGCTTCGCAAAGCGGGGGTGGCCATTTTCGAGTATAAGGGCTCCCGCGACGTGATTGCGCCGGCCGGCTCGTGCGTGGCTGCCGAAATCTGGGGCCTGGCGGGCTTTGCATCCGGCTCGAAAGGCAGGCTCCGCAACCGGAGCATCGAGAAAAATGTCGGTCATATCTTTGTCGGCAGCCGCCGGCATCTGGCGGAGTACCTGGCGGCCGTCAATGAATTTTACAGAAGCTGAACCCACATCCGCCACGGGGAGAGGGAAGATGGAAAAACGAGACGAACAGGCTTACATTCAGGGCGTCCTCAACCGGGACCGGCGGATGCTGGCCAAAACGATCACCCTCGTGGAAAGCTCCCTGCCCGCCGATCAGGAACTCTCCCGGCGCATTCTGGACGCGCTGATGCCCTATACCGGCAAGGCCCTGCGCCTGGGCATCACGGGGTTGCCGGGTGCCGGCAAAAGCACGTTCATCGAAAGCTTCGGCACGCTGCTCACGCAGAAAGACTACCGGGTGGCCGTACTGGCCGTGGATCCCAGCTCCCCCAAAACGGGCGGCAGCATTCTGGCCGACAAAACCCGCATGGAAAAGCTGTCGGTGAACGACCGGGCGTTCATCCGCCCCTCCCCGTCGGGCAAAACGCTGGGCGGCGTCGCCCGCAAAACGCGCGAAACCATGCTGGTATGCGAAGCCGCCGGATTCGACGCGGTGATCATCGAAACCGTGGGCGTGGGTCAATCGGAAGTAACCGTGGCCTCCATGGTCGACTTCTTTCTGGTCCTGATGATCGCCGGAGGCGGAGACGAACTGCAGGGCCTCAAGAAGGGGGTTCTGGAACTGGCCGACGCGGTGGCGGTCAACAAGGCGGACGGCGACAACATCGAGCGGGCCAAAATGGCACGCCGCCAGTATGAAACGGCGTTTCATCTGCTCACGCCGCCCTACGCAAACTGGTCCCCGCCGGTTGTCACGTGCAGCTCGGTCACGATGGCGGGCCTGGAGAATATTCTGAACATCATCCTCGACCACCGCAACCGGCTGACCGCAACCGGCGAGTTGCAAAACAAACGCAAGGAGCAGTCCAGGGAATGGCTGAAGTTTCTGGTGCGTGAAGAGGTTCAGGAATGGTTTTACGAAACCCCGGCGGCGCAGGTCCTGGCCGAAGGGCTCGACGGCATTGAGCGTGGCCTGGTCACCCCCACCAGCGCCGCCGCGAAAGTACTGGAGTGCCTGAAGGGGCAGAAGTTTTGAAAAGGACCGTCAGGCTGAAGACCGAAGGGTAAAGGGCAGCAGAAAACGGCGTAAAACGGTTCCCTGCTCAAACAGCAAGACACAAGAGACAAGGAGATTGAATACATGAACGTCTTGAAAATCGATCACATCGGCATCGCGGTGAAGAATCTGGCGGAAAGCGCCAAACTCTACGAGATGCTGGGCATCGCCTCCGCCGGTGTGGAAGAGGTGGCCGAACAAAAAGTGAAAGTTTCCTTTTTTCCCATAGGGGATTCGGAAATCGAGCTTCTGGAATCCACGTCGCCCGACGGACCCATTGCCAAATACATTGAAAAAAACGGCGAGGGCATTCAGCACATGGCCCTGCGCGTAGACAATCTGGATGCGGCGCTGACCGAACTGAAGGCCCGGGGCGTCCGCCTGATCGACGAAAAACCCCGCTATGGAGCGGGCGGAGCAAAAATTGCTTTTGTTCACCCCAAATCGACCGGGGGCATTTTGCTGGAACTGAGCGAAAGGTAAAAAAGCAGCCCACCGTCCGGCGAAAGCACCGGGCAGCGGCAAGCGGACTTTCCCGGCGTTTCGCCGGTCCTTTCCGGAGCCGTCCCCCGGAAAGCGACGGCATATATCTTTTATACATGAAGAAGGCCACCTGTTTACTAACGATACACCCCTGTGTATTACGTAAACAAAAAATGCGGGCGGGCGAAGGGCGGATCGGCGAAAATAGAGTTTCCGCCCGGCATTGAAAAAATTTTCCCTTCGTCTCGCGGGTGGCGACGGACAGACGTAAGTAACCGTAAGCCTACGAATTCATTTGATGATCTACTTAACCTGTGAGACAGCTTCCTGCCGGGTGTTTCGAAAAGCGTTTTTCTGACCGCCGGGTCACGGGATGTTCCCCATGACTGGTATAAACCTTGCTTTTTTCTCATCGATTTATCGAATGCGGTATGCTGTTTCCGTGCAATCTTGGCGGAGAGCGTAGAGGATCAGATATCGTAGTCAAACCATTCCCATCCAACCGGCTGCGGCCGCAAAAAAAAGCGATTTCATGGCGGGTTATTGCCGGCAAGAAAACCAATCCGTTCATCATCAGCCGCCCGTTCTCTCCCGGACCGGAGAAGGCGGCCTCCGGTGCCGACCGGCGTGAAAAAAAAAGCATCCCGACGGGAGGGATGTCGCGAAAAGCGGAAGTCTTCCCGTCATGCTTTGAAAAAAAGTGAATTTATCTCATGAGTGTTGTGAATGACCACTTTTTCGAGGAGGGGAAACGATGAATATCGGACGTCTGGCGGACGACAATATCCGAAGATTCGGTGAATATGATTTTGTGTATTTCGAAGGTCAGTGGCACACCAACACCGCCATGAACCAAAACGCCAACCGCCTGGGCAACGCCTTGAAAAAGCTGGGCGTCCAGAAAGGCGACCGGGTCGGCGTGCAGCTGCTCAACTGTACCGAGCTCATTCAGACGTTTTTCGCGACGTTCAAAATCGGGGCGACGCTCGTTCCGATCAACCCCTCCTTGAAAGTGCCGGATCTGGCTTACATCTACCGGGACGCGGGCCTGTCCGCCCTGGTGAGCGCCCCCGATTCCCTTGCCAACATTCAGGAAGCCCGCAAAGACGCGCCCGGCCTCGCCCACCTGATTGTCACCGGGCCGCAGGCGCCCGCGGGGGCCCTGTCCTTCAACGACCTTTGCCGCCCGGAACCGGATGAACTGGACGTCGCGGATACGGACAACGACGATACGGCGGTGATGATCTACACCGCCGGAACCACCGGCAACCCCAAGGGCGTGATGCTGACCCATTACAACTGGTACACGCACGTCACGGGTTACTACGAGGTGGTGCTGCTCGACGCGTGGGGGGTTTCGGCCCGTGGCGTCATCCGCGAACCGGACGGCAGCCGGACCGGAAAAGCGCCGCGCGAAGGCGAAGTCTTCGGCGTGAGCCGCGATCGGGTTTCGCTCATCACCCTGCCGCTGTTTCACGGCTACGGCGTCTTCGCCCTGAATCTCGAATTTCTCACCGGGGGCAAACTGGTCGTCATCAACCGCTGGGATCCCGAAGAAGCCATGAAGTGCATCGAAAAATACCGGGTCACGGATTTCCGCGGCGTGCCGACCATGTACATCCAACTGCTCAACCATCCGTCCCTGGCAAAGTACGATTTGAGTTCGCTTCGAACCTGCATTTGCGGGGCGGCGCCGATGCCGCTTGCCGTAGCGCGCGACTGGAAGGAAAAATTCGGCATCGACATCTGGGAAGGCTACGGCCTGAGCGAGGCGACGACCGTCAATTGCGGCAATGTCGCGGGCCGTCGTCCGCCCAAATACGGTTCCATCGGCAAGTGCTACCAGAAGTGCAACACCATCAAGATTTTCGACGACCGGGACCGGGAGTTGCCCGCCGGACAGACGGGGGAAATCGTCATCAAGGGACCGGGCGTCATGAAAGGATACTGGAACAAGCCTGCGGAAACGGCGGCGGCGATCCGTAACGGTTGGCTGCATACGGGGGACGTGGGCCACATGGACGAGGACGGCTACCTCTACATCACGGACCGAAAAAAGGATTTGATCATCCGGGGCGGGGAAAACATCTATCCCAAGGAGATTGAAAATATCCTGTACCGGCATCCCGACGTGCTCGAAGCGGGCGTCATCGGCATTCCCGACCCGGTGTACGGCGAGGCGGTCAAGGCGTTTGTCGCCCTGAAAACGCCTGGAGCGGTCACGGAGGAGGAACTGCTGGAATTCTGCAAGAAACAGCTGCCGTCCTACAAAAGGCCCAAGGCCGTTCAGTTTCTGGAAACGCTCCCCAAAAGCGCGGTGGGAAAAATCCTGCGCCGGGAATTGCGCAACCTGCAATAGAAGGCGGCGGCGATCGGAAAAACAGAACACACGGTGAATCAAGGGCCGATGAGAAGGGGAACGGAGGTTTTCCGGCAAGCGGCTTCAGTTGTCCGCCGCAGCATCGCATTCAAACGGTTTTCTCATTTGCATTTTGACTTTACAAAAGGAGGGTGGGAAAGATGAAAGCAAAGTTTTATTCGGTGGTAGGCGCATTTCTGTTTTGTGTGTTGGTCTCCGCAGGCACCGTTCAGGGCGAGGTTCTGAAAAACGTTAAATTCCTGTCCGGTCCCACCGGAACCACCTGGTACTCGCAGGTCGCGGCCTTTTCAGGCATCGCGTCGGGCAAGCTGGGCATGAATGTCGACGCCATGACCGGCTCCGCCATCAGCAACGTCATCCAGATTGAACGAGGCAAGGTCCCGCTGGGCCTCACCTTCGCCTCCTACCTCCCGGCGATGACGTCGGGCAAGGTCGTGGCCCAGATCGGAAAGGACGAATATTTCAAAGAGCCGGTGAAGAAAGCCCGGGTGCTGTGCTACACGACCACGGCGGCTTATGTGCTTCTCGTGGACGCCAAATCGCCGTATAAAAAGATTTCCGACCTCAAGGGCAAACCGATCCGTTACGTCACCTATCCGTCCGGTTTCACCGCCCGCTATGTCCCGGAGCAGATTCTTGAGGCCACCGGCATCACTTACGACGGCATTAAAAAAGCGGGCGGCAAAGTCGACATCGTCGGCAAATACCAGGAAGCCTGCGATCTTCTGTCCAAAGGACTGGCCGACGTGATTGCTTACACGATGGCGACCAACGCCCAGGCGGCGGCCCTGGCGGAGCTGGAATCCCAGAAAAAATTCCGGATTCTCGCCCTGGACCCCAAACCGACGGAAGCAGTCCTCAAGGAAATCCCTCTCCTTCTGACCACCGTCAAAAAAGGACTGCATGCAAGCATCACCGAGGACACGAAAGTCCTGGCCGACATCACCGTCTGGATGGTGAGCGCCGACGTTTCCGACGAAACCGTCACCGTTATTCTCGACGGGCTGGTGAAAAACATGGATACCATGGCGCAGGTGGGCAACATCGAGTTCAAGGGCATGACCGCCAAGGAGCTTTCCCGGTTGTATGGAAAAGGGAAACAGCCCCCCATGCACCCGGCGGCCTTGAAGTTCTATAAGGAAAAAGGCGCTGTTAAGTAGCCGACGCTGCGACCGGCGTCCCGTTCGTGCGGGCGGGACGCCGGTTTTTGAGTCCGCCCAAGGAGGTTTATCGTGAACAGGAATCTTACCGGCATCCCCGGTCACATCATGTCCGTGATCGGAGCCTTTTTGTCCTTTTTCGTACTGTCGATCGTCGTAGCAGGGCCGCTTTTGGGATACACCCTGTCCCTGGCGATTTTTCTTTTTTTCGCCCTGCCCATGACCTTCATGATGTACTCCGGCGGTAAAAGCCCCTTCTGGATGAAGATCAATGTCGTGGACTGGATCTTCACCGCCGTGTCGGTCGTGTCCATCGGGTACCTGATCGTCAACGCCAACCACATTCTCACGCGCATCGAGTACGTCAGCGAGATTTCCGCCTTCGAATTCACCATGGGCATCCTCGGCCTCATCGCCGTTCTGGAGGCGACGCGGCGCGCGATGGGAACGGCGATGGCGGTCATTGCGCTGGCTTTGCTGCTCTATGTGGCCTACGGCAACCATCTGCCGCCTGTGCTCAGCCATTCCGGCTATGATTGGGACTGGATCGTCGACACCATGTATCTCACGTCGAAAGGCATTTTCGGAAGCCCCCTGTGGGTCGTGATCACGCTGGCTTTTCCGTTTATCCTTTACGGCGTCATCCTGGAGGAGCTGGGAATTCTCCGGACGTTTCTTGACTTCGCCAACCGCCTTCTGGGGCGGACGCCCGGCGCTCCGGCAAAGACGGCGATCGTGGCCGGCACTCTGGTCGGCATGGCGAGCGGCCTGCCCATGTCCACCACCTATCTCATCGGCTATCCGACCATTCCGGAAATGAAAAAAGTCGGTTATCCGCCGCGGGTCGCCGGAGGAATCGCGGCCGTCGTCGGAACCGCCGCCCAGCTCATGCCGCCGATGCTCGGCGTCGCGGCCTTCATCGTCGCACAGTACATGGGCGTTCCCTACATCAAGGTCTGCCAGTACACGCTGCTTCCCGCGCTGATGTTCTATTTCGCCTTTTACTGCACGATCGATTTTGAAACGCGCAAATGGAACATCCAGGTGCACGAGGCGGTCACTCTCACGTATGGAAAGATCATGGCCAACGGATTTTACATCTTCCTCGTCAGCATGATCGTGCTGATTTATTTTCTGGTGATGTTCTACCCCGTGGGCCTGTCCGCTCTGTACGCCTGCACCACGGCGCTGGTGCTCGGCCTGCTGCGCAGACACAATCGCCTGAACGTCAAGACGCTGTATAATATCCTGGCCAAAACGGGGAAAACCTCCGTGTACATTTCCATCGCCTGCGCCGCCGCGGGCGTGATCACGGGTCTGCTCGTCGAAACCGGGTTGAACCTGAAATTCGCCAACATGGTCATCGGCCTGGGTCGCGACTCGCTGTTCATCGCGCTTTTGCTTTCCGCCCTGGCCATCCTGGTCTTGAGCATGGGCATGCCGTCCATCCCCGCCTACATCACGGGCATTGCGATTTTCGGACCGGCGCTCATGAAGCTGGGCGTGATTGCGCCGGTGGCTCACATTTTCGTGTTCTACTACGCGACGCTGTATTCGATCACGCCCCCGGTGGCTTTCGCCTCATACGCGGGAGCGCAGATCGCCGGAGAGGATCCCATGATGACGGGCCTGGTCGCCTGCAAGCTCGGCATCATGACCTACATCATTCCGTTCCTCTTTGCCTATAATCCGGCGCTGCTTTTAATTGCCGATTACTGGGATGCCTGGCAGTTGATCAAGCTCATCTTCTTCTACATTCCCGGCCTGGTTCTGTTTGCGGCGGGCCTCTCCGGCTTCTGGGCCACGAAAATGGGCCGGGTGGACACGGTGGTTGCGCTGGCGGGCGGCGTCCTGATGCTGTTCCCGCACTTCACCGTGCAATTCTTCGGTCTGGCGGCGTTCGTCTACATGTTCATCCGCCAGGATATTTACCATACCTATCTGCGCCGGAAGCCGGCCGCTGCGCAGGGTTAGAAAAAGTGCCGTCCGCGCCCCTTTCCGGCCGGGCGGCGCCTTTTTTTTGCGCGGGCGATCACTCTACCGAATGATCCGTTCCCTGCCGTTCACGACCAAGAACCGGCCCTTGACGGCGCGGATGACGGTCAGGATGTTAAACCGGCGCAGGAGCTCTATGCTCAGCGTGGTCGGCGAAGCGCGCGTGACCAGTACGGGCGCGCGGGCGTGGATGATTTTGAAGGCGATCTCGCTCGAGATGCGGCCTGTCGAACAGATCATCTTGTCTTCCAGGCCGATGCCCTGAATGGCCGCGCGGCCGATGACCTTGTCGATAGCGTTGTGACGGCCGATTTCGTCGATGAAGATCAGCCGCTCGCCGGTCAGCGAATACAGTGCGGCGCTGTGGACGCCGTGCGTGGCCTCGTGCTCGCGCGAATAGGACAGAAAATCGCTCATGGCCTGAAGGATGACCTTCGCGTTTACTTCGGGCAGATGCGTGCGGACCAGTTCCTCTCCGGGCAGCCATTTTCTGGTCCTTCCCCCCGCCGCGGAAATCGTTTTGACCTGCTCAAGCTTTTCCGAAACCATACGGTCGTTTACGAGAAAGGCGTCGACGGTCAGCTCTTTTTCATGAACCTCCAGTCTCGCGATCCGGTCGGCGGCCGGAATGATTCCCTCCGTGATCAGATACCCCGTCACGTGCTCGCGCAGATCATTTCCGGAGCAGGCCATTGTGACGTAGGGACTGCCGTTGATATTCAGCGTCAGGGCATATTCCGCGGAAAAGGGCAGCTCCACTTCCACCAAGCGGCCTTCCCGGTATTCATGCAAAAGAACTTTTTCATTCGCCGGCAGCGTCATGTTGAGTCTCCTTGGTTTTTCCTCTTATTATCAGCAACAATAATGATTGACAACCCCAAAGCAAATTCACTATGGTGCTCCATCAGCGACGAAAAGAAGGGGGGAAGCCATGCTCAGCCGAAGCGCCGCCGTGCTGGTCCTGATCGATTTTCAGGGCAATCTGGCCCAATCCATGTGCCGGAAGGAAGACCTTTTTGCGAGCGCCGTCAAGCTGATCCGGGGATTTCAGGTGCTGAATCTGCCCATTGTGGTCACCCAGCAGACGCCCGAAAAACTGGGAGAAACGATTCCCCTGCTGGCCCTCGAACTGGGAAACATAAAACCGATCGCCAAGGAGACGTTCAGCTGCTGGGCCAATCCCCTTTTCCGCGAAGAGCTCGAATCCCTCACGCGCCGCCATGTCGTTCTGGCCGGCATTGAAAGCCACGTCTGCGTTTACCAGACGGCGCTGGACCTCCTGCAGAACGGCTACACGGTTCACCTGGCCACCGACGCGGTTTCCTCGCGCACGCCCGAAAATCGCGAGATCGGCATCCAGGCGATCAAAAGCGCCGGCGCTTATCTCACATCCTCGGAAATGGTTCTTTTCGAACTGCTCGGCAGCGCCGCCGACCCCAAAGCCAGAGACATTTTCAAAATCGTGAAATAAAGGAAACGGCATGCTCCACATCGAACCCTTCCGCTACGGAGACAATCTGGCGTATCTTCTTTACGGAAAGACCGAGGCGATGGCGATCGACGGCGGCGCGTGGCGGGAAATTCTGACGTTTCTTGAACAGAACCGGCTTTCGCTCGCATACGTCACCAACACGCACCGCCACCACGACCACACGCCGGGCGACGACCATCTGTTGCGCAGGACAAAAGCCGGATTTCTCGACTGCACGACGTTTGCCGACGGGGAAAAGATCTTCGTCGACGGCGAACCGGTCTTCGTTTACCGGACGCCCGGCCATTCCCGGGATTCCGTCTGCTTCCACGCGGGTCAAAACCTCATCACCGGCGACACCCTTTTCAACGCGACGATCGGCAACTGCTTCACCGGCGACCTGCGGGGATTTTTCGAATCGATCCGGCGCCTGATGGCGCTCCCGGACGATACGCGCATTTTCGCCGGGCATGATTATGTGCGCGATTCCCTGGCGTTTGCCCGGCGTCTGGAGCCGGACAATCCCGAAATCGAACGCTTCCGGCAAACCTGTGATCCTCATTTTCTCTTCTCCACGCTGGCCCAGGAAAAGAAAATGAATCCCTACCTGAGATTCAACGAAAAGCCGATCATCCGGCTGCTTCAGGAACGCAATCTTCCGCGCGCCACCGAATGGGAGCGCTGGCAGTCGCTGATGACGATCGATTAGGAGGAGGCTGAAGGGAAAAAGCGAAATATTCGATAAAACAGGAGGCATATCATGGCCAGAATTCAAGTCGGAGATGTGTTTGGTGACTTCTCGTTAAAGAGTCACACGGAAGCGGCGTTGGACACGACTGCACTGCCGGACAAAAAAATCCTGCTGTCCTTTCATCCGCTGGCCTGGACGGAAGTCTGCGCCAGACAAATGCAGTCGCTGGAAACCCGCTTTGAAGACTTTGGCCGGCTCAACACCGCCCCGCTGGGCATTTCGGTGGATTCCGTCCCCTGCAAAAAAGCATGGGCCAAAAACCTCGGCATCGAAAAAATAGATCTCCTGGCGGACTTTTGGCCCCACGGCGGGCTTGCCGCGAGGCTGGGCCTTTTCATCGACAAACTCGGCTTTTCCGAGCGGGCGAACGTCATCCTGGACGAGAAGCGAAAAGCCATTTTCGTAAAAGTGTATCCGATCCGGGAATTGCCGGACATCCAGGAAATTATGGATTTCTTAAGAATAACGCCGCCCCCCAATCAATGATGATATCGCGGCGGCGGAGAGGAGGCGACGAGGCGTATTTTTATATACGTTGAGGATGCCGACGACTCAGCCAACAAAGATAGCGCTTTGCGTTGGGAGTGGCGTCAGCTCATGTAGCTGTGCAGAGACGGCAGCAGGTTTACGCCCAGATACGTGAAGAGCATGCAGCCGAAGCCCACCATGGCCATCACGGCCATGCGCCGGCCGCGCCACCCGCGCACGAGCCGGGTATGCAGCATCACGGCGTAGATCAGCCAGGTGATGAGCGACCAGGTTTCCTTGGGGTCCCAGCTCCAGTAGGAGCCCCAGGCGTAATGCGCCCAGACGGATCCGGTCACGATGCCCAGCGTCAGGAAAATGAATCCCAGCACGGCGCAGGAATAGATCAACTCGTCGATATGAAATTCAGACGGCATCAGGCGGACAAAGACACCGGGCCGGGGTCCGGCCGCCGTTTTGAAAAAATACAGGATCCCCAGCGCGAAGGCCACGGTAAACGCGGCATATCCCATAAAACAGGTCAGCACGTGCGAGGTCAGCCAGTTGCTCTGCAGGGCGGGAATCAGCGGCTCGATGCGCTGATTCATTCCCGGGGCAATGGACGCGTACGCCATGATCAGGAACGCAACGGGCAGAACGAAGACGCCGATGCTCCGGTTTTTCAGACGCCGCTCCATGAGCAGGTACAGAAGAACGATCGTCCAGGCGAAAAAAATCAGCGATTCGTAAAAATTGGAAAGAGGCGCATGACCGAAGCCGAGATCATAGGAAGTTTTCCAGCGGACGACGAGGGCGATACTCTGGGCGGCCAGCCCGCCAAGCGCCGTTACGGTAGCCCACTTCCCCCAGAATTCCCGTCCCAGCACCATCCGGAACAGATAAAAAACAAAAGCGGCAAAATACAGGAAGGTCACCCCGCTTAAGATCTTGGTGTGAATCATCGGCGCTTCTCCAGACGGTTCTTAAGTTCCGCAAGCAGGTATCGCATTTCTTTCTGCAGGCCCGGTTGATTTTTATAGCTCCGGCCGGCGATGGAGAGAAGGACCTGATCCCCCGAGGGCGAAATGCGGATCCAGACCGCGCGGGCATAGGAAAACAGAATCAGCATCAGTCCTCCGATCAAGCCCAGCGCGGAAACCGCCACCACAGGCGTTCCGGGGTCTCGGTTGACCTGCAAGCCGGTGTAATATTTTTCCTCCAGGCCCAAAAGCGAAAACGTATAGGGACGAAACAGACCGGGATTGAATAGCGGCACCTGCTCGAAGATGTCCGGGCTCATTTTTTTAATGGATTCGATCTGCTGGAACACCCAGAAAACAGCCTCTTGGCCCCGGCGGGAGGTGACGGCCACCTTGACGGCGGGGCCCATTTTCATCAGATTTTCCTCGACGCGCAGCACCTGAAACGTTCCTTCTCTGCCCGGCAGGTCGAAGACATACCCCTCCGCGACATTCATCACGTCGCGGCGGCCGCCTTCCCGCATGAGCGCCAGCGTCGCCTTGCCTCCCGGCGCCGCTCCGTAGCTCGCCTGATAAAAACGGAACCCCTCAAATTCAACGGGATGATTGACCAGAAGCTTCGCGGACCGGACCGCCCTGCCGTTCTTGAGAAACGTCAGATCGGACTGAAATGTCCTGGGCATGCCGCCCTCGTAAAACTCCACGGTAAACCGGTCGCAGCGCACGGCAAAGGGAAGCGGCAGCGGCTGACCGCCGCTTCGCAGGGAAAACGATTCCACGGTTTCCCCTTCCGGTATGTGGACAAAACCCTCCACACCGAAAACGGATCCCACGACCGCGCCCGCGATCAACGCCAGAATGCTCACGTGGACGATGTAAACGCCGAAAAGCGAAAAGCGCCCCTTCTGCGCGCAGAGCCAGGCACTGCTGGCTTCGTCCGCCCTTTCCACGGCGTGATATTTTCTTCGCAGCAGGGACAGGGCGGCGTCCGCCGCCGTCCGAACATCCGTGTCCGCAAGCAACGTATCTTCTTCTGCAACGTCCCGAAAGATGTCTTCATTCTTCGGCTCATGCCGCATCCGGAAGCGGCGCCAGGCCGGGGGAAATCGATCCAGTGAACAAATGATGAGGTTGACGGCCAAAAGACCCGACAGAAGGATGAACCACGCGGAATGATACAGATCGAAGATCTGCATTTTTTGAAGAAAGGAAAAAAGAGCGGGCGGGATTCGTTCGGCAAAGGCGACCGCCTCCTCCCGCTGAGGAACCAGCGTGCCGACCAGGGCAAAAAAAGCGATCAGGGAAAGCAGGACAAGGGCCAGTTGAACGGATGCAAAGAAAGACCAGATGCCGGATTTTTTTGGAGTCAAAAGCGCCTTCTCCCGGTGTTGGATTATTTTTTATGGCACCGTGCGCATTCCTTTGCGGAAAACGCCTTGGTTCCGTTATGACAGACGCCGCAGGTTTTTCCGCGTAACATATCCGACATCACCATTTTGGTTTTGCCCTTTTTCATGGCAAACGGGGCGGGATGGCAGACGGGGCAGGAAAACCCGCCATGGCTTTCGTGATGGAAGTACACGTTTTTCCAGGGCGTTTGATATTTCAGGGTATCGGGCCCGCCGGGTTTGGCCGCAGGCTTATCCGGATGGCAGCGGTTGCAGTCGTAAAAGGCTGATCCGTTCTTTTTGGCATGGCAGGCAAAACAGGCCTTCCGGTTCAGATGGTCATCAAAATCAATCTTTGCGGTCCCTTTCCGGTAGGTAAATCTTTGGGGATGACAGACCTTGCACCCACCTTTGAGTCGGTGGCCCTCATGGCGGAACAAGACGGCTTTCGTCCCGGGGCCGAAGGAAATGGTTTCCCGGGGAACGGGAATGGATTTCCGGTGGCAGCGGCTGCAATCGCTCCAGGAAAAGGCGTCTTTGCCCGGGCCTTTGTGGCAGGCAAAACAAAACCGGTTTCCGCCGTGGTCCGCCATGCGGACCCGGGTGGTCCCTTCGCCGGGCTTGAACAGGGACGGGTGACAACCCCGGCAGGTCGATTTTTTCGCGTGAGCCTCGTGTTGAAACGTCACGCTTTGCTCCCCTTTGCCCAGCGCAACGGATTTTTTATACGGCGGCGCCTCTTTGGGCGGCGCCGGAACGCCGGACCCGAGGTGGCAGCGCGCGCACTGGGTATCCGCGGCAAAGGCCTTTTTTCCGTTGTGACAGGCGCCGCAGTATTTTCCCTTGTAAAGGGAATCCATGGTGTAATCTTTGTTTTTCTGGACGTGGAGGGCCTCCATTTCGAACAGGCCGCTGTGGCAGACGACGCATGCGCTTCCCTTCTGCGCGTGGTCCTGATGGCGGAAGATGACCGACTCCAGCGGTTGGGTGTAAAGAATACCGGGGATTGCCGGATCCGCAGCCGCTGCGGCGGTCGTGCAGGCGATTAAAAGCATTGCGAATGAAAGAAGAAGACGTTTTAGCATGCTTTCCTGCCTACCCTTTCGTATAAAAAATATTGGGCCTGGCGTCCGTTTCTTTTTTGAGCACCCAGACCGGCTTCTGCAGCTGATGCACCATTTGATAGACACGGCTTCGGGGATCGGACAGGTCCCCGAACACGCGGACATCGGCCGGGCAGGCCGCCTGGCAGGCCGTTTTTTTTCCGCCGCGCGAGAGACTGGATTCAAAGCAAAAATCGCACTTGTCCACGGCGCCCCTTTCCTCATTGTAGTAACGGGCATCGTAGGGGCAGGCCGCCATGCAGATTTTGCAGCCGATGCATTTCTTAATGTCCATCATCACAATACCATGAACCTTGTCCTTGTAAGTCGCCGTAACGGGACAGGCGCGGACACAAGGCGGATTGTTGCACTGATTGCACAGCACCGGAATGAATTCTCTTTTCTGTCCGATCGCTTCGGGAACTTCCCTCTCCAGAACCTTGGTGCGCCAGCCGTAATCCGGCACGGCATTGGCGGCCGTACAGCCTTTTTCGCATCGGCGGCAGCCGATGCATTGATCTACGCGGATCACCATGGCGTAATGCGGCCGGTAGGGATACTTCCGGGCAATGGAACCGTTCGGGAATACCTTTTCGGCGGCGGACGCCACCGACACGATGGAGCCCCCCGCGAAGACGCCGGTGATGACAAGCCCGATTTTCAGAAATTCGCGGCGGTCCATTTCGGAAATCTTTTCCGGTTCTTTCAGCATGGTTTCCTTGTCCAGCGATTTGAAGATCATGGTTAGCCGTCAACCTTTCCGTCTGATGCCGACTGGGGATCCTGCACGACAACTTCAAGCGTCCCGTCTGAAGGGGACCCGGCACCCTCAGCCTCTCTGAATCCCTGAAAAACTTTTTCTCCCGTCAGAAACGACACGCCGGAAAGACCGACGCCGGCCAGCACCACCAGAATTTCATGCCAGGTGGGCCAGTACGCGTTCAGCATGGAATATTCCCGGACCCCGAGCTCCCAGTACATGGGGACAATCTGCCCCGCAACCACCATATCCAGGCGCATGAAAAAGGAGCTGAAAATCACGAGAGCGGAAGCCAGGAACAGGGGGCCGATCCGCTTGCCCCCGGACCATAGAATCAGCACGAAGGGAAGGATCATGCCCAGGCCGACCTCCAGCACCCAGAAATTGAAGGCGAAGGGGCCGCTGACCAGGGCGTCGCGCACCAGCAGCTCATGCGTGCCTCCCACCGCCAGGGCGACCATCCGCCAGATCGTGAAAAACATGATCACCGCCAGCATCAAACCGGCAAGCTTTCCAATCGCCGCCAGCGAATCGGCCATGGGGTGGTCAAGAGGTTCGCAATGGACTCGGTAGGCGAGGACCGTGAAAAAAATCACGGCGGCGCAGCCCATCAGCAGGGCGGAGGCAATGAAGAAAATGGGCAAATAGGGTCCGTACCAGAATTCCCGGCCGTTGAGCATGGCAAAGACGCCCCCCAGATTGCTGATGGCGGCAATGCCGAAGAGAATCCCCAAAAGACCCGCCGCCATGGACGCCCGGTGGTTGTCCAGCATGATGAAAATGAATTCAATGATCAGCAGGACCACCTCGAAGGAATAGAGAACCCCCATCCACCAGATATTGGACGTAAAGTTCGGCGAGAGAAACAGGTAAACGGCCAGCCGGAGCGGATTCTCCAGCTCCAGGCCGATGACGAGGAATCCCGACATGATGGTGATGACGGACAGCAGCACCGCCCGCTTCGCGATCGGCATGAAACGCTCCACGCCGAAAATGTGTCCGATGGAGGAAACCAGGCACAGTCCCGTCGAGGTGATGACAAAGAAGGTATAGGTGGCGATGAGCATGGCCAGCGGAATTTCCCTGTTAGTACCGTAAGCATGGCGGCTTCCCGTGATGTAAACGGCATGGATTCCGGCGGCAATCCCCGCGACCAGCATCGCGGCAAACAGGCCCAGAAAAAATAAATACACCGGGCCGCCGGAGAAGACGCGCCGGCCTGCGTCTTCTATCCAGCCTTTCCATGATGAATGTTCCGGACATCCCATCGTCATTTTTCCTTTGCCCGTCCGGGCCGGTTCGTACTAGGGGACAACGAAATTAAATTTGTGGCACTTCGCGCAATAATCCTCCGATCCGGCATGCTGGCGGTGGCAGAAATTACAGTCCAGCTCCGTCCCGTAGTGGGGCGAGTCGTGCGGATTGTTCGGTTTGGCGTTTTGAGTTTTCAGGGCAACTTTGGCCGCGCTGCCGTGACAGACCAGACACCGGCTTTTGGCGACCGCCGTCGGCTTTTTGGTCTGGCCGTGGCACCCGGCGCATGGAACGCTCCGGAAGGCATGCAGGTGGCTGCCCGGCATTTTCCCCCGGAGGGAGCCGGCAAAGCCTTCTTCGGAAAGATGGCAGACCCGGCAGGCGACATACGGCATTTCCCGGATGTCCAGGTGATTTTTTGGAAGCACCTTTTGAGTGCCATGGCAGGCCGCGCAGTCCCAGGCTTGAGCGCCGGCAATCCGGACTTTGGCGGGGTCGGTTTTCTTCGCCCGCGGTTCCTGGGCAAAGCTCCCCTGTCCATAGAAGAGAAGAAGGAGAAGCATCAGGGCGGCAAACAATTTTGATCGGTTCTTCACAAAACCTCACAGGCTCGCAAGCTGGCTCATTTTTAACAAATAAGCCGGTTCGTGTCAAACCAATTCCTGCTGTGCGGCAACCGGCGAAAACCTTCGCGTCGCACCAAAAAAAGAGCCCTTCCCCAAAAGGGCAAGAGCTCTCCGATTTCACTCCGATCGGGCGGTTGGAAGAAAGTTCAGGTTCCCAGATACGCCTTTTTCACCTTTTCATTGGTGATCAGGTCCTTGCTTAATCCCTCCAGAACGAGGTGTCCGTTTTCCATTACGTAGCCGTGGCGGGTGATCATCAGGGCGATCTGGGCGTTCTGCTCGGACAAAAAGATGGTGATGCCCATCTTGTTGAGCTGCGTGATCGCGTCGGCAATCCCTTCCACCACCAGCGGCGCCAAACCCATGGACGGTTCATCGAGCAGGAGCAGCTCCGGTTTGGACATGATGGCCCGGCCGACGGCCAGCATCTGCTGTTCGCCGCCGGAAAATGTCCCCGCCATCTGCTTGTATCTTTCCTTGAGGCGCGGGAAAAGCGTGTAAACCTGTTCCAGCGTTTCCTCAATGCCCTTTTTGTCCTTGCGGTGGTAAGCGCCCAGCATCAGGTTTTTGTAAACGGGAAGCTGCGGGAAAAGCTGACGTCCTTCGGGACAAAGCGCGATGCCCTTGCCCACGATTTTATGTGCGGCGATATGGCTGATCTCCTCGCCCTTGAATTCAATCTTGCCTCTTGCCGGCGGCAAGACCCCCACAATGGTGCGGAACAAGCTGGTTTTCCCGGCGCCGTTTCCGCCCAAGAGCGCGACAAAATCTCCCCGGGCGATCTGCAGCGAGACATCATGGATCACCTGATGCTCGCCAATCATCGTCGTGACATTCGTAAGTTTAAGCATCCTTTTTTCTTCCTAAGTAGGCTTCGATTACCTGCGGGTCCGCGGCCACGTCCGCCGGCTTCCCTTCGGCAATTTTCTTGCCGTAGTTCAAAACAACAATTCTGTCCGCCAGATCCATGATCATCCGCATCTTGTGCTCGATGAGACAAACGGTGATGCCCTTCTGGTTGATCTTGCGGATCAGCTCGGTGATCATCTCCGTGTCTTCCTGAATCAAACCGCCCGTCGGTTCGTCGAAAAGAATCAGCTTGGGATCGCTGATGAGCGCGATGCCGATGGAAAGGAGCCTCTGCTCCCCCTGGGAAATCGTGGAGGCGATGTCGAAGGCCCTGGGTCCCAGGCCGACAAATTCAAGCGTCTGGAGAACTTTTTCTTCCACCTTCTTTTTGTCCCGCTTCCACTGCGGCGTATGCAGAATGCCGCCCCAGAATCCGCTGGTCGTGCATTTGTAATAGCCCAGGGCCAGATTGGCCGCGACGGGCAGCTTTTCGAAAAGCGCCGTCAACTGGAAGGTCCGTGCGATGCCTTTGCGCGATATCTGGTTGGCGCTCAGGCCGGCGATCTCATCCCCCGCAAACGTGATGCTGCCCGATGTCGGTTTGCCCGCTCCGCTGATCAAACTGAAGAGAACGGATTTGCCGGCGCCGTTGGGGCCGATAATGGCCAGAATTTCTCCCTCGTTGACTTGAAAACTTACGTCATTGACAGCAATCGTGCCGCCAAAATTTTTTACGAGATGTTCACCTTTCAGCAGCACGTTACGCCCCCACCTTTGATTTCTTGATCTTTTCGCTCAAATTCTTATACAGCCCCATAAACCCCGACGGGAAATAGACAATTACGATAATCAGCAGGAATCCGAACAGGATCATCTGATAATCCTGCAAAAACTGCAGATACTCCAGGAGAACCGGAATGATGAAGGCGCCGATAATCGGGCCGGCCAGCGTCGTGATGCCGCCCAGCAGCACGTACATCAGGAAATTGAACGTCATGGCGACCGAAGCGACCGACGGAGAAATGCTGCCGATCAGACTGGCGTAAATGCCGCCCGCGAGCCCCACAAAGAAGTTCGACACGACGAAAGAAAGCAGCTTGGTGCGGAAGATGTTGATGCCCACGGCTTCCGACAGGTCTTCATTGATGGCCGTGGCCAGGAAGGTCATACCGCGCAGGGATTTCGTCAGACGATACATGACAAAAAGCGTAAACAGCAGGAAGAACAGCACCAGGTAATACTGCGAAATCTGAGAGTCGAACTTCAACTGCCCCAGACCGGGAATGGAGATCGGACTGGGAACGGGAATGCCCACGATGCCGTTGTGGCCGCCCGTCAGTTCCATCCAGTTGCCCGCGACCAGGTAAATGATTTCGCTCAGACACAACGTGGTGATCGCGAAGTAGGCCCCCCGGGTGCGCAGCGCCGGCAGGCCGACGAGAAACCCGATCAATCCCGAAAGAAGCGCCGACACCGGCAGGGCGAGCCAGAAGTTCCAGCCCAGCGTATACGTGAGAATCGCGACGCCGTATGCGCCGATGGCGAAAAAGCCGCCGTGAGCCAGGGAGGCCTGGCCGGTAAAGCCCAGGATCAGATTGAGGCTCAATGCGCCGATCGCAAACAGCAGGCTCATGGTGATGACCTGACTGTAATACCGGTTCGTGATCACGAGCGGCAGAACCAGGGCTGCAACCAGAACAACCACATAAAACCAATTTGCCTTCAACCACTTCATCATCTGCCCTTAATCTCCTTCCCGAACAAGCCCGTCGGCTTGATAGCGAGGATCAGCACCAGCGCGCCGAAACCGAACACGTCTTTATAAGCCGCGGAAAAATACCCGCCGCCGATGGCCTCAATCAACCCCAGAATGATGCCCCCCACGATCGCTCCCGGAATGCTGCCCATGCCGCCGAGAATAACGATGACAAAGGCTTTCATGCCGACCAGCGAACCCATGCTGGGAGAAATCATGAAAATAGGCGCGACCATGCAGGCGGCAACCGCGGCCAATGCGGTTGAAATGGCGAACGTCAGCGCGGAAACAAAGTTGACGTTGATTCCCACAAGCGTCGCTCCCTCTTTATTCTGGGCCACCGCTTCGATGGTGCTGCCCAATGTGGTCTTCTTGATAAAGAGCTGCAGCAGCAAGATCATGAGAAAGGCGCCGCCGATCACGAGCAGGCGCTGGGTGGACATGGTGATGCCGAAGACGTCGATGATGCCGGGATACGGATTCGGAATCCGATGGCCTTCCGGCCCCCACAGCACAACGACGGCATTCTCAAGAATGATCAGCGCGCCCAGGGCGGCGATGAAGGGGGTGATGCCTCCGGCGTTGCGCACCGGCTTGAAGACCAGGACCTCGAGAATGATGCCGGCCACCGCAAGCACAATGGCCGAGGCCGCGAGCGCGGGCCAGTAGGCAAAACCGAAGATGGTCATTAAAAAGAAGCAGACATAAGCACCCAGCATGTACATATGCCCGTGCGCGAAATTCGGCACGTGCAAGATCCCATAAACCATCGTCAACCCCAGCGCGACGATGGCATAAGTGCTCCCCAACATGATCCCGTTAAAAACCTGCTGCAGAAATAGTTCCATGAACACTCCATCACCGAACGACGCAACCTGATACTCTGCCTCCATACACAAAGAGTTCAGGCGACGCTCCGTTTTCGGTCATCCTTAATTTGATCAGCTTAGGCAGGCTTCTTAGATGAGCGATGTTCATTTGTCAAGCAGAAAATCCCTTTCCGCAACATTTTTTACAAATTCATCAAAGGCCGCAATCCCTTATCCTGATTGAAACACGACATGACCGGGAGTCATCGGCAATTCTCCGGTTTTCCCTCCGGATCCCGCGGAAAGCCGAAGGAGAAAAACACGATTCGCTGTTGACTTGAACGGGTTTATCAAGTAAAAAAGTTCAAACACATTTTCGGTGCCTCAGAACTTTGAGCAGGAATAATATCGATGATCCGTTCAGCCGTTTTAGTCTCCATAGGCGTGGCCATCACCGCTTTCTTTTCATTCTGGGCGGTGATCTATTCCTTTTTCGACAACGCGGAAAACAATGTCCACAAGGTGGCCCGGATCTGGAGCCGGATTCTGCTGGCGATCTGCGGAACGAAAGTGCAGGTCATCGGTCGGGAGAACATCCGGCCCGGCAGACCGCAGGTGTTGATGGCCAACCACCAGAGCGACTTCGACATTCTCATTACGCTGGCCCACGTTCCGGGGCAGTTTCGCTGGATCGCCAAAAAAGAGCTGTTTGCCGTTCCCGTCTTCGGCCAGGCCATGAGAAGCGCGGGCTATATTGAAATCGACCGGCAGAATCACGAAAAAGCCCTGCGGAGCCTGGACCTGGCGGCCCTGCGCATCCGCGAAGGCAAATCGGTCATGACCTTCCCCGAAGGCACGAGAAGCCGCGACGGAGAAATCAAGGCCTTCAAGCATGGCACCTTTTACCTGGCCATTCAGGCGGGCGTGCCGATCGTTCCGATCAGCATTATCGGCAGCGGCGAAATCATGCCCAAGCGGTCGTTGAAAGTGAAGCCGGGGAAAATCAAGCTGATCATCGACAAACCGATTCCCGTGACCGGATACACGACGGAAAACCGGCATGAACTGATCCGGAAAGTCCGGCAGGTCATCATTCACAATTACAACGCCTACCGTGAAGCCGGTACGGCCAGCATCAGGGACGTCCAGACGGACGCGAAGACGGCGCTCTAATGCAGGAAGCTTCCAGCCATCCTCAGTCTGCAAGATATCGGGAAATCAAGGGCGTCGTCTGCCTCGCGCTGTCGCTGTTTCTTTTTTTATGCCTTGTTTCCTTTTCACCGGACGATCCCTCCCCCATGAAATTCATCGGCGATCCTCGATCGACGCACAACTGGACGGGCATCGTCGGTTCCTACACGGCCGGCTGGATGATTTTTCTTCTGGGACTGGCCTCTTTTCTTCTGCCGATCGCTTCCCTGGGGCTGGCGGTTCAATTTTTCCGGCGACCGGATTTCGCCCTGAAAATCCCGCGCGTATTCGGTTTTCTGTTTTTGACGCTGGCCTTCGCCGCTCTCTGCGACGCTTCGATCCGGGGCGGCATTACCGTGTACGAAACCACCTTCAAGTCGGGCGGTATTCTCGGCGCGGGCTTCGTCCGGTTGCTGCAGAACTACTTCAATCCGGCGGGAACCTTTATCCTGCTGATCGTCTGGATGATGATCTCGCTGTTTTTCACGGTCGAATTTTCGCTGGTGTCGACCATCGAAAAAGTCTCGCAGTCCGCCCGGACCGGGCTTGCCGCCGTCCGGGACCGGATCGTTTTTCTCTTCAGGGGCGGTTGGGCCCGGCTGAAAGCCGAAAATAATCCGCCGCCCGTCATCGAGGATTCCGAAACGAAAGCCCCGCCCAGAAAAGCCAAAGCGAAAAAAGTTGAGCAGACGCATTTTGATTTTTCCCAGATGAAGCCGGACGGCGCCTTTCAATTGCCGCCGTTCACCCTGCTCAGCGAGCCGCCGCAAAAAGACACCCGCGTCAAACGCGATCATCTGATCACCAACTCGCGCATCCTGGAAAAGAAGCTGGCCGACTTCGGCGTGGAGGGCCGTGTGGTGGAGGTCCTGCCCGGCCCGGTCATCACCATGTACGAGCTGGAGCCGGCTCCGGGCGTCAAGATCAACCGCATCACCAGCCTGACCGACGACCTGGCGCTGGCGCTCATGGCGCCCAGCATCCGCATTCTGGCGCCGATTCCCGGCAAGTCCGTGATCGGCATTGAAATCCCCAATCTCAAACGGGAGCCGGTATTCCTCAAAGACGTATTGGACAACGACGCCTTTACCGAATCCTCCCTGCGCCTGCCCATCGCGCTGGGCGTGGATTTCGTCGGCACACCGGTCATTGCCGACCTGGCCAGAATGCCGCACTTGCTCATCGCCGGAACCACCGGTTCGGGAAAAAGCGTCGCGCTCAACGCCATGATCTGCAGCATTCTTTTCAAAGCGCCGCCGGACGACATCAAATTTCTGATGGTCGATCCCAAACGGCTGGAGCTGTCCTCCTACGAAGGCATTCCGCATCTGATGCACCCGGTCGTCGTGGACCCGAAAAAGGCCTCGCAGGTGCTGCGCTGGACGGTGGAAGAAATGGAGCGCCGCTATCAGATCATCAGCCGGCTGGGCGTCAAAAGCATCGACGCTTACAATGAAATGATCCTCACCCGCGGCAAAACCAGAAAGGCGGCCCGGGAGCAAAAGCCCGACGCCGGCGCGCAGGAGGCCGCAACCGAAAGCGATGCGCCGTTTGAGCATGTCAAACTTCCCTACATCGTGGTCGTGATCGACGAGCTGGCCGACCTGATGATGGTCGCCCCCAGAGACGTGGAGGAATCGCTCACGAGGCTGGCGCAGATGGCGCGGGCGGCGGGCATTCACCTCATTCTCGCCACGCAGCGCCCCTCGGTGGACGTCATCACCGGGCTGATCAAGGCCAATTTTCCCACGCGCATTTCGTTCAAGGTCTCCTCCAAAATCGATTCCCGCACCATTATCGACCAGCCGGGAGCGGAACAGCTCCTGGGCGCGGGCGATATGCTCTTCATCCCGCCCGGCACCTCCAAGCTCACCCGCATTCACGGAGCGTACCTGTCCGACGCGGAAATATCGCGCATCGTCGACTTCATCAAAATGCAGGCCCAGCCGACATACGACGCCTCGATCGAGCAATTTGAAATGGAGTCCTCCCAGGCCCGGCAGGATGAAGAAGGCTACGATGAAAAATACGACGAGGCCGTGGCCCTCGTCGGCGAACTGGGGCAGGCCTCCATCTCGCTGGTGCAGCGCTACATGAAAATCGGCTACAACCGCGCCGCGCGCATGATCGAACAGATGGAGCGCGAAGGGATCGTCGGCCCCTCCGACGGCGCGAAACCCCGCAAGGTTCTGATTCGGAAACTCCCGCAGTGAAAAAATTGCTTTCCGGAAAACTGCACATCATCTCCCTGGGCTGCTCCAAGAATCTTATTGATTCGGAGGTCATGGGGGGGCTGGCCCGGGCCTCCGGGATGACGACGGCGGAGCGCCCGCAGGACGCGGATGTCGTTTTGGTCAACACCTGCGGCTTTATCGGACCGGCCAAGGAAGAGTCTCTGGAAGTGATTCTGGAGCTCGCGGAAATCAAAAAACGGCGCGGCCGCGACCTGAAGCTGATCGTCGCCGGCTGCCTGGCTCAGCGCTACGGAAAGGCGCTCTCTGCGGACATTCCCGAGGCGGACCTGTGGATCGGAACGGGAGAAGTCGGACGCATCGCCGGACATCTGCAAACCCTGCAGACACCCGGACCCGGGCCGAAGGTGAAAGTTTCCAGACCGGATTTTCTGATGACGGCGCGGCACGAACGGATCCTGCCTTCCGGCGCCGCCACCGCTTATTTGAAAATTTCCGACGGCTGCTCCAACCGCTGCAGCTACTGCGCGATTCCCTCCATCCGCGGCCGGGCGCGCAGCCGCAGGCCTGAAGACATTGCACGGGAAGCGGAAAATCTGGTTGCCCGGGGCATCCGGGAAATCATTCTGATCGGCCAGGACACCACCGCCTACGGAAAAGATTTAAAAAGCCGTCCGGCGCTTTCCGGCCTTCTCACCGATTTGTCGGCGATTCCCGGTCTGCGCTGGCTGCGCCTGCTGTACGCTCATCCGGCGCACATCACGCCCGATGTTCTGGAGGCGATGGCCGGCCGGGAGAACATCTGCCGCTATCTGGATCTGCCGGTTCAGCATATCGACGACGCGATCCTTCACGCCATGAACCGCCGGGTCGACTCCCAAAGCATCCGGGATATCATCCGACAGGCGAGAGGCCGGATGCCCGACCTCGCGCTCCGAACCTCCCTCATCGTGGGTTTTCCGGGAGAAACGCCAAAGCGGTTCGAGCGGCTGCTCGATTTTGTCCGGGAGACGCGCTTCGACCATCTGGGCGTATTCACCTATTCACGGGAAGAAGACACGCCCGCCGCAAACCGGCCGTCGCGCATCTCCGAAAAAGAAAAGGAGCGAAGACGCGATGCGATCATGAGTGAACAGGCGGACATTTCCCACGCCGTGAACCAAACGCTGATCCGCTCCGTTCAGGAGGTGCTGATCGAGGGAATCAGCGACCGCCCCGATTTCGCGTGGATCGGGCGCTGCCGCCGACAGGCGCCGGACGTTGACGGAATCACCTACCTGAAAAATGGCCCGGTCTCCCCCGGCGATTTTGTCCGGTGCAGAATCACCGGCGCCGATCATTACGACCTTTTCGGCGAAATCTTGTTTGACAATTGCGAAAAAATGAAACTATAGTCTTTGCACGAACCAACCCGGGGCGGAGTCATGGATCTGGCGGATGTTTTTTCCCTTTACAAAGATGAGATGAGCCGAGTGGAAACCCACCTCGACCGGTACATCACGTCCGACGTCCGGCTGATTCCCGAAGTCGCGCATCACCTGATCGACAGCGGCGGCAAGCGGTTCCGGCCGCTTCTGCATCTGATCTGCGCCCGCCTGACCGGCTATGACGGCCCCCATCGTTTTCCACTCGCGGCCTCCATTGAATTCATTCATACGGCCAGCCTCCTGCACGACGACGTCATCGACGAAGCCCTCCTCCGCCGGGGAAAAACCTCGGCCAACCGCGTCTGGGGCAATGCCGCCAGCGTTCTGGTCGGCGATTTTCTGTACTCCAAAGCCTTCAGTCTTCTGGCCGATATCGGGGACATCCGGGTCGTCCGTCTCATGTCGAAGATGACCAACGTCATGTCGGAAGGCGAAGTGTTCCAGTTGATGAAGTGCGGAGACACGAATCTCACGGAAGAGGAGTATCTGAGCATCGTGGAAAAGAAAACCGCCGTGCTGATCTCCGCCGCCTGTGAAAGCGGTGCCGTTCTGGCCCAAGCGCCGGAGGGGCAGGCCGGCGCCCTGGGACAATACGGCTACAACGTCGGCATGGCGTTTCAGATCACGGACGACACGCTGGATTACATGGCCCGGGAAGAAGATTTCGGAAAATCGATCGGCAAAGATCTGGAAGAAGGCAAAATGACCCTGCCGCTCATTTACACGCTCGCGCACTGCCCCCCCCAACGGCGCGAAGGGATCAAAACGGCCGTTGAGAAAAAGGAGCTCGACCCCGAAGTCCTGCGAAGTATTTTCGAGGAGATTCGGCAGGCGGGCGGCATCGATTATTCGCTCAGCCGGGCGGAGCAATTCATCACGCAGGCCCGAAACTGCCTGGACGTTTTTCCCGCCAGTACCGAAAAAGATCACCTGACGGCCGTCGCCGCTTTTATTCTGTCTCGAAAAACCTGACGCTCATGCGGCCGGCAATTCGAAAAAAGAGTCCGCGGCCCTATTTCGACGTCATGCAGACCCGATGCACCTGTTTGATATCCGTCAGCCCCTGAAAAGCTTTCAGCACGCCGTCCTGGTAGAGGGTCAACATCCCCTGGTCCATGGCGACTTTCCGGAGCGTTTCGATGCTTTCCTGCCGATCGATGGCCAGTTTCCGTATTTCCGCCGAATTCAGAAGCAGTTCGTGGATGCCGATTCGTCCCCGATAGCCCGTGTGATCGCACTCTTCGCAGCCTTTGGGGCGATACAGCGTCAGTCCGTCTGAATAGGGAAGGTTCTGCTTTGCAAAATATTCGGCGCCGAAGCTCTGCACGATTTGATGGTATTCCTCCGGGGTCGGATGGTAAGCCTCCTTGCAGTTGCCGCACAGAGTCCGGACCAGCCGCTGCGCCAGCACCGCCAGCAGGGAATCCGCGAAATTGAGTGGATCGATGCCCATATCCAGCAGACGGGAAACGGTTTCCGGAGCACTGTTGGTATGCAGGGTGCTCAGCACCAGATGCCCCGTAAGAGACGCCTCGACGCCGATTTTGGCCGTTTCAAAATCCCGCATTTCGCCGACCATGATCACGTCCGGGTCGGCGCGGAGAAACGCCCGCATCGCCGCGGCGAAATCAAACCCGATTTTCGGCTGCACCTGCACCTGCCGTAAACCCCGCTGGGTGATTTCTACAGGATCTTCGGCGGTCCAGATTTTCCGGTCCGGCTTGTTGATGTGATTCAAAATCGCATGCAGCGTGGTCGTTTTCCCCGAACCGGTGGGCCCGACCACCAGAATCATTCCGTAAGGCTGCTCGCAGATTTTCAGCAGGTCCTGATAGTTTTTTTCCGACATCCGCATGGCGGAAAGCGGCAGGGCGTCGCCTTTGGCCAGGATGCGCATCACCACATCCTCCACACCGCCCTGCGTCGGAATCGTCACGACGCGCAGTTCGATTTCCTCCGTTCCGGACCGTTTGATTTTAATCTTTCCGTCCTGCGGAACCCGTTTCACGGTGATGTCCAGATTCGCCATGATTTTAATGCGGGAAATCAGCGCCGACCGGTAACTGTAGGGAACGGTTTGATACAGAGCGCAATCCCCGTCCACCCGGAACCGCACCAGCACATTCTTGTCGATCACATTCGGTTCGATGTGGATGTCCGACGCCCGGCGGTTGAACGCGTCGCCGATGATCTTGTTGACCAGCTGGATGATGGCGCTGTCGGACTCGTCCACGTCCTCGGGCTCCTCTTTCCTTTCGCCTTCACCCGGCTCGAGTTTTCCCAAAAGGTCCGAAAAGGACGATTCTTCCTCGCCGGACCGCATGAACAGGTCGATGAATTGAAGGATGTCCTCCTTCAGCGCGACGTCATACTGCACGGATTTGACCTTGAGCGACTTCTCGATGGCGTCACGCCGGAGAATGTCCTGAGGGTCATCCATAATCACGCGGACGCCTTTTTCGGTTTTTTCCAGGGGAACCCAGACTTCCCGGATCAGGTAGTCTCTTTTCAGGTTTTTCAAAAGCTCGCCGGGGATCGGCGTTTTCTTGTCGAACGCGACAAATTTGCATTGCCAGAAAAATTCACAGGCACGCCCCACGTCTTCTTTGCTGATGTTGAATTTCTTCACCAGCACGTCCTGGAGAGGTTCTTTGGTCACCCGGGCTTCTTCCTTGGCCCGGTCCATTTCTTCCTGCGTGATCAAACCGTTGGAAACCAGATAGGCGCCTTTCACCCTCTTGGCTTTGGGGTCCATCAGGAGAAAATTGTAGAGGGTGACGCCGAGCATCTCGGAAATATTCTGCAAAAGCGCAGGCTCTTTTTGCCCAAAAAGCATGGCTTCCTTTTTATTGAGGATCTCAACGACGCCGAGCGTTTCGCCGCCGTAAAAAATCGGCATGGCCAGAATCTGCCGCACGTTGATGCCGAACCGGCGGTTATGGCTTTCGCTGAGGGGAAAGTCTTGGTAGGCCTCAGTCTGGGCGGGATCGCTGAAATCATTGACCTGAATCATTTTCCCCGTCGCCGCGACGAATCCGGGAAGCGTCTGGGGCCCCAGAGCCGTTTTCACCTCACCGGTCTGACCCGTCGGGGCCACAAAGGTGTATACGTCCCTGTGGTTTTTCTCGCGAACGTACACATGCGCCGCTTCGACCCGGAACAGATCCATCAGCAGCGGACGAAGTTCAACCACCATCGGTTGTATGCCGGTCGCGGCATTGATGCGGTTGGTGATGTTCTGCAACCCCTTCTGCTGCCTCAAAACATCCTGTAATTCGGCAACTTTGGACATGTCAGCCATGATCACAAACCTTCCTTATCCGTTCTCTGCAATCGAATTTCACTTTGCGGGTTTTTTAGCCAGAAACTGTGCAAATTCCATGTCCAGTCCTGAAGTGTGGGCAAAAAGCCAGTCTCTCAAAAAAACGATCATCGTTCGACCGATGTCCTTTTGGCCTTCACCGTAAGCCTGAAGAAATTCTTCGACTTTCGCGATGAATTTGTTGTGTTCGACCATATGCGCCGCGAGGCCCGGAAACTTCGCATTCATCATCACCATCTGTTCGTCGTGGAAGTGAATGGTCGTGTACTCCACGAGCTCGCTGATCACCGTCAAAAATTCTCCGGAGCCGGCTTCAAAAATATCGATCAGGCTGTTGGTGATATCAAAAAGTTTTTTGTGCTGGGCGTCGATGCTGTCCACCCGAACGCTGATGCTGTTGGACCACTGGAGATGGGGTATTTCAGACATGATCTCTGTTCCGCCTTTCGGATTTTTACAGGGAGATTATAGGAGCGGCCCCGAGGGAAGTCAACCACAAAGTAAGGCCGGCTGTGGTGAGGTCCGCCGCAACGCCTTGCCTCTACAACAACACGGGCGGTTCGTAACGCCTTTCTTCAGCGGCGCCCTCGCGGTCATTTTTCAGCGCCAGCGGCAGGTGTTCCAGAATATCCGTCGCCGTGATGCCGTCCTGTCCTTTTTGGGCCGCGGCAAAGTCTCCGGCGCAGCCGTGCAGGAAAACGCCTTTGCGGGTGGCAAGCGGGGGCGTCAGTCCCAGGCCGTGCATGGCCGCGATGCAGCCGGTCAGGACGTCGCCGCTTCCGGCGGTGGCCATGCCCGGATTGCCGCTTAAATTGACGTACACCCGGCCGTCGGTCAGACCCACGAGCGAGTGCGGACCTTTGAAGACCACCGTTGCGTTCAGTTTTTTCGCCGTTTCCCGCAAAACGCCGATTTTGTCTGCGTTCACGCAGGCGACCGTTTTTCGCGCCAGGCGCGCCATCTCGCCAGCATGGGGCGTCAGAATCGTTTCCGCTTTCCTTTTGAGCAGAATTTCCGGCCGTTCGGCGATGGCCGTCAGTCCGTCCCCGTCGATCAAAAGCGGCCGGGAAATAACGGCGGCGAGTTCCCGGATGAGCTTGGTCGTCTCCTCCTGCAGCGAAAGGCCGGGGCCCATGACCACCATGTCGGCTTTTTCCGCCAGCGCCAGCAGATCCGGCTTGGCTTTGAGCGAAAGGCTGTACAGCGCCGTTTCCCGCTGCGGCAGGTAAACGATTTCGCGGCCGGATTGGGCGACAAACGGAATGATCGATGCGGGCGCCGCGAGCCGGGCATAGCCTCCGCCCGATTTCAGGAAAGCCATCGCGGAAAAATACGGCGCGCCGAAGTAGTTGCCGCCTCCGGCGATAAACAAAACATCTCCCACGGAACTTTTGTAGGCATCGGCGGGCCGCGGGGGGATCGGTGCCACCAGGCCGTTGGTCTCTACCGTGAGTTCATCGCTGTCATACAAGGACGGCGGGAAAGAAATATGCGTCACCGAAAGCGCTCCGCAATGCTCATAGCCGGGGTACAAAAGATTCCCGAGCTTCGGCAAGCCGAACGTCACCGTGTGGGTCGCCCGAACCGCTGCGCCCAGAACCTGCCCGCTGTTGCCGGAAATGCCGGAGGGAATATCCAGGCTCACCACCGGACGGCCGCAGGCGTTGATGAGCGCAATGACCTCGGCGGCCAGCCCCCGGACATCGCGGTCCAGGCCCGTGCCGAAAATGGCGTCCACCACGACGTCGGCGGCCAGCACGTCGGCGCGCGCCTCCTGGGCTCTGGAAAGCAACTGAACGTCCGCGTCGAGGTTGCATAAGATGTCGTAGTTGATTTTGGCGGCTCCGCCGTATTTTTTGGGAGAAGACGTCAAAAACACTTTGACGCGCCCCTGGACGGATTTGATCAGGCGGGCCAGGGCCAGTCCGTCACCCCCGTTGTTCCCGGCGCCGCAGAAAATCACAAAGCTCCTGTCCCGTATGCCGAAAGCCTTCTGCAAGAGCCGGACAGCCGCATGCGCCGCGTTTTCCATGAGCACTTCTTCCGCGATTCCCAGCTTTTCAACGGCCGTGCGGTCCATTTCACGCACTTGTTCGACGGTGGCGAGTTTCATAGTCCCGTTGTTCCTCCGCATCAAAGAATCATGATATAAATTTTTATTCAGTATAGAGTAATCGTATGATATTTGACAATAGAAATTTTATGGGAGGGTCTATGACGCCGATATCGGACATCATTCAAAGACGATTTTCATGCAGGTCTTATGCGGACAAGGCCGTTCCAGACGCCGTCCTGCAGATCTTCAAAACAAAGGTGGAGGAGCCGCACCGCGGACTGTTCGGGAATGCGCCGCGCTTCACCCTGATTACGATGGATGCGCTGCCGCGGGAAGCTTGGAAACAACTGGGAACCTACGGCGTGATCAAAAACGCCCGGCTGTATCTGGCGGGCATGATCGGCCCCGCGCCGATGGCGACCTGTGATTACGGATACTGCAAGGAAAAGCTCATCCTGGAGGCAACCCGACTGGGCTTGAACACCTGCTGGCTGGGCGGCACTTTTGCGATCAGCGCCTTCGGACACGCGGCGGGCATGCGCCGGAATGAGCTGTTGCCGACCATTACCCCGCTGGGATACGCCGCCGAACGCAGAAGCCTGACGGAGCGGGTCATGCGCGGCTTTGCCGGCTCGGATCATCGTGCGCCCTGGTCCAAACTTTTCTTTTGCGGCAATGCTTCAACGCCGCTTGACCCGGCAGAGGCGGGACCTTACACCGAAGCGCTGGAAAATGTCCGGCTGGCACCCTCCGCTTCCAACAAGCAACCCTGGCGGATCATCTATGAGCCCAACCGAAAAATTTTTTCATTTTATCTGTCGCGCACCATCGGCTACAAGCATCTGCGGGACGTTTCCCTGCAGGAAATCGATATGGGCATCGCCATGTGCCATTTCGATCTGACCGTTAAAGAGCTGGGGATTGCAGGAAGCTGGCGGCAGGACGATGCCTCGCCAAAGATCAAATCATGGGAATACACGGCGACCTGGCAGGCAGAGGGGAAATAGACGTATGGGGAAAAGTCAAGCCCCGTGCGGTTCGGGGAATAAAAAGCGGCAGCCCGTCTTCTCTTCGGATAGCGTGTGTGTTCCGTCAAAAGCTTAACGTTCAGAAAGCTATACGCAAGACCCGGTTAAACCTAAAATAATTTCTGCACCACAAAACCGGAAGAACCTCTTTTGACAAGGTTCTGGTGCTCTTCGCTCTTCGCTCTTCGCTCGTCGCTCATCGCTACCCTATTTTCAACACTTTCGCGCCGCGGACGACGCCCGCCTTTAATTCCGCAAGCGCCCGGTTGGCGTCGGAAAACGAATACTCCTCCACGTCGGGAATGATCGGTATTTTCGCGGCCAGATCGAGGAATTCCGCGATATCCCGGCGCTCCACATTCGCCACGCTCTTAATTTCTTTTTCCTGCCACAGATGCAACGGATAATCCAGGCGCAGGAGCTGGTCCCGGTCCGACGCCTCCTTGCGGATGGCGTTGATCACCAGCCGCCCGCCGGGTGCGAGATTGGCCAGCGCCTCGATCACCGGCTTCCAGGCGGGCGTCGTGTCGATGACGGCGGCCAGTTTCCAAGGGCTTGCTTGAGCCGTGTCCCCCGCCCAGCTCGCACCCAGAGAAAGTGCAAAATTGCGTTCGCGCTCGGAGCGGGCAAAAACACTGATGTTCGAATGGGGGTAGAGAAAGCGGGCCAGCTGCAGGACCAAGTGAGCCGACGCTCCGAATCCCGTGAGTCCCAGAGGTTCTCCGTCGGAAAGACCGGCCAGGCGAAGCGACCGCCAGCCGATGGCGCCCGCGCACAGAAGCGGCGCGGCCTCAGCGTCGGAAAAAACGTCCGGCACGGCAAAGGCAAAATCCTCCAGGACCGTCGTGTATTGCGCGTAGCCGCCCGGGAGGTCACGGCCGGTCGCCTTGAAATCCGGGCAGAGGTTTTCCATGCCGCCGCTGCAGTAAGCGCAGGCCCCGCAGGCCGAACCGATCCAACCGACGCCGACCCTTTGGCCTTCGGAAAATTTCTTCGCCCGGGCCCCTCGTTTTTCAACGGTTCCGACGATCTGGTGACCCAGAATAAAAGGGAAGGAATACGGAGGCGTCCGGCCTTCGATTTCATCGAGTTCGGTGTGGCAGACGCCGCAGGCGGAAACCCTGACCAGAATCTGTCCCTCGCCGGGTTCGGGATCGGGAAGTTCCGCAAAAGAAAGCGGCCGTGGATGTTCCCGAATATTCGTGATGCTCTCCAGTACGGCCGCTTTCATGGTCTTATCGATACCGTAAAATTTTTTCCGGATCTCCCGGCCTTCCAAAAACAACCGCCGGGAACATCCCGGAGCCCGTTTTCAACAACGGCCCTGCTAGTGTAGTGCGTCTAACGCTTCTTTACATTTGTTAATCTTTCCTAATATTTT
>ERZ795052.917-NODE-917-length-42350-cov-7.480175_pt1 | contig 42350 bp, 43 predicted proteins | sample MGYA00375136_ERZ795052 | MGnify/ENA primary metagenome ERZ795052 (study PRJEB30181, sample SAMN05720156) | activated sludge metagenome | isolation source: Anaerobic digester | place: Japan | collected 2015-05-26 ... | reverse complement strand
GTGGGTCTTGTGGGACTCGAACCCACGACCACCTGCTTAAAAGGCAGATGCTCTAACCAAACTGAGCTAAAGACCCAAATTAATTTTTAATTTTTAACTATATCTTCCGGGCTTTAGGGTCACGAAGATAATAAAGTTTAGCGCGGCGGATTTTAGTCTTGGGTGAACGCATTTTTTTAATTGAATCGACTAAAGGGGAATTAATGGGAAAAATTCTTTCGACTGCTATCCCATCACTCGCCTCCTTCCGAATAATAATATTTTTATTTTCACCCTGACCTTGGATAGCAATTAAAATACCACTAAAGGCTTGAAGCCTTTCTTTCTCTTTTTCTTTAATTTTATAGTTGACCTTAAGGGTGTCGCCAACTGTAAATTCTGAATTGCTATGAGTAAATTTAATTGCCATAAGACTTTGGTATTCTAACCGAGATTTAGAATTTCGTCAATCTGACGTTGAAGATCCGGAGTATAATTGACGCCGTAACCGATAGGAATCTCTTTATCATTAGAAAAAATAATCAAACCTCGGTGACCATTAGGATTACTTTTAAGAAGGTGGTTCAAAGCTATTAATTGGGCTTGGGAAGTTTTGGGTGGTATTTTGATAACGAATTGATATTTAGATGATTCTTTGGGAGCTTCAGAAGAAATTGAATCGACGAGAATAGAGAGAGTATTGTCTCGTAAATTAGTTTTACCCTCTAGATAAATACCTCTGTTTTCCACTAAAAATTTTTTAAATGAATTATAGGTTTTGGGAAAAATGACAGCCTCGATTTTGCCAGTTTCGTCTTCTAGGTTAAGAAAAGCCATTTTGGAATTGTTTCTTTTGGTAGTAACTACTCTTAAATGGCTAATAGCCGCGACTAATTTTACTTGAACCCCTACTGGTTTTTCTCGGATTTCTTTAATTTTAGGTAAATTATAATCGGCGAAAGAAGCTAAAATTTTGGTTAGTGGATTTTCGGTTACAAAAATGCCTAATAGTTCCCTTTCTAGACTGAGTTTCTCTTCTTCAGGCATGGGTTTAACTAGGGGTAATTGATCAGAAGGAGGAGTAATTTTAGTTGTTAAATTATTAGGATTATCAAATAAGCCAAATTGTCCGGTGTTTTTTTTGAGGTTTAATTTTTCAGCATCGGTTCTCGCTTTGTCGATATAAGCTAGGAGAGCATTCCGGTCGCCAAATTGATCCATAGCTCCAACTTTGATTAAACTTTCCACTACCCGCCTATTGACCTTTTGACTGTTAGTTCGGAGACAAAAGTCATTAAAATTAACAAATGGTCCGTTAGTATTTCTTTCTTCAAGAATATTGTCGATAGCAGAGTCGCCGGCATTTTTGATGCCGGACAGGCCAAAGCGGATAGCCATACCCTCGATTGATTGGGAATTAGTTTCAATTTCGAATCCCTTTTGAGACTTATTAATGTCAGGAGGATTAACAATAATACCTAATTTACGGCATTCATTAACACCGTCGGTAATTTTTTCAGTGTCGTTGGATTCAGCAGTAAGTAAAGCACACATATATTCAACCGGATAATTAGCCTTCATATAAGCAGTTCGGTAAGCTAACATACCATAGGAAGCAGCATGGGCTTTATTAAAACCATAGGAGGTAAAAGGTTCAATAAAAGAAAAGATTTCTTTAGCCTTAGTTCGGGAATAGCCATTGTTAACACAACCTTCGATAAATTTTTCTTTCTGGGCCGCCATTTCCTCAGGGATTTTTTTGCCGATAGCCTTGCGGAATTTGTCGACCTCACTCCAAGAATAACCAGCAATCTCGATGGCGGTGTAGAGACAGTCATCCTGGTAAACTAAGAGCCCGTAAGACTTGTTAAGATATTTTTTTAGTTTTGGGTCAATATAAGTGATTTTACTTTGATCATTTTTTCTAGCTATATATTCGGGAATTATAGACATAGGCCCCGGTCGGTAAAGGGCCACTATGGCCATTAAGTCCTCAACTCGATTAGGTTTTAATTCTTTTAACCACTTAGTAATTCCTTCTCCTGATAATTGGAATATCCCCATCGTATTGCCGGCCGATAGCATCTCAAAAGTTTTTTTATCATCGAGAGGAATTTTCCTTAGGTTGATATCGATATTTTTGGTGCGTTTAACATTAAGAACAGCTTGGCGGAGAAAGGATAAATTGCGGATGCCTAAAATATCAAATTTGATTAAACCAACATCTTCACAAGCATGCATTTCATATTGAGTAATTACCTTATCACCACCGGTTTCGATCTGGGTGGGAGAAAAATCATTAATAATAGTAGGAGAGATAACAATGGCACAGGCATGAACTGAAATGTGGCGGGCGCAACCCTCAATTTGTTTAGCGGTATTAAGAATTTTTCTAACATCGGCGTCAGTTTCAAAAAGATTTTTTAAATCGGGAGCAATTCGAAGAGCTTTTTCAATAGACATGGGAAAACCTTGAGAGCCAAGAGGAATCAATTTACTGATTTTATCGCCAACGGAATATTCATAGCCGAGGACTCTGGCGGTATCTCTAACGGCTCCCCGAGCCATCATTCGACCAAAAGTGCAGATTTGAGCTACTGCCTCGGCTCCATATTGGTCAATAATATGGTGAAGGAGGTTTTGTCGCTGATCGTCAGCAATATCCAAATCGATATCAGGGGGCGACGGCCGATCTTTATTTAGAAAACGTTCAAATGGCAATTGATAAAGCAAAGGATCAACTGAAGTAATACCTAAAACAAAGGAAACTAAAGAACCCCCAGCCGAACCTCGGGTATTGGTTGGGGTATTATTTTGTTCACACCAATTGATAAAATCACGCATAATTAGGAAATAATTAGCATAACCTTTGGTAGTAATTACTTCGAGTTCAAATGCCAATCTTTCCTTAATGTCCTGGGTTAAGTGACCATAGTAGTTATTAGCTGCTTTATAAGTCAATTCAGTTAAAGTTTCCTCGGCCGTTTTGCCCTTTTCTAAGGGAAATTGGGGAAAATGCCAATGATCTAATTCTATTTCTAGATTACACTTGTCAGCGATTTTAACTGTGTTTTCTAGAGCATCAGGATATTCAGCAAAACTATTTGCCATTTCTTCCGGGGTCTTAATGTAAAGATCAGGGCAATTAATTAAGGTTAGCCTTTTATGGTCATTAATTGTGGTTTGAGTATTAATCATCATTAGAATATCCTGAGCAAAAGCATCTTCTTGGTATAAGTAATGAGCGTCATTGGTGGCTATTAATGGAATGCCTAGTTTACGGCTGATCTTAATTAATTCTTTATTAACAATTTCTTGATTTTTAATAGTTGGGTGAGATTGGAGTTCTAGAAAATAATCGTCGCTAAATAGTTTCTGGTATTCTTTAGCCCGATCTTGAGCCTTTTCTAAATTGCCTTCAATAATTAACTGACTCAACTCTCCTTCGAGACAGGCGCTAGCACAAATCAATCCCTGACAATATTGTTGAAGTAATTCCCAATCAATTCGAGGTTTATAATAAAAACCTTCCAAATGAGCTAAAGAGACTAATTTCATCAAATTTTTGTAACCCTGATTATTTTTAGCCAGAAGAATCAGATGTTGATAGCGACGATTTTCAATAGTTCGATCGAAACGAGTGGTAGGAGAAACATAAACCTCGCAACCGATAATTGGTTTAATGTTGGCCTTTTGGCAGGTTTTATAGAATTCAATAGCTCCATACATGTTGCCGTGGTCGGTAATAGCACACGCTTTCATTCCTAAATCTTTGACCCGATTAACTAATTTTTTGATATTAGTTAAACCATCCAAAAGAGAATATTCAGTATGGACATGGAGGTGGACAAAATCAGGCATAGCCTATTATAAAATAAACATATCTTAAGTGGTGTTGTATAATCAGGATCACCATGGAAGAAAAAGAGAGAATACCGCTAACAGCAGTTATCAAAGGTGTGCCACTGGTAAATGAATATTTTTTTGGTAAATGCCGCAATAAAATGATTGAGGCTGTCTATAGCCTGGGGGGAAATAAGAATGAAAAGTTAGCGGATTTAACCGGTATTGGGGATATCGATGAACAGGCAAAGTATTGTGAGCTGAAACACCCTCAAAAATGGAAATTGGCAGTGTGCTGGTCAGAGAAATTAGGGCGTTTGCTGGTATTACAGGTAAATGGAGAGCAAAAAGACGATAATGAAGTGAGAAGGTGGGGAATAATATATAGGATTGATGAAGCATTTGATTTGTGTAATATTTTTGAAGGCCGGATGATAAAATCTGATGGAATGGTTGTCTTTTATCCCACCAGTAAAAAGGTTGAGACAAACATTAAGTTAAACAAAAAAAAATTTAATGATCTGACAAAAATTTTTATTGAGGCCGATAATTTTAAAGCATTTCTCGAAGAGCCTTAATTCGGGCTGCCAACGGCGGATGAGTGGAAAAAAGAGATGAAAGTTTGTCTTTAAAAGGATTAGTGATATAAAGAGAAGCGGTTGCTGTTGAGGCTGATGTTAATATATTCGGATCTTGGCCGATAATTTGGAGGGCTTCGATTAGACCGGATGGCTGGCGGGTGAGTTTTACGGCTGAAGCATCGGCTAAAAATTCACGGCGGCGGGAAATAGCCAGTTGAATTAATTGGGCGATTAAAGGTGAAAAAATCAACAACAAAAAACCAATAAGAGTTAATATTATGCCAATGTTGCCGCTATTATTATCACGATCGCGGCCGCCACGAAAAAACATTGATCGGCTGATCATATTGGTTAAAAGAGAGAGACTACCAATAAGAACAGAAACAATCATCATTAACCGGATGTCATAGTTTTTAATGTGGGAAAGTTCATGGGCAATAACGCCCTCAAGTTGGGTTCGGTTAAGTTTTGTCAGCAATCCTGTAGTGGCACAGACAATGGCGTGCTGGGGATCACGGCCGGTAGCAAAGGCATTCATAGCTGGAGTTTCAATAACATAAATTTTAGGCATTGGTGTTTGATTAGCTAAAGAAAGATTTTCTACTACCGTATAGAAGTCAAAGTACTTGTCTCGATCGGCAGGAATAGCTTGGTTAAGATTCAAAACAATCTGATCGCCCGAATAATAACTTAATAGAGTCATTATTAAAGAAAAGATGAAAGCTCCGACTAAGAATTCCGAGCCAAGATTGAAAGCATAGCTAATAAGATAAGCAGCTACCAAAATGAAGGTGATAAAACCCACGACTATAATCGTTGAGCGAATTTTATTTTGTCTTACCTGTTCGTAAAAGTTGATCACCTAAATTAATTTAGAACTTAAAATTTTAAAACTTAATTTCCGGTTTTTTAATTTCTTCTGGAGTAACCTCTAATCCTTTTTGGGGCTGGAAGTTAAAAAGTCCGGCTAAAATGCTGTTTGGAAAAGTAACCAAGGAAGCGTTATAATCAGCAGTCAGATCGATCAAAGTCCGACGAGCATACATTAATTTATCGCTGGTATCCCGTAATTCAGCCATAAGATCGGTCATAACAGTGGCGGCTTTAAATTCTGGATTGCTTTCAACAATTACCTGTAGGGCCCCCAACGCTTTACTGATTAATTTCTGTGATTTTTCGATTTGATTGGCATTAATGGCTTTTCGGGCATCAGTTAGTTGAGTGAAAATTTCCTTTTCATGTTTTAAATAACCCTTGGCGGATTCAACCAAATTGGGAATTAAATCGGCCTGGCGTTTTAATTGGTTGCCGATTTCCTGATTGGAAGCGCCGATCTGAACTAGGGCGGTTTTGAGGCGGTTATAAAAAGCGATAACGTAGACAATAACAATAAGTAAAATACCAATGAGAATATACATCTTAGTGATTAGTAACTAGTAACTAGTAACTAGTAATTAGTATAGCACTAATTTTTATCTTTTTTCCGGTTCAGGGTAGGGATAATTTAAGAATTTATACAAATCTTTTTCGTTGGTAAACTGATATAATTTACCTGTCTTTAGGTCTTTAATACCGTATTCCGAAATACTTAGCCCCATTTTTCGGGCATACTTACGTAATTCAATATTGTGCTCTTTAGAACCAGTGAAATGTTGGACTAAATCACCCCAACTGTCTCTGGGGGCAACCATTAAATCAACCCGGATATTACCTTTTAATTTAATTGAAGCTTTTTTCGGCCCCTTGTCGAAAGTGCCATAACTTTTAGGATAATTGACAAAATAATCAATTATTTCGGAAGAATTGGGATAGCAAACGGCAATATCGATATCTCCCACTGTTGGACTTTGGCGGCGGAGTGAGCCGAGAGCGACAATTTCGGCTTGAGGAAATTTTTGTTTCAAGTAGTTAATAATTTCCGTCGCTAATTTGTTGGCAGTTTCATAAGGCAGGCGGTCAACATTGCCTAAATATTCTTTAGCGTTTTTTAGAAATAATTCCTGTGATTTTTTACCAAAAGTGGGAATTGAAGCGATTTTATTTTTCTTGGCATAATCAATAAGTTTGTTAATTATTTTTATCTTATCTTTGGGAAATTCTAGGTTTTTGACCAATTTTTTGGCATTTTGGGGGCCAATGTTGGCAATTTCAGTTAAAACAAAAATAGCTGGATGAAAACTGTCAAAAAGGGCTTGAACTTTGGGTGGATAGCGGTGATAAGTGAAGAGATAATCTAATTTTTTTAAAATTGATTCCCCTACTCCGGGAATATTATCTAACTCTTTTTTATCTCGTTGCCAAATTTCTTCCAGATTTTGGGGATAGTTTCTAATTGAATCAGCGGCATTTTCGTAAGCAGCGATTTTAAAGCGATTTTTGTTTTTTAACTCATAAGCAATCGCGATTTTTTCTAAAAAACGGGCGACTTCCTGATTGGTATAATTCATAAACATATTGTATTATTTTTTGATGTTTTTTGACAAGCAAAAAAAACATTGATATATTAGGTAAGTTTTCGGGGTCCTTGGTGCAGCGGTCTAGCACATTCGCCTGTCACGCGAAAGATCGTGGGTTCAAATCCCATAGGGCCCGCCAGGGAAGAGAAAAAATTGTGCTACAATCAACTGTATAACTGGTAAAGGTTATACTTATGTTTGATTCAAAAAGAAATTTAGGTAAAGCGCTGACCTTTGATGATATTACCCTGGTGCCAAGACGATCAGAAATAGTACCAACAGCAGTCGAAACTACTGTCCATTTGACGAGAAAACTTATTTTACATATTCCCCTAATTAGTGCGGCTATGGATACGGTAACCGAATCAAAAATGGCCATTGCTATGGCAAGGTTAGGGGGTTTAGGAATAATTCATAAAAATTTGACTATTAGTCAGCAATCTGATGAAGTTGATAAGGTCAAGCGTTCTGAAAGTGGAATTATCAGTGATCCAATTACTATTGCACCAGAAGAGCCATTAAAAACAGCTGTTTTATTGATGGATAAATATCACATTTCAGGAATTCCGGTCATTCAAGATAAGGTTTTAGTTGGTATTTTGACTAATCGTGATTTACGTTTTGAGAAAAATTTTAACCAACCAATAGCCAAAGTTATGACTCGAAAAAACTTAATTACTGCCCCTGTCGGTACTACTCTTCGCCAGGCAGAGAAAATTTTTAAACGATACAAAATTGAAAAATTACCTTTGGTTGACAAAGATTTTCGGTTAAAAGGTTTGATTACCATTAAAGATTTGCGGAAAATTATGGAGTATCCCCAAGCGACTAAGGACAGTCGAGGTCGATTGATGGTTGGAGCGGCGGTGGGAGCAATGGAAGAGATGGAGCGAGTTGAGGCTTTGATCGCCGCCGGAGTTGATGTTCTAGTGGTAGATTCTGCCCATGGACACAGTAAAAATGTAATTAAGAAAATTCAACAAATTAAAGCCAAATATCCTCAGATGATCATTATTGGTGGCAATGTAGTTACATCTCAGGCGGTGAAGGATTTAGCTAAAGCTGGTGCCGACATCATTAAAGTCGGTATAGGGCCAGGATCAATTTGTACTACTAGAGTAGTGGCGGGTATTGGTATTCCCCAATTTACGGCTATTTTAGAATGTGCCCAAGCAGCTAGACAAAACAAGGTGACTATTATTGCTGACGGTGGCATCAAGTATTCCGGCGATATTACCAAGGCAATAGCAGCTGGGGCAGAGGCGGTCATGTTAGGTAGTCTTTTGGCTGGTACTGACGAAAGTCCTGGGGAAAAGGAATATTACCGGGGAAAAGCTTATAAAAATTACCGAGGCATGGGATCTATCGGAGCTATGCGCCGAGGTAGCAGTGAACGATATTTTCAGGAACAGCAGAGTAAATTGGTGCCGGAGGGTATTGAGGGTCGAGTAGTTTATAAAGGATCATTAAGTGAGGTTGTTTTTCAGTTAATCGGCGGCTTAAAATCAGGAATGGGTTATTGTGGTTGTAAAAATATTAAGGAATTACAGACTAAAACGAAGTTTAGGGAAATTACCAATGCTGGTTTAAAAGAAAGTCATCCCCATAATGTTCAGATAATTAAAGAAGCCCCGAATTATTATGGCTTTTAATTTGAAGGAAACACCAGCTAATATTTTTTTATGGAATTCATTTTATTGGCTGGAGGTTAAACCAGCGATTCAAACCCTGATCGGTCGGAGTAAAAAAGTGGAGGTTAAGGATAAATTTTACTTTGATGGCACCAAAAGAAAATACACCTTCTTTAAATTAATTTTTCCTGATCAGAAATTTAGCGAGATTTATTTTCAGAAAAACAATGAAGTAACGGTTAGGATTTATGACCAAAGTGGTAATTTACTAGAAAAAGGTGGTTCGGGTTATGAAACTAAAATACTAGCCACTATCAAACAGTATGCAGCCGAAAAGGATAAGTTAACCCCTTGAAGTAATAGTTTATTCCCCGTTATATTAGTAAAGATGAAAAGATTTTGGTGGGGAGTTTTAATAATAACAGGAGTCTTTTTAGGAGGATTATTAGTAGGTAGGATTGGATTGAGTAGAAAAGTTGTTCAAGAAGAAGTTAGCCAAAATAAGTATGTTACTTTTTTAGATGAGGTTTATCAAATAATTAAAGAAAATTATTGGAATCAATTAACTGATGAACAGTTAAGTAATATTTTTATCTTAGGAACAGAAAAATTAACTAGTCAGAGTCAGAATGTGTCAAAAAAAGATAGAGAAAATATGAAGAAGATGTTGGAGAAGGTTCTTAATCAATATGATAATGACCAGAAGAGAAAAGAGTTTTCGGCAACTTTAGCCGATGTTGTTTTATCTAACTTGGAGCCTTTCGGCCGCAGTCGGCTTTATTCCCAAAAAGAAGAAAAGGCCTTATCTGATGTGGTTCAGAATAAAACTGAAGAAGATCGTTATCAAGATTTGGGAGTAACTAAAGAAGCCAAGCCGGAAGAAATTGCCCAAGCTTACAAAGAACAAGCGGCCAAATGGAATCCTGAAACTAATAAGTTACCTGAAGCCAAGGAGAAGTATGAAAAAATACAACAAGCTTACAAAACCTTGTCTGACCCAGAATCTAGAAAAAGTTATGATTTAGCCGGAGTTGAGCCAACAATGGATTATAAGTTAATCAGACCAGACGTATTTTATGTTCATATGACTAAATTTTCTCCAACAACATTTGATGAAATGCAGAGAGTTTTCGAGAAGGTGAAGGGAAAGCCGGGAGTTAATTCATTGATTTTGGATTTATCGGATAATATTGGCGGGGCCATTGACGGCCTCCCCTATTTTTTGGGTCCGTTTATTGGTAATGATCAATACGCTTATCAATTTCTCCATCAAGGAGAAAAACAGGATTTTAAGACAAGAACGGGCTGGTTAGATAGTTTAGTTCAATATAAAAAGGTAGTGGTTTTGATTAATGAGAATACCCAATCAACGGCAGAGTTGATGACATCAGTCCTGAAAAAATACAATGTAGGGGTGGTCGTCGGCAGAAAATCCAAGGGCTGGGGAACAGTTGAGAGGGTTTTTCCTTTAAAAACTAAAATTGATGATCAAGAAACCTTTTCGGTTTTTTTGGTTCACGCCTTAAGTTTGAAAGAAGATGGCCTGCCCATCGAGGGTAATGGGATTGAACCACAAATTTATTTAGATAATAAAAATTGGCAAAAAGAACTCATGGAAAGATTTAATACATCTTCGTTGGTTGAAGCGACAAGTGAGATTATTTCAAAATGGCGTTAAGATTAGTTTCATAAAGAATACTTTCATTAAAAAGTTTATAGTTAATGATTTCTTCCTTTTTAAACCAGAGATCAATTTCTTTTTCGGCTTCTTCAACTGAACTGGAAGCATGGACTAAATTTCTAGTCGATCGTTGATCTAAATCTGAGACTTGATAAGAATCAATCGTGAAATCACCACGAATAGTGCCGACATCGGAGGTTAATGGTTCAGTACCACCGGTGATTTTGCGGGTAACTCCGACGGCATGCATTCCCTGCCATACCATAGCAATTACCGGACCGGAAGAAATATATTTAACAAGTTTTTTAAGAGTTAAACCGGAACAAACTAAAGGATCAGTTGAAGGAGGGATTAATCCCTTGGCCTGATAGTTAGCAATTGTTTTTAATCCGTTTTTCATCCGCCATTCCGGGTCAACGGTATAGTGTTTTTCAACTAATTTTTCACTTGGGACAAGCATTTTAAGGGCTACTAATTTTAGCCCGGTTTGTTCGTAGCGGTGAATAATTTCCCCGATTAAACCCCGCTGGATACCATCAATTTTAATAAGGACCAAGGTTCTTTCCTTTTTAGGATCATTCATATTTCTTATTTTGCCTTAGCAAAAAGGAAAATGCAAGGGGCGAGTTGATATATTGATGATTATCTATATAATTAAGAAGTGGATAAAATATTTAAAGCCTTAGTAGCTACCAGTCGAAGGAAGATTTTAACTCTGCTGAGAGATAAAGAAATGTCGGTGACGGAAATAGTAAATAGTCTTAACCTTAGCCAAGCCACAATTTCTAACCACTTAGCAGTTTTAAAGAAAGCAGGTTTAGTGATATTGAGAAGTGAAAATAAAAGTCATTACTACTCATTAAATCGGGAAATATTTAATAAAATTAGCCGTGAATTAAGCCAGTTTGCTGATTATGGTATTGGCGAAATTGCCAGACGGAAAAGTGAATCTAAAGGTCTTGACTTATAATTAAGTTTGAGGTAAAGTGAACTAATCCGATCCCCCCGGCGACTTCTTTATCAGGTTTAAATTATTTCTAAAAATGACTAAGAAAAAGAGTAGACTTTTTAAATCAACCGAAGAAGCAATTAGTATGTTTCTGGGGTTGGTTATCGTTTTAGTAGTGGTAGGTTTGATAATTAACTTTTTAAATGGGCGGAAAAAAGGAACTAATCTTCTCGATTCTGAGCATAATGTTACTTTGGAGGGGGGTAAAGTTTTAGAAACTGGTAAAGTGGGTGGGGGTGAATATATAGTAGAAAAAGGTGATTCTTTGTGGAAAATTGCATTAAAACGATATAATGATGGTTATCAATGGGTGGAAATTGCTAAAGCTAATAATTTAAAAAATGTTGGCCTGATTTTGCCAGGACAGAAGCTAAATTTGCCGGAATTAGCTGTTAAAGAAGCTCCTAAGGCAATGATCGAAGGGAATGAATATGTAGTTAAAAAGGGAGATTGTTTATGGAATATTGCCATTGGTAAATATAATGATGGTTATAAATGGGTAGATATTTTCCAAGCGAATAAGGGTTTGATTAAAAACCCCGATTATATTGAAATTGGGATGAAATTGCAGTTGCCGTGATAGAATAAATTTATTGCGGCTATAGTTTAGCGGTAAAATATGTCCTTCCCAAGGATAGGTCGAGGGTCCAACTCCCTCTAGCCGCTCTGATAAAGGGTATTAAAATTGGATCAGTCTGTTGTCGAATTTCGATGTCGGCGTAGGCAATTAAAGAACAAGGAGTGCTATTTTCTTTGGTAATTAATTCTGTGGGTAAATCATAGAGATGGGCGCAAAGTCCCTCGGGAGCCTATTTGTGGTATAATATATATTATGGGTAAAGAGGTTATCCAACCGAGTAATGTTAGATTTATTGGTAGCGATCCAATGTTTCTTGATTCTATTAAGATTGATTTCGAAACCTATAAAGCAAAGGCAAAAATGGGCAAGTTGGGTGAGTTGCCAAAGACTGCCGAGTTAATAGAGAGGATATCGGCCATAAGAAAAGCATTATTGGAATTTGGTGCAACTGAATTAGAGATAGATTTGTCCAATCGTTTGCCCGATAATGATCAGATCCATCTTTTGAGTCCAGTTCAGTTTCAGTATGAAACCGAAATGAGGGAAGGGATAGGCGGAGTTTCTAACATTCCTGGGGAAATAATCATTAAGAATCGCCTATATGTTGGCAATATACTTTATGCTATTAGTCATGAATTGGTTCATACCGTCTCTTATAAATCCATCCATGCTACGGAATTAAAAATGGATTTTGTTCGTTGGGGTTATAGTACTCATCAAACCGACTCCAAAACTGTCTTTGATTTAGTGGACGAAGCGGTAACGGAGATGACAAATTATGAGATCGCATCTAATTATTGGCCGAAGCAAGATTTATTAAATACAGACAATATTTTAAGTAAAGTGGAATATCATTTTCGTCCTTCTGTGATCTTATTTGATGAGATTATTAAGAAAGTTGCTTCAGTAAAAGGGTGGAAATATAAAACGGTATGGAGAGAACTCCAAAAGGGAAATTTTTTAGGGGAATCCAAAGGATTGAAAATGATTACTCAAGTATTTGGGAAAGAAAGGATGAAGAAATTGGCAGATTGGAGGGAGAATTCTGCCAAGAGTGCTGTTGTAATGGCCATGAATTTAGCCAATGATAAAAATGAATTAGAGTGGGCGGAAAAAATTGGTGTAAAAATATTGAAAGGTGAATATCAAATAAATAATATCCCGATAATGGGGGATATTATCAAGCAGGTTTAGGAGTGTTAAAATAACTTGTTGCCAGAGTAGCTCAGTCGGGAGAGCGAGGCTTTCGTAAAGCTTAGGTCGGGAGTTCAATCCTCCCCTCTGGCTCAAACTAGACCTGCCCGCCAATCGGCGGATCGTAGATTATAGATCATGTTTTTGGTAGAATATAGCTAGCTATGGCGGAGTTTAAACGATCAAGATTAGCCCGCAAAACCGACGAGCAGATTACCCGCAAAACCGTTTTTTTGGGAGCAGTAACTATTATTTTATTTTTGATTTTGGTAGTTTTTGGTTTACCACTTTTAGTCAGATTTTCTATTTTTCTGGGAGAAAATCGTCGAACTAAAGATGTGATTCAGGAGAAAGTTTTACCGCCTCAACCGCCGCGAGTCATTTTACCCTACGAGGCAACTAACACCGCTAAAATTGATATTACTGGAGTGGCTGAGCCGAAAGTGAAGGTTATCTTATTGAAAGACGATGTTAATTTAGAAGAGAGCCAGGTGAGCAATGAAGGAGAGTTTGTTTTTAAGGAAATCGTTTTGGATAATGGAGATAATGTTTTTACTCTGGTCGCAGAATCGGCCGAAGGCGAAAGAAGTGAGCTGTCAAAACCAATTAAAGTAACTTACGATAAGGAGCCGCCGGTAATTACTATGGAAAATCCTATCGAGGACAGTTCGGTGGTCGACAAAACCGAATTTGAAGTTAAGGGTAAAACAGAACGGGGTATCAGTGTGATGATTAATAATCATGTAGCTATGGTTGATGATGAGGGTAATTTTAATCTTACGATTCAACTGAACGCGGGGAATAATGAAGTGGAGATAATAGCGAGAGATGTTGCTGGTAATGAAACTAAAAAGAAGGTAACTATTAAGTGTGATATTTAATTAAACAGAGATAAGAAAGAAAAGGACAAAGGGATAGAGAAGGGAGTTAGAGAAGAGAGAATGAATAAAAATGGCCGCCAATAAAGTCTGATGCAGAAGGTCGGTTTGGCGAAAGTAATGATACCAACCTAGAATAAAAAAAGAAAAACCAATTAAACCGGTGGTGGTGAGAATAGTTAATAAACTACCATCGAATCCGGAGGAAGAATGTGAAAGATTGTTATCTAAATTACGGACGTGTTTTAAGTTGTTATAGCCAACGCCAAGGATAGGATGTTGTTTGAAAAGAGTTATTCCCTCCTGATAATTTTCTATTTTTGCTCTGACGCTGGAGAGACGTTCTAGTTTGGTTCCCTCCCCTTCTCGGCGGGGTAAGGCAACCAGGGTAATTAATAATAACAGACTGCTAATATAAAAAATTTTTGGCTTATTGAGTTTTTTGGCTAAATAAGCAAAAGAGGCTAAAAAAGCCAGCAGGCTAGAACGGCTGTAAGTTAAACTCATTGTCACATAAGGCAGGATTAGATAATAAAACGGTAATTTATGACAGAAAAGAACAATAAGGAACATGAGGTAAAGTAAGCCGGTAAAAGTTGGATCAAGAAAAGTGGAGATGAGTCGAAATAAATGCGGATCCCAGTTTAAAGCGTTAAAATAGGTAAAATTCGGCCAGATAAAATATTGGATGAGACCAAAAATAAGATTGGCCGAGACAATCAATAAAAAAAAGTGTTTATATTTTTGGCTAAAAACCGGCGGAATAACAAAAAATGAAAGTAAACAGGTAAGACGAAGCCAGTAAAGAAATGAGGAGTAATTGTAAAATCTGCCGGTAATTAGGGTATAAATTATAAAAATTAAAAAATAGGGATTGTTAATTTTCTTAAAATTTCTTAAATTAAGAAGAGTCAGCAGGCCGAGGGCAATCTCAAAAACAGGCCAAGGATGAAATAATTTACCGAAGAAGAAAATTATGGCCGCGACATACTCCATAGTTTTGATCTAACCAAAAATGAATAAAAGCTCATTCCTAGGGCATGGATTAAACCGACAATACCGTCAAGAAAACCAAGTTTCAAAAAGTAATTTTGAATGAATTTGGCTAGCGGATAAAAAATAATCCAAAATAAATTGGTTTTTCTTTTTTGGTCAAAGAGTTCCTTGGCCCGAAGGTCACTGTAAAAATTGATTTTTTCGATAAAAGAATAAAAAGAAGAATGGGGTCGATGATAAATTGGTATGTTGACCCGACGGTAGTTGGTTGTTTGAAAAATCTCGTGAACCCGGCCAACAAATTGGCCACTTCGACGGTTAACTAAACGAATAGAGTAAAAATGGCCGGTTTCTCCGAACTTTAAACGACGGCCAAGGAAAAGATCCAGTCGTCTGAAGGCAATATTTTGTTGATAATTAAAATGATTAAGAAATTCAATTAGTTGAGTTGATGGTTCTTCGTCGGTATCGAGAAAAAGACACCAATTATTTCTAGCAATTTTTAAGCCATAATTGCGTTTAGCGGCAAAATCACCATCAACTGGAAATTGTTGATCATCAATAATAAGAATTTCGTTAATTGCTTGGCATTGATTAACCCACCCCGGCAAAGGGATCCGTTTTCGGCTGATAATAATCAGAGAAATAGCCATGATCTATTTTAACATTATGACCGTTTCTTTGTATTTTACCCCCATTTTTTTAATTAGACTGCTACTTGATAAGCCAATTTATTGTTGTTAAATTGGGATTTGTAAAAAGTCAAGCCTTAGTGAGCTGCGTGGGACTCGAACCCACGACCGATCGCTTAAGAGGCGATTGCTCTACCAAACTGAGCTAGCAGCCCTTGTGGTGGTTGCTAGAGGATTTGAACCCCTGACCTCTTCGATGTGAACGAAGCGCTCTAACCAACTGAGCTAAGCAACCAGTTTAATTTCTATTTTTGAATTAAACTGACAGTTGATTATAGCAAAGGGAGTGGTTAAACTTAAATCTATGATTCATGCTTGGGAAAAACAAAAGGGTAGTATTGGCACCATTATTTTGGATTTTATCCAATCGATTGTTTTGATTCTATCAATTTTCGTTTTAATTTATATGTTTGTTGCCCAGCCAAATGAAGTTAAGGGAATGTCAATGTATCCAAGTTTTAATGATAAGGATTATTTATTGACTGATAAGTTGACTTATAGATTTAGTTCGCCTCAACGGGGCGATGTGGTTGTTTTCAAAGCGCCAGCAACGGAACAATGTGCCGAGAATGAATGTGAATATATTAAGAGAATTATCGGTATTCCTGGCGATCGGGTAAAAATCCAAGGGAATAAAGTCTATATTAATGGTGAGTTGTTTGAGGAAAAATATTTACCGCCGGAAGTTATTACTAACCCTGGTCAGTTTTATAAAGAAGGGATAGAGATTGTAGTTCCACCTGATTATTATTTATGCTTGGGAGATAACCGGTTACATTCCCGCGATGGTCGTGATTTTGGACCGATTGCCAGAGACACTATTGTCGGCAAAGCCTTTTTACGTTATTGGCCGCCAAAATCGTTTGGTTTAGTACCACGGATCAGTTTTTAAAATAGCCCGATAGAGTTTTTTAAGTTTTTCAGATCGATCATCAAGGGATCCTTTAAATTGAAAAATAACTCTGGTTTGGGCATTACTTTGAATGATTTTAACTTTAGAAGTTTGGTCTTTAAAAAAGCTTTCTAGTCGGTTGCTGACTTTGTCTAATTTACTTTTGAGGAAATAAGGCAGATTTTCCTTAGTAATAGGGATTTTACCCTCTTCTATTTTTTTTCGCATTCGTCGAGCAATATCTTCAGTTCGTCGGACCGAAGCTTTTTCTTTGAGAACAATTTTGTAAGCTTCAATCATTAGTCGGGTGTCACCGATTGAAATTAAGGCTCGGGCATGGCCTTCAGTAATTAGGCCAGAAAGAAGACCGTCTTTGAGGGCGTCAGGCAGGTTGAGCAATTTTAATTCATTAATGACATAAGGAACACTTTTGCCTACCTTAGCGGCAATTTGATGATGATCAAAACCGAATTCCTCTTTTAGCCGTAGAAAAGCCTTAGCTCGTTCAATTGGATTTAAATCAATTCTTTGGAGATTTTCAACAATGGACATTTCCAACATTTGCCGGGGAGTAGTTTCCTTAATAATTACTGGAACGGATTTTAATTTGAGAGCTTTTGCGGCCCGCCAGCGGCATTCGCCGGCAATGATTTGATAGCCGGCTGGGGTTTGAGCGACAATTAGTGGTTCAAGAATACCATGTTCACGAATAGACTCCATTAATTCACCAATCGATTCAGAATCAATTGGACCACGGGGTTGCATAGGATTGGGTTCTAACTGGTCAACGGCAATATATTGAACCGATTTCATAATTTAATTTTACCATGAAAACGGCAGTGAAAAAGAGCCCCTAGTCAACTACAGCCACAAAATTTTTACCTTGCTTTTTGAAGTATTTGACTTTTCCAGAACGAGTGGCAAAGATGGTGAAATCTCGACCAATGTCAGTGCCTCGGCCGGGATGAAATTTAGTACCCACCTGTCGGATGATTATTTGACCAAGATTAATGGTTTGACCACCAAAGACTTTTACCCCACGTCTTTTGCCGGCCTGATCTGTTTTTTGATTAGCCTTACTGGCTGCCTTAACATGAGACATACTTTAGACAATTTCTAATTTCTAATTATTTTTCTAATTTTTAATTTGTAATTTTAGTTATTTTCAAGTCGGTTAATTGAGGTCGAAAACCGCGAGTTTTACGATAACGTGATTTACCTTTATAGCGAAAGGTAGTTATTTTGGGTCCCTGGTAATTTTTAAGAATTTCAAAATCAACCTTAGCTTCTTTAACTATTGGACAGCCAATTTTTACCCGGTCATTATCTACCGTCAATAAGATTTGATCAGAGGATGTTTGACTAGTTTTGGGAACGGTCAAGATCTGTCCCTCTTCAACTAGATATTGACTACCTGCTAGAGAAATCACGGCATATTTCATCATGGCATTATAACATAGTTAAATAATTAATCAGAGAAACAAATACCAAGAGAGAAAAGAAAAGAGATTAAAGATGAGGTGCCAACAGAGAGAAAAGGAAGGGGAATGCCGGTTACCGGCATAATACCTAGATTCATCCCAATGTTGACAAAGAATTGAAACCAAATTAGAAAAAAAATACCTAAATTGAAAATAAACAAAGGCCGATTGTCTGACAAACTGTAAGCATGATTAAGCAAAGAAGAAGATAGTAAAAAATAAGCAATTAGGATTAAAATTACAGCTGCCAATCCTAATTCTTCAGCAGTAGCGGCAAAGATAAAATCCGTATGTTTCTCCGGCAGAAAAAGTAATTGTCCTTGGGTTCCCTTTTTATAACCCTTCCCCCAGAAACCTCCCGAACCAATAGCAATTTTAGATTGAATAACATGATAACCTCCATCTAGAGGATTAGTTTGGGGATTAATGAAAGTTGTTAATCTTTGACGTTGGTAATCTTTTAAGACATGTTGCCAAATGAATGGAGATAAAACTAAACCAATAATTAAAATTAAGAGGGAAATTTTAAGTATTCGGCGATTAGTAAGAATTACCGGTGTTAAAAGAATTAAAACTGATAGGGCTGAACCTAAATCAGGTTCGAGAGCAATTAAAAGGACAGCTGCCAGGTGAAAGAGTGGTTGAGAAGAGGTAGCAATGAATATCATTAACAGGGGTTTGGTAATTTCTGAAGGTTGAAGATTAATTGGACCTAAACTAAGCCAGCGGCGAGAACCACGAATAAAATTGCCGATGACTAGTGGACTGATTAATAAGAGGATGGAGAAAATAAAAATTGGCCATTGATAGGCAGAGAGTTGTTTAGGGTTTAAGAAACGGCCAAGAAAAAACAAGCCTAAGCCTAAAATCCAAGCGAAGAGTTGTTTGGTAAAAAGTGAGGGGGCAATTGAACTGACCATAGTTAAATTCAAACTGGCAAAAATCATTAAACTTAAACCGACAGCAATCCAGGAAAATTTTTTAGTCATTCAATTTAAGGATCGCTAATTTTTCTCCTTTAGTTATAGATACTGCCATGGTTTTGGTTAAAATTTCCTTTTCGAACTCTTTAGGCCAAGAGGGCGCTATAAGTTTTATTTTTTCTTCAATTTTAAGATTTTGTTCTTTCCTTAAAATCTGAATTGAGCGGACTAAATCACGGTATTCGCCTTCGGCGATCAAAGCCGGAGTTAATTGAGTATCGAGGGAAACAGACAAGAGATCGCCGGTCTGCCAAATAATTTCCTTAATATTAGTTTCTTCTTTAATAATGTTAATAAATGCCTGATCTAGTGGTTTATTATTAGTAGAAATAGTTGCAGCGGCGAGAGGTTGACGAACTTTAATATTTTTTAGTTGACGTTGAGCATGAATGAGGCGACAAAGCTCCCTTGTTTGTTCCATTTGTTTTTCCAGACTAGAATTGATTAATTTTTCATTGTAGTCGGGCCAGTTTTCTAAATGGACCGAATGATCATGATGAAGAGATTGATAAAGATAATCCGATAGAAAGGGAATAAAAGGAGCAAGAATGATTAGGAATTGACTTAAGCTTTCGTAAAGAAGCGGATAGTTATTATGACGGTCGCGGTTACGCCGAATATACCATGTTGATAAATCAGTTGTAAATTTAGCTAAAATATTGGCTGCTGTTGAAAGATTATAGCGGTCTAAATTATGACTGACCTGCTTAATGGTGTGGTTAAGCCGGCTTTGTAACCATTGATCCATTAGAGTTAATTGGGATTGTTTATTTCCAGGTTGCCATTGATCGGTTTGGGCATGATCGATGAAAAATTTGAAGGAATTCCAAAGGATTAGGAAAAATTCCCGTCGAGCTTGATCAGCTGGACGATAGCCGAAATTAACGGCAACATATGGTTTTTGAAGACAATAAAGCCATCGTATTGTGTCAGCTCCCATGGTTTCAATAGCTTTTTCGAAAGGAATACCGTTATGTTTGGTTTTGCTAATCCGTTCACCAGTCTCATCTTTAACTTCACTGTAACTTAAAACGTGGTGATAGGGAATTTGGTTTTCTAGGACAACACTGAAAAAAAGGACCGAATAATACCATAGGCGAACTTGTTCGACCATTTCGGAAACAAACTCAGCTGGGAACCATTGCCGCCAATAATTTTTATCTTCGAGATACTTTAAGGTGGAAAAAGGGACTACTCCGGCATCTAGCCAACAATCACCAACATCAGGAATTCGTTTAACAATTTGACCACATTTCGGGCATCTAATCAAAATATCATCAATATATGGTCGGTGGAGTGAAGGTAACTGGTCGACCAGAGCTGGTTCGACTGCTAATTGTTTTAACTCCTTCTTAGAACCAATAACTGTTAATTCACCACAAGAACAGGGATAAAAAGGTAAAGCCAGTCCGTAAAAACGTTTGCGGGAGATCATCCAATCATCCATATTATCCAACCAATTTTGCATTCGCCGGCCGACATAGGCAGGAATCCAATTTACCTTAAGAGCGGCCTTTTTTAATTTCGGTCGGATTTCTCGACAGTTGATGAACCAATTTTCCTCCAAACGGAAAAGACATTTGGTTTTACACCGCCAACAATGTGGGTAGCGATGGCTGATTGTTTCTATTTTGAATAATAAATTTTCTTTTTTGAGGTAATTAATAACTTCGTCTTCAACCTTATGGGCATGTTGGCCGGTGAGAGAACCAAATCCGGATATAAAATGACCAGTTTCATCAATAGGTGAGATTATATCGGCCCCCAAAGATAGACCTAGTTCATAGTCCTCTTGACCACAACCGGGAGCAATATGAACAATGCCGGTACCGTCGGCTGGATCAACCGCATCCCATTGGACCACGGCATGATGGATTCCTTCTTGGGCTGGAATATGATAAAGAGATTCATATTCAACGCCCAATAATTGATGGGCCTTGATAATTTCATAATCGGTTAATTTCAATCTATCGGCCGCTTTTTTGGCTAAATATATTTTTTCCCCTTTATATTTGGCTTTAACATAATCATATTTGGGGTTAATAGCTAGGAGAACGTTAGCAGGCAGTGTCCATGGTGTGGTTGTCCAAGCGAGGATATATTCGTCGGTTTTATTTTTTATTTTAAACTTAAGATAGACTGAAGTTTCCTTGACGGTTTGATAACTATCGGCTTGTTCGTGTTGAGATAGGCCAGTTTCACAACGGGGGCACCAGGTAGTAGCTGCCTTTTTTCGGTAAAGCCAACCTTTTTCTTTAATTTTTTTTAAGAAATACCAAATATAAAGATTGTTAGTTTCAGAAAAAGTATAATAGGAGTTATCCCAGTCCATAAACATACCCAATCTTTGGCTTTGTTTAGTTTGAAGGGCGGCATAATTTTTGACTCGATCAATACAGCTTTGAGTAAATTTAGCCAGACCAAATTCTTTAATATCCTTTTTACAATTAAAACCATTTTCTTTTTCAACTTCAACTTCGACCCATAAGCCTTGACAATCAAATCCATTTTGAAATCTTTGAGCGAATCCCTGGGCGTTTTTATAACGTTGAAAAACATCTTTGATGGTTCGCCCTCTGGCATGATGAACGCCCATCGGCCCATTGGCGGTAATCGGACCGTCGATAAAAGAAAACCTTTTTTTTGATTGATCATTCCGGTGAAGATATTGGCTGACGGTGTCGTGTTTCTGCCACCACTGGAGCATTTCTTCTTCTAAAGCGGGAAAATCGAGATTAGCCGGCAATGATTTAAATGAGGACATAATGGCTAATTTTAGCAAATTTCTATAATTGTTGTTTTCTTGGTTTATTTCACCTTTCTTAAAAACGCCGGAATATCAAATTCGTCATTAATATCGATCCCTTTAGGAATTTCTTGATTACCTAGGTATTTATCAATAGTTTCTTGATTTATTTCCAATGAAGATTGGTTAGTTGTTGGGGTAGAATTTTGATAAATCCTCTGGGTGTTGGTATCGAAGCCGGTAGCAATAACGGTAATTTTCATTTTGCCTTTAAGATTTGAATCAATAGTGTATCCAAAAACAATATTAGCGTCGGGAGAAGTTCTGGCGGTGATAGCCTTAGCAGCGGTTTCGACTTCGGTCATAGTTAGATCGGGTCCGCCGGTGATATTAATTAAAACACCTCTAGCACCATCGATATTAACTTCAATTAAAGGGGAATTAATGGCTGCTTCGACGGCTGCGGTAACCCGATTTTCTCCTTCAGCCTCCCCTACCCCCATTAAAGCTGAGCCAGCATCACTCATAATTGATTTGATATCAGCAAAATCCAGATTAATCAAACCAGGAACAGTAATTAAATCGGCAATCGCCCGAGTGCCTTTATTAAGAATTGAATCAGCTACTTTAAAGGCCTCTAATAAGGTAGCCTGATTATCAATAACCTCCATTACTTTTTGATTGGGAATAACAATTAAAGTATCGACTTTGTCCTTAAGCAGAGAAATACCTTCCTCGGCATTGGCTAAACGCCGCGCCCCTTCAAAAAGAAAAGGTTTAGTAACCACAGCAATAGTTAAAATACCCAGTTCTTTTTTGGCAATTTGGGCAATAACCGGTGCCGCTCCAGTACAGGTTCCTCCCCCCATACCTCCGGTGATAAAAAGTAAATTTGTTCCTTCGAGTAATTCTTTTATTCGTTCTTGTGATTCTTGGGCAGCATCTTCCCCAATTTTAGGATTGCCGCCAGCTCCCAAACCTTTGGTTAATTTTTCTCCAATTTGGAGTTTAACCATAGCTTTAGAGTTAAGGAGAGCCTGAGAATCAGTATTGACAGCGATAAAATCCACCCCATGAATGATATCTTCCTCGATCATCGAATTAATAGCATTATTGCCGGCACCACCGATTCCCATAACCTTAATCTTGGCGAATTGTCCAGCTAGGGTTTTAATTAAAGGCATAAAAATTAAGGTAACAAGGGTTTGATTAAACTTTTTATTTTACTAAAAACATTGCTGAAAGAATGATGACTTCTGCCGATAGTTGGAAAATTAAATTTACGCTTATCGTCAAGAAAATAGAAAAGCAAACCTACCGCACTGGTATAAGCTGGACTCAAAACATCATCAACCATGCCGCCAATTGATGGCGGTTGAGATAAACGTACCGGTAAACCGATAATTTTACTGCAGATTTCTTTAGCGTTGACAGTTAAAGCTCCACCACCGGTAAGAACAATACCTGCAGGAATGAGATTATAGTAACCGCTGTTTTGAATTTTGCCTAGAATAATAGAAAAAATTTCCTCTAAACGAGGTTTAATAATCCCATTAATAGTGGTTTGAAGAGAAAGTTTTTTTTGACTTTCATTAATGACGCCAAAATGGGCTAACTCAATTTCATCCTCAAATTTTTTGTTCTCCATAACCTTACCCAGCTGGACTTTAATCTTTTCGGCATTTTCAAGAGAAAATCTCAAACCAATAGCAATGTCATTGGTGATATTATTAGCCCCGATAGGAATAACTGCCGAAAGAGCCGGTGAAGATTCGTAAAATAAGGTTAAGGTAGTAATACTGCCGCCGATATCAACTAAGGCCCCCCCCAATTCTTTTTCAGTATCGGTTAAGGCACTTTTCGCCGCCGCTAAACCGGAATAAATCAGATCGTTGATAGAGATGCCGATATCCATGAGACATTTTTTAATATTCTTAATAGCTGGGGTTGAAGCTAAGATTAAATGAGCCTCCAATTCTAAACGAGATCCCGTCATCCCAATCGGATCAATAATACCTTCCTGGCCGTCGACGGTATAATCACGAGGGATAATATGAAGGATTTCTTTTCCAGTCGGTAGAGAGATTGTTTGAGTAGCTTCGATGACTCGATGGATATCTTCGACGGCAATTTCTCCGTTTTGATTATTGACAGCAACCACCCCTTTGTTATTAAAAGATTCAATATGAGCGGCGGCTGAGGCAACATAAGCATTATTAATTTGAAGACCAGCCATCCTTTCGGCCGATTCTACACTTTGAGTTAGAGTTACGGCTGCTTGTTCTAGGTTGATAATTTGTCCTTTTCTAAAACCAACAGCCGGTGAAGAAGCTACGGCAATAACATTGAAACGATTTTCCTGTTCAAAATACTGACCAATAATCGTGGTGATCTTTGAACTACCGATATCGATACCACTGATTATTTTTGAGTGCTGCATAAAACTGGTTTCATTCTAGCGATTTTAACCGCTTTTTGCAAAGTGATTGAATTAATTTCAAAAGTTTTAAATTTGGTTTAATTGGTTTTAGTTTATAAGGGGCGATGAGAAGGAGAGATTTTATGGTTTTTACCAAAATGGCAGGATTGATTTCACTTTGAGGAATAATAATTGTCCGATCAGGCAATTGCTGTCGAACAAATTGGGCATTAAGTAATTGTTCATTTTGTTGAGAGAAAGGAAGGGGAATTAAAATAGATTTTTTCTTAAGAGCCACAATCTCCTGGCTGGTATTAGCTCCCGCTCGGCTGATAATAATTTCTGCTTGGTAGAAAACTGACCCTACAATTGAATCCGACAGATAGCTATAAACTCGATAATTGGAATATTGTCTTTCCAATTTTTTATATTCATGATAATCAATATTTCCTGTTTGATGGATAATATAGAAGTCATTTAGTTTTGGTAGGGTTATTTTGATTAAGTTGTTAAGAAAATGTGATCCTTGATTGCCGGCAGTAACATAGATAAGAGTTTTATTTTGGGTCAAAAAAAGTTTTTTATGATGGTTCGTTAGTTCCCGGCGAAGAAGATTACCGGTAACTACAGCCTTCTTAAGGCCGGGATGAGGGAAGGAAAGAGCGATTTGGTTGACAAAGAAAGAATTAATTCTGGTCGCTAAGCTAAGGGTAGGAGTTTGTTCATGGGTAATTGAAGGAATTTTAAGCAGCCAGCCGGCGATAATCACCGGAACTGAAACATAGCCGCCAAAGGAGATAATAATATTTGGTTTTTCCTCTTTTAAGATTTTAAATGCCTGACAAATACCTTTAAAAATTAAAGGTAATCCTTTCAAAGTTGTTTTGATTGATTTTCGGTCAAATTTACCACAATCAAGGCCGTAAAATTTAATTTTTTTTCGAGGAATAACGATCGATTCAATTGAGGGAACAGGTGATAATGAATTGTATCGTCGGCCAAGATAAATAATTTTCCATCGGAATTGTTTATCTGCCCGAAGCTGTTCGATGAGTTCGCAGGCGGGAGTAAGATGAGTACCGGTAATGACCAGCGTTTGGTCCATGTTTTGAGTATATCAGGTTATTATCATTCTTTTCGATATTATGCACCAGTCCTAAGCTGAAAAATAGAGTGACTAATGATGATCCGCCGTAGGAAATAAAAGGAAGGGGTATGCCGGTTAAAGGAATAATATTTGCGATAGCCCCGGCATTAATTAGGGTTTGCATGGCAATCCAACTACCAATACCGCCGATTAAAAGGGAAGAAAAAGGATTGGTTGTTTGGCCGGCGAGGCGGAATAAGTAGCCAATGAGGAGAAGATAGATATAGAAAAGTAAACTAAGACCAATAAAACCAGTTTCCTCACCAATAATGGCTAGAATCGAATCGGTAGAAATTTTAGGGAGATATTTGTATTTTTGGTCCGAGTTAGCTAATCCCTTACCACGAATCCCTCCCGAAGCCAGAGCATAAATAATTTGGTTGCGGTGATAAGTGGCAGTGCTGGAATTATCCTCGGGTTTAAGAAAGGTTTTTAAACGGGCAAAGCGATAAGGAGCCAAGAAAGTTAATAGACTGAAAATAACTAGAGAAAGACAACTAAAGGCAACAATTGATTGGAAAGAAGCGCCGGAGAGATAATAAATGACCAAACAAATAGCCGAAATTAAAACGGCCGTACTGAGATTTGGCTCAAGGATAATAAGGATAAATGGTGGTAAGAGATAAAAAAGAAGAGTTTTAAGATTTCTTTTCTGTTCGTCGGTAAAAATAGTAGCAAAGAAGATTATCATGGTAATTTTAGCAATTTCTGAAGGTTGAATACTTAATTGGCCTAAACTAAGCCATCGTTTAGCTCCCAAGGCTTGGGTTCCCAGGGAGGGAATTAAAACCAGAAGGAGAAGCAAATTAGTTAATAAATAAAGAGGAAAAGAAAATTTTTGAAGCCAGCCAAGTTTAATTTTAGTGGCAACAAAAAAGGTAATTAGACCGACCCCTAGCCAGATTAATTGCTGACGGAGAAAAAAAAATTGATCAGTCAAAATAGAGTTGGCTTCCGTCTGGCTGGAGACGGCAATAAAAAAGACGCCAATAAGGGTTAAAATGAGAGCGTAAAGCAAAAGAGTTGATCTAAATTTCATTGATTTTTTTAATTATTTGGTTGTTTTGATCCCTAGGAGTCAGTTCTCGGCCATGGATAGGAACTAACCAGCGAGCTTGTTCATGTTTGAAATCGAAATGGTAATCAAGGTCAAGCCATTCCAGAAGATGGAAATAAAGGAGGGAATTTAGATGTTTTTTTCTCTCTAAAAGATGATAAAAAGCGAAAGAAGCAGTTAGGCGTGGATTACATTCTAAAATAAAGATTTGTCCTTGGCTGATTTGGAAATCTAAACCAAAATAACCCCTGTAGTGAAATTTAGCTAAGCTTTGGCCGAATTGGTTAGTTAATTCTGTCAACTTAGTGATTTGATTAAATGAAAGGCCGCTTGGCCAAACCCGCCCCACTGTTGTTAAAGGATTAGGGGTGTAAGCTTTTAAGCCGGTTAGTTGTCGGGCTGGTGGGCTTTGAAGCAGGCCAAAACGAGTCAGACAACAATTATTAATATATGTTTTACCCCTAAGATAAGGAGAATATTTGACGATAGCTCCTTGGGGAATTTTGTTTTCAACTTCTCGAAAATTTTTAACCAAAAAGCTGGAATTACCAGCCCAACCAAAACTGGTTTGAATAACGCCAGTTTTTCCCTGAAAGTAATGATTAAAATTTTCACGATTAAATTTGTCTATTTGGGAAGGAATAACCGGCAGTTTTTCCTGCTGGCAGAATTGATAAAATTTAATTTTATTCTCAAGAAAGCGGGTCAGAGCTGGCGGGTTACTTAGATTAAGCCAGCCATTATTATTGGTAATCCAGTTAATTTTAGCCGAAGATTTAAAAGGAAGAATAGCCGGTAAATGGGAGTTTTTTTGTGAATTTTCCTTAATAAACTTCTGAACGCTGGGTAAAGAAAGAAGATGGCCGCTGTTTTTTATTTCATTAACTGGAAGATAAATTTTGTAAAAATATTTTAATTCCGGTAGATTAATATCTAAATGTTTATCAACTACCAGAAAATAAATATCATAACCGGAATTATTGATGAGTTCTACTAATGGGTTCATCGTTGAGTGCCAGTTAAAAGAATAACCGGGAATTGACCAGCCTGATGGTGCTGCTTAAAATAGCCGGCTAGGGCGAGAGCCCCTTCAGGCGAAGTCCGAAGAAGATGTTTTTGAAGGTATTTCTGGGCTTCTATTAGCTCCCAGTTTTGAACAACTATTCCGGCCTTGATAATATTGAGGACCTTCTTTTTAAGGGGCAAATAACGGCCTCTCAAAGCGTCAGTAAGAACTTGACTTTCCGGAGTGAAATTATGATCGAAATTAGAGGCTAAAGGACAATAACCAGCCGGCTGGACGATGAATAATTTGGTTTGGCGGGGTAATGATTGCCTAATTCCTAGAGCCGTAGCTCCCGAACCAGTAGGAACAAAAACACTGGTTGTTTGCGGTAATTGTGCGGTTATTTCTTGACCAATTTGACGATAGCCGGTTAAAGTTTGGGGGTCAGTAGAAAGACGGATAAAATAAGCCTGAGTCCTTTTGGCATATTTAAAGGCATCAGAAATTGGTCTAGGCGTTATCACTGGATTGGTTATCAGTTTTAATTTGGAGAGACTGGTTTTAGGCGAAACAAAAACTGTTAGTTTAATGTTGGCTTTTTGACAGAAATATTGGGCAGAAATAGCGGCATTACCAGTAGAAGAAATAACAGCTTCGGAAAAATGGTTTTGGCTTATGTATTTAATAATTAACGGTATTACCCTATCTTTCGCTGAACCTGTCGGATTTAGATCCTCTCTTTTAAAATAAATTTGATCTATTGGAATTAAAGGTGTCATGGGTATAATAGTCTAGCATGAAAATAATTTGTCCTGACTGTCAGGCGGAAATTCCTGCTGAAAAAGATCTAAAAGTTGGAGACATTTTAGAATGTGATCAGTGTGGGACCGAGGTTGAGATTTTATCACTGGATCCATTAAATTATCGAGAATTAATCGAAGAGAAATAATCGCCAGACACCATCTTTAAAGAATTCGCTGTTGTTCAAGCTAGTTTTGCCTTTAACTACTCCTCGAGCCGCTTGACTACTTTCAATATATTCAATTTGATCGCCGATTTTTTTAATAATTATGACCACATGATGGCCATTTTTTTGACGGACCAGATCACCTGATTTAATGGCCGTTAGTTCGACAGGATGAGCCAGAGGGGGAGAGGTAAGCATATTTGCATTCGTTTTTCTTGGATTATAAGGTAAATTTAATAGATGGCATACCAAACCAGAACAATCAATGCCAATATGATGTTTTTTTTGAAAATTATAGATTTCTTTGTTAGAAAGTCGGAATAAATCGACTTTTTCTTTTTTAGCTAACCTCCGGGTTAGTTGATTAATGGCTTTAATTGAACCCTTACCAGCTAAAACATCATCAGGGGTATAGGTTGAAAGAGAATTACGTCGATAAGGAATACCTAAGTATTGAGGAATTAATTTAGTCCAAGCCATAAACCAAAAATAGCTAAAATAATGCCGGCTAACCAAGCTCGGGTAACAATTTTAGGCTCTTCCCAACCAATTTGTTGAAGAGTGAGATGAAAAGGGGCTGCCGGTAAAAGTTTGCGATGCCAATATCTTTTAGAGATAATTTGGCCGGCACTACTCAAGCCTTCAATGATAAAAGGCATACCGACGATAATTAATGGAACGATTTTTCCTAAAAGGATAGCAATTACAGCAATAGTGGCGCCAAAAGGTAAAGAACCGACGTCCCCTAACCAAATTCGAGCCGGAAACACATTAAAGTAAAGAAAGGCAATTAAAGCCCCAATCCAAAGAGCTAAAAAAAGAGAAATCGGGGTATCAAGAGAATTATTCGAGAGAGCCCAAAAGGCAAATAAAGCGATAGTCAGTAAACCGCAGGCTAGTCCGTCTAATCCGTCGGTAATGTTAAAAAAATTAGTAAAGGCAACGATGATAGTAGTGGCCACTGGAATAAAAAACCAATAGAGTTTAACTGCACCCAGAAAGGGAATATAAATGAAGTTGATTTTAAGGCCGGCGTAAATCAGCCAGGAAATAAAAAGAGCCAGGAGCGATTGAAGTAAGAGTTTATTCCTCATTCTTAGACCAAAAAATCCTGTTTTTTTGAAACCAAAAAATTTGAAAACATCATCATAAAGGCCGATTAGTCCGAAGCTGATAAAGGTGAAAAAAATAATAAAAATCTCCAGATTGATTTGATAATTGGTGGAAATAAAAATTTGACTGAATTTAAGAAGGTGGAAAAGAAAGAAAAATAAACAACAGACAGAGATAATGATTAAAACGCCGCCGCCGACTGGAGTACCTGATTTTTGTGAATGGAACTTGTCGAAAATAGGAGTGTGTTGATTAAGGAAGTCTTTAGTTACCTGGCGACGCCGCTGGAATTTTAATTTAAATAAAAGATTAATAAAAGGGATAATTAAAACGCTTGTAAATAAGAAAGAAAAAAGAAGTAAACCAAGATAAAGATGAGTCATGTTTTAATATATTCTATATTAGCTCCAAGATAACACAAGCGATCGGCTAATTTTTCGTAGCCCCTTTCAATATTTTCTACCCCTTCAATTGATGATTTACCTTCAGCTGTTAAAGCAGCTAGAGTTAAAGAGGCACCGGTGCGTAAGTCATTAACCATAAAGTCAGCCGGCTGGAGTTTAGCCGGGCCGAAGATTTTAACCCCATGAAAATATTCTGGTCGATTGCTTTCGGGATTGAATTCGTAATAGCTAGCCGGGTTATCAACAATTGGATTAAAATATTCAGCCTTCAGACCCATTTTTTTGAACTCTTCAATATGATGGAAACGATAAGGAAAAACACGTTCAATTAGATGACTGCAACCTATTGCTTGGCTAAGAACCACGGTAAAAACCGGCTGCCAATCGGTCATAAACATTGGTTCCGGCCCGGTTTCAATATCAACAGCTTTTAATGGTTGTACCCAACTGATAATTAATTCTTCTTTACCTCGGTCAACCCTAGCCCCCATTTGTTCCACCGTTTGAAGAAATGTTTCAATAATAGCTGGATTGATCCGAAGAATATTAACAGAGCCTTTAGTGGCTAAAGCAGCACAAGCGAAAGTAACGGCCTCATTTCTATCGGCGATTACTTGATGCTTGGCACCAGTTAACTTCGAAACGCCAGTAATTTGAATTTGATCAGGATATTTAGAATCACGATTGATTTTTGCCCCCATATCCTTCAAAAATTCAATTAAATCGTCAATTTCTGGTTCCCGAGCACAATTTTGAAATATGGAAGTTCCCGGGGTAAGAGTTGCCAAAAGAAGAACTGCTTCGGTAACAGTGTGACTGGGTTTATTAAATCGGTACTGAGTAGCTTTGAGATTAGTGGTTGTTAATGTAATAATGCCATTGTTTTCGTGGATTTTAACATTCATTCTTTTTAGACAATCAAAAAAGCGGTCTAATGGCCGATCGCCAAGCTTATCACCACCGGGTAAGGGGAAAGTTGCTTGACCTTTTCTAGCTAAAAGCGGGGCCGCAAAGAGGAATGAACTTCGGGATTTTTGACCAGTGCCAAAAGGAACTGTGGTGCTGGTGATAGTGGAAGTGGTTAATTCTATGCTATGCTCCCCCACCGGCTTAATTTGGGTGCCTAATTGTTTGGCAATACTTTCAGTGATTTTAACATCAGCAATTACCGGGACATTATCCAGTTGACAAGTTTTGTCGGTTAGTAAAGTGGCAATAATTTGTTTAAATGAGGCGTTTTTAGCTCCTCGGATAGAAACCTCACCCTTTAGAGCTTTACCGCCGTTAATTATATATTGAGACATAAGTTTTCTCCGGCTGAAGCAAAGCGAATAAGAAGATCACCCGGCTTTAAAGTCTGTCGGTAGTAGTTAATTATATCTGTTTTAAGAGGCAGGTAAATTAGTTTGGGACCAATTTCTTTTTGATAATCCTTAAGAGTAATCCTATGGTTTTTGTCGTGAGTATAGGTAATGGCTCCCAAAATAACCTCCTGAGCCGATTCCAATGCTTGACCTAAGTTGGCAATAGAGTAGCGGAGAAAACTGGCATGGGGTTCAAATAAAACCTTTAGATTATATTTGGGATAACGATTTCGAAGAAGATTGAGAGTGTAGCTAATTCTATCAGGTGATTGGGCAAAATCATCAAAAATTAAGATATTATTTCGGCGATCAATTAACTCTAGGCGGCGCTTTAAACCCGGGAAATTTGGGTCAAATTTAATTTTAAATTGTTGACAAAAAGTGGCTACTGCTTCTTCATTGGAACCTGAGTAAAAGATTACCGGCGCTGGTGAGAATTTAATTAAATCACTGATATTTTTTCCATATTTATTCGCGATTAATAGGCCATCAGCCGGTAATCTTTGGACCAACTGACGGAAAGCTTCAAAATTATCTTTAGCCGTTCGGTAACAGTCTCGATGCTCCCAGGCGGCCGAAGTGAGGATGAGATATTTAATTGGATAAGATAAAAATTTAGCTTGGGTGTCAAGACCGTTTATTGATTCGTCAGCTTCGATAACCGACCAATCTGAACCGGTGATAGCTAAAGAGGGAAATTGATTAAGAGCAATGCCGCCAAAGAAATAATTAGGTTGGAAACCAGCCTGAGATAAATTCCAGGCCAGAAGAGCACTAATACTTGTTTTACCGAAAGTTCCTGCAATTAGGATAGGATTTAAGGAATTTAGCTGATTGGCGAGGAAATGAGTAGTGGAGATATAGGGATAGTGATGTTTATGAATAAAAGCGAATTCTTGTCTTGTCCTTTGGAATTTATTATAAGAACCACCAACAAGACAAAGGTCAATCTTGGAAGGTAATGGCTGATTAAAGGGAATGTTTTTTAAAAGGTCACTTGCTGGTGGATAAATTTTATCCTGATCAGAACCGCTAATAGTATGACCTTGTTGTTTTAAATAAAGAGCTATGGGGGTAGTCATCGACCCTGCTATCCCTAGAATATGAATTTTCATTTTAATTATATTTTTTCCACTTACCTTGGGAAAAATATTCAAATCCGGGCATAGCCCGTTTATAATAGCCTGTAGTTGTTGAAAAGCGGCCAAGATAACAGTAAGTTAAATTTAAGTCGTGACTGTCAATTACCACCTGGAGAACTAAGCGGATAGGAAGATCGCTGTGATTGTAGCGGGGATTATAAAAAACGTAAGCAATATGGGCAATTGAGGTCGAAAAATAGCAAATAGCATAAGCTACCGACTGATTGTTGTTATCAGTCCAATCATAAAGATAATTGAAAAAATGATTAGTAAAGACATTTTTTACTGAACTTATCGGAAAATTCCATTTTAAAGTTTTAGTCCAGTGGTAAATTTGTTTTTGGATTTCAAGATCAAACTTGAAGTCTTTTAGAGGAGTTTTACGGAAGGAAAATTGTTGGGTTTTTTTTAAGATACGGCGATTTTCTGAGGAAAGGGAGAAGTTGGCTAAATTAGAACGGCAAGCGGTATCCCGATAGAAGTAAGATCGATTATTTCGTTGAGGTAGTAATCCCCTTTCGTAGGCAGTGGCAATATCAGTTACAGTTAAATTAAATTGACTCATAGATTTTTTATTCTAAAAGCAGTTCTAAAGGCTTCTGCTTCCGACCAAGGGAAACGAGTATTATTTTGGATCAAGTAATTACGTCTTCCCCGACCAAGAGCAATGAGTAAGTCATTTTTATTAGCGTTTCTAACTGCCTGATTAAAGGCGTCTTGGCGGCTGGGAACTAAAATAACCTTTTTATCCTTAGTTGGACCAAAAACGTTTTTAGCAATTTCGAAAACTGATTCTTTAACGGTATCATCGGCAGTAAAGTAGATTTTATCGGCATATTGAAGAAGAATTTGACCAATAACTGGTCTTTGCGATTTATCCCTAAAACTGGAATGACCCAAAATAACAATTAAATGATGGTGGGGTAATTCAGTAAAGGAGGCTAGAACTGCTTTAATGGCCAAGGGGGTTTGGGCTGAATCAAGAAAGGTTCTAAATTGGAAGTGATTATTGATTTCCTCTCTTTGTCCAAGAATTTCCGGGAAATGTTTAATAGTTTCAGCGAAGACTTGGGCTGAAATGCCTATTTGTTGACAAACGTCAAAGGCGGTACTTATGGTATTAATAAGATAGAGATAGGGACTATCGGTAACTAATCGGCAACCCTTATAAACAAAAGAAAGTTTAGTAGAAGTGATTTCGATTTTTTGAGCGATTTCTCGAGGATCTTGATCAAGGTTGATTTGGGCAGTAATTACTTTAGCCACAGGTAAGGGCGATTCACTGATAATATATTTAACATTTTGACGCAACTGTCGTTGAACAAAACGACTTAAATTGGTCTTTGGGGAATAAAGACTACTACTGATTTGAAGCTGACCAAGGATATATTGAATTAGTTTAGCGGCTGTTGTTTTACCTTCAGCTCCATAAAGACAAATGAATTTTACCCGGCGAGTTGGAAAACCCCATAAAAGTTCATTAAAAAAGAACATGTTTAAAAATATTATAGCAAATCAGATATTTTATCGGCTAGTTGATACCAAATCGGAGCGGCCGTTTCTGATCCCCAGGGTGATGTCCGCGGTGAATTTAAAGTAACCAACATAATAAATTGAGGCTTGGAGCATGGCCAAAAACCGACATAAGAAGCAATAGTTTTATCTTCAGTATAATGGCCCTCAACAGCTACTTGGGCAGTACCAGATTTAGCGCAAACTTCCATATCTTTAGGTTTAAGACGGTTAAGAGGGCCGGTTTCTACTGAATATTTTAGGAGATTTTTAACTTCATCAGTGATTGTTTGATTGAAGACCCGACGTGGCTGTCGATTTTTAACCATAATACGGCTATTATCTGATTGTAAATATTCGACTACCCGAGGTTGAACCAAAAAGCCATCGTTGGCTAAGGTATTAAAAGCTTGCAGAAATTGGATTGGAGTTAAGGCTAATCCCTGACCAAAACTAGCTGCGGCTAGATCAATGGCTGACCAGTAATTTTTAGACAAAGGTTTCGTTTCACCTTGGAGATCAATACCACTTTTTTGTTCCAAACCTAGTTGTTGATAATAATTTTTAAACCGTTCTAAACCTAGTTTGTCTATAATATAGGTCATAGAAATATTATCACTATTTTTAATGGTATCTTGAAGGTTGGTTTGGGGGTGATGTTGACCATTCCAGTTAGTGATAGTATCATCGCCAATAATTCGATCTTGGTCACATCGGGGGCAGGTATAATCGGGGGTAATTTGGTGACTATCTAAAGCCATAGCCACTACCAATGGTTTAAAAATAGATCCGGGTTCGAAAAGATCACTGATAGCCATGTTTCTTCCTGATGGTGAGGCCTCAATATTAGCCATAGCAATAATGCCGCCATTTTGAACATTCATAACTATTGCCCAAGCCGAATCGGCTTGATATTGTTCACTTCCCTCTTTTAAAGTTTTTTCGACGTAAAATTGGATATCACGACGGAGAAAAGTATGTAAATGTAGGCCATCAACACTTTTAATATTCCATCCTTTTTGGGTTAATAATGGGTTGCCGATGGCGTCCTTTGGGGAGAGAGTAAAACCTGTTTTGCCTGATAATTGTTTGTCATAATATTTTTCTAGGCCATTTAAAACTGGTTGAGCTAGTTTATCCTCCGGGTAAAAGCGCTTTTGGACCTTTTTAAAAGTAACTCCGGCTAATTTGATAGATTCCTGCTCTGTCTGATTAAAAAGAGTGGGGAAGACATACCAAAGTTGGTTTTTGTTACCGGCAAAAAGGTTAATAGCGTTTTGATTATTTTTTATGAAGCCTGGTTTAATCCGATCAATTTGGTTGAAAATATCAACCAAATCGTTCTTAAGATTAGGTTTGTAAATGGCTAGCTGATAAAGAGTAACATTACTGACCAGTGGAAAATCAGTCGTATCTCTAATTTCCCCCCGGAGAGGTAAAATTTTTTCGGTTTGATACAGCTGGGCTAATTCTTTTTCCCTAAGAGAGAAACTTTTAATAATCTGATAATAAAAAAATTTAGCTAGAATTAGACCAAATAGAATAATAATTGAGATAGAAAGAGTTTTAATTCGCTGAGAGTTCATCGATGGGTTTTGAGGAGGCAGAAAAAGAAACTAAACGGTAAAATTGATTTCTTAAACTTTGTTTTTCAAGAAGGAGCTGATCTAATTTTTTTTGCGAGTCAGTTAAAATTCGGTTTTCGTTAACGATAACACTGCTGTAATAAAAAGAAAATATTATTTCCAAGAGAAAAAGAAAGCCAGTTATCAAATAAATAATTTTTTGCTTCACTAATCTATTGTATACGATCTTAAGATAGCAGAGCGGGCTAAAGGATTTTGTTTGATTTCCTCCAGACCGGGTTTAATGAGGCAAGAAGTTAGTCGGTGCCGGCGGATGAAATTTTTGACAATTCTATCTTCACTGGAATGAAAGGTAATAATGACGACCCGACCACCTGGCTTAACTAGATCAAGGGTTAATTCTAATGCCGTCTGGAGGTTGTTAAATTCATCATTAACGGCGATTCGTAACGCCAAGAAAACTTTAGTGGCCGGGTCGATTTTACCCCTTCGGGGTAAGTTAGTTCTGACAAGATCTGCCAATTGGAGAGCATTATTAAAAGGCCGATTTTTAATAATTAGTTGACTAATTAAATGACTGTTTTTTTCCTGAGCGTATTTGGAAAAGAGGTCAAATAATTCCTTTTGGGAATACGTATTGACGATTTTCTGAGCAGTTAAAGTTTGTTGTTGGGGATTTAAGCGCATATCCAATGAGAGAGCATCATTGAAGGAAAATCCCCTACCTTGAGCCTTTTGCTGATTAATCGATAAACCAAGATCAAATAAAATACCATTAACCTTAAAATTAAAATAATGGTTAATGTGAGAAAAGTTATCGTTGATGATGGTTAAATTAGGGTGATGAATTCTTTTTTGAACAACCTTAATATTTTCAGGATCAAATTCAAAAGCGTAAACTTTTGCTCCTGCCTGAAGTAATTTTAAACTATGACCACCATTACCCAGAGTGGCGTCGATAAAGATCTTGCCCGGCCCAGGTTGAAAAAGTCTAGTTATTTCCTTGAGCAGGACTGGCTGATGAAGAGGCATCGGTAAGAGTGGCCACTATTTTTTTGCTTTTTTTATCTTTAACTAGGGTAAAAAATTTTTGAATCGTGGCAGTTTGGCCTTGTTGATTAATAAGAGTTAAGTTTAAATCACCACCAGTAACATTTTCATCAAATTTATATTTACAACCGTTGGTACAACTTTCGGTTCCCAATAGTAATTTTCGTTCCAAACTACGGCCTTCGACTTTAAGGGTATCACCTAAACCTTTCTCGATTTCCAGACCACTCTCTGAGGCCCGATAAAGCAATTCGTATTCAATATTGACGATAGATGACGGTATTTTATTGATTTTTAAGGTTAACCAATGACCGTCATCACTAGCTGTTAAATTGATTTCGGGCATTTCTTTATCCGTTAGTTCAAAGGTAGTCGAGGCTGGTGTCGGCGTAACTGTTGGTGTTGTTTTTTTGAGGCCACAGCCAAATAATAAAAAGGCACTTATCAAAACAAGAAAAAGTTTTTTCATCTTGGCTTATTTAACTGCCTTTCGAGCCAATTGTCAACTTCCTCAATTTTCAGGCGAATTTGATTTAAGTTATCGCGATCGCGAAGAGTAACTGTTTTATCTTGAAGAGTTTGAAAATCAACCGTTAAACACCAGGGGGTGCCAATTTCATCCTGACGGCGATATTTTTTACCAATATTACTGGAATCATCAAAATCAACAGCATATTTAAGACTGAGCCGGCTGTAAATTTTTTCGGCCAGATCAATTAACTCTGGTTTATTGGCAGCTAAGGGAATAACAGCTATTTTATAAGCAGCAATTTTAGGATGAATTTTTAAGACTATTCGGGTTTCGCCGTTTTTTAATTTTTCTTCCTGATAAGCATCGAGGATGAGGAAGAAAAAGCTCCGATCAACTCCTCCGGAGGATTCGATTATATAAGGGAAGTATTTTTCATGGCTTTGTTGGTCAAGATATTGCAGATCTTGATGGCTAAATTGGCTATGTTGTTTTAAATCATAGTCACCCCGATTGTGAATACCTTCCATTTCAGCCCAACCCCATGGAGCTTGATATTCAATATCAAAAGCCTCCTTGGCGTAAAAGACTAATTCATTCTTTTCATGTCGGCGCAATCTTAATTTTGAAGTTTGACTGAAATATTGTCGATAGAATTCCAACCGATTTTTTTGCCAATAGTTAAACCAAAATTTTTCATCTTTTGGATGAATAAAAAATTCGATGTCCCATTGCTCAAATTCCCGAGTGCGATAGAGAAAATTTTTGGGAGTAATTTCGTTTCGGAAAGCTTTACCGATTTGAGCAATACCGAAAGGGATTTTAACCCGGGTGGAATCAACCACGTTTTTAAAATTAAGATAGATGTCCTGACAAGCCTCGCCTCTCAAATAAGTGTGTATTTTATCACCTTTTTTGATCCCAACCTCAGTTTCAAACATAATGTTAAATTTTTTACCATCTTCTATGTCAGTAAAATTTTTAATGTGACCGCTAGCCTGCCAGACTTGAGGATTAGTAATGATAGCGCCGTCAATACCTTGAACATCGTGGCGACGGACTACATTTTCCTGCCACCAAATATTTTTCCAATTTTGTTTCATGGCAGTGCCGAGGGGACCATAATCGTAAAATCCTTGAATGCCGCCGTAAATTTCTGAATTTGGAAAAACAATCCCCCGTCGTTTACATAAAGCAACTACCTTGGCTACAGTCTCATTTCGGGTTTGATCCATGGTTTATTATAACGAAGGAAGACGGGATAATAAATCGGAGCTTTTCACCTATCACCTTATAGGATAACATATTTTGAGTAAATTGTCAAGAGCCCACCTTTAGTTTTATCGGAATAATTGGTTTGATTTAACTGGTTTTTCAATAATAGATTCAAGAAAATTTTTAATTAAATTTTGAGCCGTTTTGAGTTCGTTGGCTTGATAGGCATTGATAATTTCCGGTGGAGTACCAAAACCCAATAATTGAATCAGATTGATTTCGTAATTGATGTAGGATTTAAATTGATTTTTATCAATAGCCTTAATTATTTTTTGGCAGATCTGATAAAGACCAGGATTAATTTGATTTTCAGGAACTAATTGATTAATAAATTCTAAAAAGAGAAAAAGTAAGTTTAATTGAACTAATTTTTTAGGGGTTTGGAGAAAAGCTTGAAGGGTTTGAGATTCAGTCAGCCATCTAAAATCACCTTTTTGATAGATTGAAACTTTAAGAATATTACCTAGTTGTAAATGACCCAACCGATGGCTTTTAATTGATCTAGCACCTTTAGCTAAACAGACAATTTTACCCTCATTGGGGGTTAACAGGGTAATAATCAGATCATTATCTCTAGTTGGTTTTTTATTGATAACAATCCCTTGAACGGTTTTATATTTTGACATTAAAAAGCAATTTTAATGGTTTTATCGGCGACCCAGCTAAAAGAATCATATTTCTTTCCGTTAACATAAATTTCGTAATCGATAGCCTTGGTTCCTGGTTGTTTTTGAAGTAAGAGACGATAGTCGGTGGAAGGAGGAATACTGCTTTGATATTGAACAGACGTCTTTATTGAAGACTGGGCATATAGGGGAAATTTATCGCCGTAGAAACCCTCAAAAACTTGTTTGCCCAATTCTTCATATTGGACTGGTTCTACTTCAGATCCTGTCATTTTAATTAGTTTCGAGCCAGTAGGAACATAAAAACGGAACCAGTCGCGGTATTTAGGTGCGTTCAAACACAAATCACCTTTTTCTAAATTACAGTTGGAAGCTCTAGTCGGATTTAGGTAAGTTATAGTAATTTTATGTTCTATCCGATTACTTTGAGACGTAATTTCGTGTTTAATTTTTTGCTTGAGAAATAAGTTGGTTTTAGCGCTGGCCATATTAGCATCATTGAGATGAAAATAATCACCGTCAGTGGGAGTAATTGCCCCAGCAATGTTGATTGATTTAGCCGCATTCTCCATAGTTTCGTCTGGAAAATAAAAGAGAATGTGTTTTTGATAAATATTATTTAAAAAAGCTTCGGCTAAAGGTCCAATTTTACTTTTTTCCGATCCCATAATATTACTTAGAATCGAGTTCATTAAGGGTCCCAGAAAGCCTTTACGATTAGTTTCCAGGTAATTACGGGGTCGGCCAGCCAGCCATTCCAGTTGATAAATAATTTGCGGACAGCCATCACACCGTTTGTCAGGATCAGCCGAAAAATTACCAAAACCTGAAACTCCTACTCTACCCAAAATTTTGACCAAATCAACTAGAATATGGGTATCAATGGCCACTACCGCATCAATTTTGGTTTTATTAGGGGAGATTTTATTATAGATTTCCATAAAATTACCCATACTTACAGAAAAATCTGGAGAGATATTTAGATCCCGAAGATTAAAATATGGAACATTGATGTGATAGGCCTTAATAGGTCGTGGGGCTGGAACTCGGCTGTTATACCGGGTATCTAAAGCATAGATGTCTTCGGACAAAATAGGGGTAAATTTTCCTTTGTCAACCTTAATAAGAGCATAGGCAGTCCAAAAACCGCCAGTAGGACGTAATTCGGCATCATTTTGAAACATTAGTAGATAATTTCTTGGGGAATCTTTACCTAGAAACCAGGAAGCTTGCGATAAAATCGGTTGGCCGTTTTTAAGGAGTTTAATAGCTTCACTTAAACCTTCTTTAGCTTTTAGTAAATTTGATTTGATTTTCAAGCCATGAAATTCTTCTGGATAACGATTGGGATCGATTTGGTCCAATTCCTTTTCAATTTGAGACAGTTTATTTTCAATTGTTGATAGGTGAGGGACAATTCCTTCAATACTTTCGGTTAAGAAAGTGATCCGATCTTGAGTAGTTTGAGCAGAATCAGTGGCTACTCCTTGCAAACCGAGAAAATCCTTATAGGGCTCAATAGCTTGAACGATGATTTTTCCTGTTTCTAGTCCCTCCTGAAAAATGTTGAGAGCATGTTGACCGTCACGATAGTAACGGTTGAAGTAAGGCAAAGAGCCGACAATTTTTAAACCGATATATTTTTTTTGAATAATTTGCTTCTGATTGTTTAAATCATCTAATTGGTTTTTAATTTGGTCAAAATTTTTAGCGGTAAATGATTGTTGAATTTCTGTAAATTTATTTTTAGTTGTTAATAATTGGTAGTAAAGATTTTTTCCGGGAACAAAAGCGAAGAAGAAAAAAAAGATAGTTAGACAGGCAATAATAATTGCTAAAATAGACAGGAAGGAAATTAAAAACTTTTTCAGACGCATGGATTAATTGTAAAGGGTTTAACTCAATTTTACCAGCGTGAGATCATCGAAAAGGGTGTTTTTAAAAGAATTAAAATTTCTTGACGAAAGGAACGGTGACGAACATAATCTGAGTCAAGTTTAGCCCGTTTTTCAAAAGGAAGTTCATTACGGCCGGAAGTTTGCCAAACGCCGCTGAGACCTGGTCGAACCGAGCGAATATCTTCAATGTATTTTTGAGTATGAGGAAATTTTTTTTCATATTCCTCTAATTCTTCCTCACGGTAGGCTCGTGGGCCAACTAAACTCATTTCCCCTTTAAGAATATTAATTAATTGGGGTAATTCGTCAATGGAAAAGAAGCGGAGAATTCGACCGACAGGAGTAATTCGGGGATCCTCAGCCATGGGTAGCTTCCAACCGTTAGCCTTGTATTTTTTCCATAAATGTGGGTAATTTTTTCTAAGACGTTCGTCATTATTACCGGTATACATTGTTCGGAATTTATACATCAAAAATTCCTGATGGTTTTTGCCTGCCCTTTTTTGTTTAAAAAAAACTGGCCCCGGTGAACTAATTTTAATTGCTAAGGCAATAATAAGAAAAAGGGGCGAAGTAATGATTAAAATAAGTGAAGAGCCAATTAGATCAATAGTTCGTTTGTAAATTTCAAAGGCTTTTTGTGTTTTGACCATTCTTGACTTATTGTAACAATTAAGTTTTAAACTACAAAAGATGTTTTTTGAAATTTAAAAGAAATGATTCTCTGGAAAATCGGAGAGCATTTTGACGGCATTTTTGAGAACTGAATTGTTTGGTTTCAAATAGTTGGATAGCTTGGGTTAAATCATGGTCGAAGAAAAGACCTGTTTGAGAAGTAATTGTTTCTAAAGCGCCACCGGCCGATCGGGCGATAACTGGCCGGCCGCAGGCCTGAGCCTCTAGGGCGGTTAAACCAAAATCTTCAATTTGAGGGTAAAGAAGAGCCCGACAATTTTGATATAACTTGATTAATTGGGTTTCCGATACTTTGCCAGCGAATTTAATGTAACGAGGATTAGCAATTTGTTTAAGATATTTTTCCTGACGGCCGGTACCAACGACAATCAGTTGTTGTTTTAAATTTTGACAGGCAGTAATAGCCTGATCGATTTTTTTATAGGGAACCAATCTGGCTACCACTAAAAAATATTTTTTATTAGGTTTTTTAATCGGAACAAATTTGTTAACATCAATGCCGGGATAAACAACCGAGGCGTTAACGCCGAAATGGTTTCTAATTTTATTCTGAACGTTTAAAGAATTACATAAATAAATTCTCTTTTTAGGTAATACCATGCGGTCGAAAAACTTAAGAGGAGTGTTGTAGCAATACCGATTAATATTGTGAAAGTAATAAATATTGGCAGGAATTAAATAACCAAAATAGGAGCTAGTTACAATGACTAGATCATACTTTTTAAGGTGAAAAGGGGGAGTAATAATTTTAATATTTCGAGGAAGCCATGGCTGATAGTGGTAATAGAAAGTGAGAAGATCGGCTCGAGGAAAATTTTTTAAAAGATCCAAAAGAACCCGTTCTGCCCCGCCCCATTGGTTGATCCAATCATAAAAAATGGCTATTTTTTGATTTTCAATTTTCAATTTTCAATTTTCAATTAATAATATCTGATTAATCCGATTACTAATTACTAATTACTAATTACTAATTACTAATTACTAATTACTAATTACT
>ERZ795052.916-NODE-916-length-42350-cov-8.263057_pt1 | contig 42350 bp, 40 predicted proteins | sample MGYA00375136_ERZ795052 | MGnify/ENA primary metagenome ERZ795052 (study PRJEB30181, sample SAMN05720156) | activated sludge metagenome | isolation source: Anaerobic digester | place: Japan | collected 2015-05-26 ... | reverse complement strand
AATAATTGAAGGCGCGGCATGTATATTTCGGGAACGGGGGCCTCAAGGGACAGGGGAAACGGAGCTTCTTTCTTTACAGCCCTCCTTGCACCTCTGGTTATCTTCCGGGGCCTGCATCATTGTGGCACTCTTTTTCCCGGAGGATGAACGCTTCAATGTCCTGCATCATTTCCGCACCGTGCATATATCTGTTTGACGGACAGGCAACGACCGTGGACCGCGGCAGTCTTTCCGCCATGAGGCGAATATTTGCGGAGGAGTGCAGCGTATCCGTGGGAGCGTAAGCCAACGCCACGGGAACTCGCACGCTGTCCAAGTTGGGCCAGACCTGGTAGCGCCCTTTAATAGCGGCTCTGGCCGAAAGCTTGATCCTCTGGGGGTGAGCCACTTTCAGCGTTTCGGTATAACGCATCATCTGTTCGGGTTCCTTTTTGGCGTCGACCATAAAGGTCTTCAGGTACCAGAGAAGAAAATATTTGATTCCATGATACAGGAACGCCGGAAGGCACAGCATCCACTGTAAATACCATGGCGCCTTGAATTCACTGTTGGGAGCAATTAAAAACGCCTCTCCTGCGGTTAGCCGCCCCCCTTTCAGAGCCTCCAGCAGGGCAGTCGCTCCCAGGGAGCTGCCGATAACGGTTGAAGCCGGCGAGGCGATGCCCAGTTGGCGGCAAGCGACGATCAGGTCTTCAGACATCCTTCCGATGCTGAAATCCTCCGGTTTCAGTTTTCTTTGCTCAAAGAGGGCGGATCTCTTTTCCCGTGTTTCAATATAATAAACCGGCCTTCCGGCAGCCATGACCTTCAGCAAGGGCGCCCATCCGGATACAGCGGATACCCATCCGGCTACAAAGATGACAATTTTCTCGCTCACAGGCTGTTTGGGTCGCCAGATCATAACCCGCAGGTGGACACCCTTCTGTACGCAAACCGACGCTGTTGTGTAAGCTGAATCCGCGGGTGTAACCGGATCCACGGAGAAATCTTCCAAATCGGCCTCCTTTGCGGGACGAAAACAAATATTTTTCACTTCACGGCGCTTTTGTCAGCGGGCGGCCAGGGCATGACGGGCACGGTGCTGATGCTGTTTTTCGGGCTGCCGGTCAACACCCGATCGCTATAGGACAAATAGACCAGAACATTGCGCTTGCGGTCATAGAAACGCACGACCTGAAGCGACTTGAAAAGAAGGCTGCGTTGCTCGTCAAAAACCTGTTCACCGTTTTTAAACTCTTCGAGAAATTTGATCGGTCCGATCTGGCGGCAGGCGATGCTCGCGTCGCTGGCATCCTCCGCCACGCTTAAAGCGCCTTTGACGCCGCCGGTTTGGGCCCGGGCGATATGGCAGGCCACGCCCTGCACCTTTGGATCATCAAAGCCGTCCACGACGATTTTATCGTTGGGGCCGATCCAGCGAAACTGGGTGCTCACGGCCCCGGTTGTCCCGCGATCAGGCCGGCTGATCAGCCAAACGGCTAAAAGGAGAATCAGCAATAAAATCGCTGCGCCGGTAATCATCGCGATCTTTTTCATCATCGGCCGTCCTTTCTTCCGAAAGTTTTTTTGTTTTGCCGCACAAACACATCGCTTGGGCGATGAAATGTCAAGAATTAAGTTCCCTGTTTACACTCAGATGAATTTACTTTTTCTTTCAGGATTGATTTTTAGTGTTTTATATTTCCCCCGCGTCCATTCCTCAAGTCCGGATGCATACCATTTTGAAAATCTTCTGTCGCTGGGTCCGCCGGCAATCGACGAGAAAAATTCCTCTCTTGCAAAATCCATGACGAATCTGAAGGACGGTGCAAACGTGGTTTCCCTGTTCGCGCTTCTGTAAATCTGCCCCTGATGGATGGTGGCCCGTCCGCCGATAATCGTGACAGGGCCCCTGTCGAACCCGAGGAATGCAGGGAGTTTTCCGCCAAATAAAATATGCCTCAGCATAACCTTCTGGACATCGCCCCATTTCCTGGGCTTCATCGACAACACTTTTTCCAGTGATTTCTTATAGAGGTCTTCCCTTTTCCTGCCGTTGAACCATGAGGATGTTTCCATCAGTAATATCCTGTCAAAATTCAGATAGAAATCAACAAACGCGCCTGTCTCTTTTTTCAGGAAATCCACTACTTCCGTCCCCATATTGTTTTCACCGAACACTTCCCGGTAAAGTTCTTTGTAGAATTCCTCAAAAAGAAACGCGCCCTCGGACTCTGGGTCATATCTCAAATCCCAGTTGTTCAGTATCCTGCCGTTTCCGTCATCAGGCAGAAGGGGCTTCAATATTTTCATGAAAGCTTCAGCCTGAACGGAGAATACATCCATGTGCATGCTGAAAACATCCTCCACGGAATATTTTTTATCCCTGCTCAATATCTGCGCTATCCGCTCGGCCCTGTAAGGCCCCATAGGCATATTGATGGGCTTCGCTTTTCCGTATTCATTGAGGTCATGGTTTGCAGTGACAAAAAATCCGTTTTCAGGATTGAGGACCCGGGGAAGTTCTTCAAAGCTGACGAATCCTTTCCAGTCATTATCCTTGATCCATCCGGGCAGCGGCACAAACCCGCTGATCCCTTCACGCCTTTTCGGCATCAGCCCGCTCATCTGATACCCGATATTGCCTTTGCTGTCGGCCAATACGAAATTCCATGAACTCTCCACTTTACCCAGACAATTCATCCCTTCCTCAACGGTTGCAGCATCCAGCAGTTTCAGTACGCTGGTGATCGTATCCGCCCCTGATCTGCTCGTGGCCCATTTTGTCGCCAGATAGATACCTTCTAAAGACGGGTCCCCGTCCAGAACACCGTGGCTGTTTTCATAAAAAATCACTTCAACCGGTTCTCCGTTCTTCCTTTTTATGATTTCTTTCCTTTTCTCAAAAGGCATCCAGCCTGCCTCTTCCGTGTAAAACTTTTCATCCTTGCATTTCTCTATCCAGGAATCCTCGGCATCCATGAAGGTATAGGTCGCGCCCCAGGATAAATCGTTGGACCTTCCTACAAAAATTCCCGGAACGCCCGGCATGGTACCGCCATAGAGAAACCTGTCTTCCATCTCAAAAAACAATTCGCACCAGACATTGGGAAGCCTGTTCACTTCCAGGTGGGGATCATTGGACAGGATGGGTTTTCCTGAAACCGTTTTTTTGCCCGAAATCACCCAGTTGTTCGAAGCCATCATACGGGGAAGGGCGATATGCCATAACCGGGAATTCGGAACGATCCTTTCGTTCAAGACAACCTTCTTCACCAGTTCCATGTCCAGTCCGCCCAGTATCCCCGGAAACAATTCTTCAAGCTTTTCCCGGCTGATGCCCGCCTGAACCATTTCAACGAACAATCTCTCCATTTCCGCCTGGGATTGAGAAAGCGTCAGGTAGCCGATCATCCTTGAAATCTGGATGATGTCTTCTATCTTCCATGGCTCGAACTTCATGCCCAGCAGCTTCAATTCCCAGGGAAACTTGTTGGAGAAGGCGGCATTTGCCCCATCACAATATGATACTAAATATTGCTTGATATCCCCCGGCAATTTTCCTAATTCTTCCTCGATACACCCGTACCAGTTCATTTTTCTGAAAAACCTGTCAATCCCGACCATTTCGTCGCCCGGATCCAGGAGTTCGGCGGCCCTGCCCTGTCCGAGCGTTCTCATCAGGATCATCTGCATGCCCCTGTCGGTCGCGTGGACATAGCCCTGTCCCCGGAACAAATCCTCTTTTGATCTGCATCGTACATGGGGGATGCCGTGTTCATCTCTGTAGATATTTTCACGAATATCCATTAGAACGCCTCCGGATGTATTTTGTGCCCCAAGAATACCACAAACCATACCCCTGTTCAATCGGACATAGGCGAGCATCCATCGGTTTCCTGCGAGCCTCAGAGAATGAACTGCCCCATAGCAAGTATCCAAACTCCCAAGGAACGAAGCAAGGTTCGGGGAATTGACGCAAAGAGATAAAAATAAAAAAGGCCTGCCGATTCTTTAAACCATGCAAACCTTTGTTATTACTTGGTACCTGGGGTCGGAATCGAACCGACACGAAGCTAAGCCTCGAGGGATTTTAAGTCCCTTGCGTCTACCAGTTCCGCCACCCAGGCCGATGCTGATTTCGTGAAGAAACCTGAGGGCATATATTATTTTTGCCCGGATGTGTCAAGGTCTTGCTCTTTTTGTTTCTTGTGGCCTGTCCGTGTTTTATGATAAGCACCCGATGGTCTTGAAAGGATTGATTCATGCATGACATCGACCTGATCATCTCCGGCGGGAAAGCGCTTCTGATCGACGAGTCCAATATCGTCCTGGACGACGCCGGGATCGCCGTTCACGATTCTTCCATCATCGACATCGGCCGCAGGGAGGATATTCTCGAGCGGTATGCCGCAAAAAAAATTATCGACGCCGGAGGCTCGCTGGTGCTGCCCGGTTTCGTCAATACGCACACGCACGCCGCGATGACCTGCTTCCGCGGCATCGCGGACGATCTGGAACTGATGGACTGGCTCAATAATTACATTTTCCCGGCCGAGGCGAAAAACGTCAACCCGCATCTGGCCTACTGGGGCTCGCTCCTGGCATGCGTGGAAATGATCAAATCCGGCACGACGACGTTCTGCGACATGTACATCTTCGAAGAAGAAACGGCCCGTGCGGCCAAGGAAGCGGGCGTCCGCTGCCTGGTGGGCGAAGTGCTTTTCGACTTCCCCTCGCCCAGCTGCAAAACGCCCGAGGAAGGCCTCGCCTACACGCGGCAGCTTGCCGAAAAATGGTACAATGATCCCCTGGTCAGAATCATCGTCGAACCGCATTCGCTCTACACCTGTTCTCGCCCGCTGCTTCAACAGGCCAAAATGATCGCCGACGAATTCGGCCTGATGCTGGGGATTCATCTTCTGGAGAATCAACAGGAACATGATCAGCTTCTGGAGAAACACGGAAAAAGCGCGGTGGCTTTTTTGGACGAGATCGGATACCTCAACGAAAGACTGCTGGCGTTTCACTGCGTCTATTTGACGATTAACGACATCGCTCTTTTCGCAAAGCACGGATGCAAGGTTTCACACAATCCCGCCAGCAACATGAAACTGGGCAACGGCATTCCTCCCATTACGGATATGCTGGAAGCCGGCATCACCCTAGGGCTGGGCACGGACGGCTGCGCCAGCAACAACACGCTCGATATGATCAAGGAAATGTCCACAGCGGCCAAACTGCACAAGGTCGCCATGCTGGACCCGACCGTTATGGACGCCAAAACCACGATGCGAATGGCCACCATCAACGGCGCACGGGCCCTCGGCATGGGGCATCTCGTCGGCTCCCTGGAAGTCGGCAAAAAAGCGGATATCATCCTGATCGGACTGAACAAGCCCCATCTGACGCCGCTGTATAACGCTTATTCCCACATGGTTTACGCGGCGGGCGGCGCGGATGTCGATACGGTCGTCATCAACGGCAAAGTGGTCATGGAAAACCGCCGGCTGCTGACGATTTCGGAAGCGGACGTCATGAACGAGGTCCGAAATATAGCCGTGAACATTAAAAAGAGCATGAACATGTAAAAGATGAGGATGCGCGTATGTTTCCCAAAATTTGCAGGAATGCATGGATGACGATATGGCCGTTTCTGGCCGCTGGGTTTCTTCTGTATTCGCCCGGCCTGTCTTCGGCCGCCGTCAGTGAAGTGACGCTTTTCCCCGATTCGGCAAGGGTTGAAGAAACCGTGAAAATCGACCTGCAGTCCGCGGGCGCGGATAAAAACCAGGTGATTCTGATATTGCCCTCCCAGACGGATCCGGAATCCCTGACGGTTTCGCCGTCTTCGGCCGGACGCTTCAAGATAGACGACATCCGGATCAAATCCATCGCGCGCGTGGATGAAAACAGAATCGCCCGGCTTCGCGCCCAGTTGAAAAAAGCCCAAAACGAAAAAAAGGAGCTCACGGCCAGGCTCAAAGCGCTGGATATCCAGCTTCAGTTCTGGCAGGCGCAGACCAAGGCAAAAGCCAAAACGGTGACCGAGGCGGACACGCTGGCGTCGGCCATCGGCAAAAGCAGCCGCAAAATATTTTCTGAAAAAAATGCCGTCGAAGCGGACATGGACATGATCGACAAGCAGATCAAGGAAATTCAGGATAATCTGGACCGGGCCGCCGGAAAAAGCGAAAAAGCCTGGGAAGCGATGGTCACCCTGTCCGGGATCCCGCCCCGCGACGCGCAGTTGATCTACAGCTACACGCTGGGCGGCTGCGGCTGGCGGCCTCTCTACCGCATGGAGGCCCTGCCCTCCTCCGCGAGCGTTCTGTTTTCGTGGGACGCGGAGATCTGGCAATCCACGGGGGAAGAATGGAAAGCGGCCCCGATTTATCTGGCGACGCTGCAGCCGGTCCGGACGATCATGCCGCCGGTGCTGCCCCCTTGGATGATCAAGCCGAAAACAGCCGTCATCTACAAGTCCATGCAGCGGGAAAAAGCCGCACAGGCCAGACTCAGCCTGGAAGAATCCAACGATGTGATGGCGGCGGGGGCGCCGGCGCCGGTCGAAACGGCCCGCGCAACCTACTCCGTCTGGTCGCTGGGAAAAAAGACGGTGACACCGGGGGATCGTCAGCGACTGAAAATCAAGGAAGAAATCTGGCCGGCGCAGTTCCTTTTCCTGGCGCGCCCCAGCATTTCACCGGAGGCTTATCTGCAGGCGCATATCCAACTACCCGGACCGGCGGAAATCCCCTCCGGGGAAGCGACGTTCGTCATCGACGGCGCGATCATCGGCAAGCGTCCATTCTCGCTCGCCGGCTCGGAGGCGGACATCTATTTCGGCAACAGCCCCTTCGTGACGGTCGGCTCTTTGACCGTTGCCGATCAATCGGGCGGTGCAAAGTTCTTCTCCAACAAACAGACGCGCCGGTGGCAGTGGCGTCTGGAAGCCAAAAACACCGGAAAGACGCCGGTCAGGCTTCGCATTGAAGAGCCAATCCCTCTGTCCCGCGACGAAAGAATCAAGCTGACCTTCCAACATCAGCCCGAGCCTACGGAAAAAAGCGACGCAGCCTTTGTCTGGCTGGTCGATCTGCCCGCTATGCAGAAAAAGAACATTGTAACCGGCGTTGAGCTGGAAGCGCCCCAGGATATGACGCTCGATTTCGGCTGGCGGCGCTGACGGCCCATGATGGCGGGGAATCATGCTGCCTCCGGAACATCCTCATAACCGGTTGATCCGTCTGGTGGAGCGCCACTCGCGCGAGCTCATGATCGCCGATTACCACCGTCTGCTGCAATCGTTGCAAACGATGAGCGGCTCTCCGGTCGGTCGTCCCGACTACCGGAGAGCCGATATCGCGTCCCGGCTGCAAAGCCGAATCGACGCGTCACGCCGCCGCGTACAGAAGCGCCGCCAATCCGTTCCCCCTCTGCAGATTCCCTCCGCGCTGCCCATCGCCGCCAAACGCCAGGAGATCGTTTTTGCCGTCCGGAATCATCCCGTCGTCATCCTGACCGGTGAAACCGGATCGGGTAAAACCACACAGGTCCCGAAGCTGTGCCTGGAAGCGGGGCTGGGCCTGCGGGGCGTCATCGGACTGACGCAGCCCCGAAGGATTGCCGCCGTCAGCATCGCGTCGCGCATTGCGTCGGAGTTGGGCCAGGACTGCGGAGAGGACGTGGCGTATAAAATCCGTTTTGAAGAAAAAACGTCGGCGGAGCCCCTTATCCGGGTCATGACCGACGGCATTCTGCTGACCGAAACGGTCGGCGATCGGAACCTGCTGTCCTATGAGGCCGTCATCGTCGATGAAGCGCACGAGCGCAGCCTGAACATCGACTTCCTTTTGGGGTATCTGCGCAACCTGCTGTCCAGAAGAAAAGACTTGAAGCTGATCATCACATCCGCCACGATCGACACGGAGAAATTCGCCCGGGCGTTTGACGGAGCGCCGGTCATTGAAGTCTCCGGACGGATGTTTCCGGTGGACGTCCGCTACCGGCCGCTGGATCCGGTTGCGGAGGAGAAAGGTGAAACGACCTATGTCGATGAAGCCGTGGCCTGCGTGGAAGATTTACAGCGCCAGGGGCGCTTCGAAGACATCCTGATATTCCTCCCTACGGAGCAGGACATCCGAGAAGCCTGCGAACGACTTGGACAGCGCTGCAGCGGCCTCGTTCTGCCCCTGTTTGCAAGGCTCTCCTCGGAACAGCAGAAGCTGGTTTTCCATTCCGCCGACCGTCAGAAAATCATTGTCGCAACCAATATCGCCGAGACGTCTCTGACGATTCCCGGCATCAAGTATGTCATCGATTCGGGCCTGGCCCGCGTGCTGGAATACAATCCCCGCAGCCAGACCACCGGGCTGCCGGTCAAACCCGTTTCCCGAAGCAGCGCCGAGCAGAGAAAAGGCCGCTGCGGCCGCGTTCAGAACGGAATCTGCTACCGCCTGTATTCCGCGGAAGACCTGGCCTCGCGGCCGGTTTATTCCACGCCGGAAATCCTGCGCTCCAATCTGGCCGGCGTGGTGCTGCGCATGCTCTCTCTGAACCTGGGAATGATCGACGATTTTCCCTTTATCGACCGGCCGCAGCCGAAAAGCCTGCGCGACGCCATCGACACCCTGTCCGACCTGGGGGCGATCCGCCGCGACCCAAACGAAGCGGAAGCCGGGCAATACCGGCTGACTCCGATCGGCCGGACCATGGCGCAGTTCCCGCTGGATCCCCGGGTATCGCGGATGATCATCGAGGCTCAAAAGAACGGCTGTGTCCATGAAATCGCCGTGATCGCCGCGGCGCTGAGCATCCAGGACCCCCGCGAAAGACCTTACGACAAGATCGATTCGGCGGCTGCGGCGCACGCGCAATTTGTGCATCCGGAATCGGACTTCCTCACCTACCTGCAAATCTGGAACCGGTATTCCGACTATTTTGAGCAAATGCAATCGCAGGGACAGCGGCGCAAATTCTGCCGCGATCATTTTCTCTCCTACCGGCGAATGGAGGAATGGAGAGACGTTTATTCGCAGATCCGGGACATCCAGGGCGGTAAAGCAGCGGGCTCGACGTCGCGGCGAAAACCCGTCAGGGCCGAAATAGACCAGGAGGTTTCGGATAAAATTCACCGCTCGATCCTGAGCGGCTATCTTTCCAACATCGCGCAGAAGAAAGAAAAGAACCTTTACACGGCCGCCAAAAGCCGCGAGGTGATGCTGTATCCGGGCTCGGGTCTTTTCAATCGGGGCGGGCCCTGGATTGTCGCCGCCGAAATCAGCCTGACCTCCAGGGTTTTTGCCCGCCATGCGGCCAACATTCAAAGCGAGTGGCTCGAGGAGCTGGGCGGGGAGCACTGCCGCTATCAGCACTGGGCGGCGCACTGGGAAAAAAGCCGCGGGCAGGTGGTCGCCCTGGAAAAAGTCGTTTTATTCGGCTTGACCATCGTGGAGCAGAGAAGCGTCGCCTACGAACGGATCAACCCGGAAGAAGCCTGGAAAATCTTCATCCGCGAAGCGCTGGTCACGGGAGAGACCGGGCGCAAACTTCCCTTTGTGGAGCACAACCGGTCGCTGTGGGAAAAAGTCAAAACCATGGAAGACAAGCTTCGCAAACGCGGCATCGCCGCCGATGAAGAAACCGTCGCGGGCCTTTATGAACGGCGGCTGCCCATCCTTTCGGACCTGCGGTCCCTGCAGAAACTCATCAAAGACAGAGGGGGCGATGCTTTTCTGCGCTTCCGGGAGGAAGACCTGATTGCCGCCGGGCCCGACCTTGGGGAATTGAAACGGTATCCGGACCGGATCCGGATGGGCAATGCCGTCTTGCCCTGCCGCTACAAGTTTGAACCGGGGCACGCGGGCGACGGCGTAACCGTCCGCGTACCGCTGGGCCTCGTCGCCGGAACCTCCCCGGAAAACATCGAAAAGCATCTGCCGTCCCTGCGGGAAGAAAAGGTCCTCCACTGGCTCAAATCTCTGCCCAAAGACAACCGCCGGAAGCTGCCCCCCCTGATCGAGGTTGCCGCACAGTTCAACCGGCAGAGCGGCGGCGAAGACCAGGCCCTGCCTTTGGCCTTGAGCCGTTTTTTGTCCGATCGATACCGACTGACCGTGCCGCCCGTTTTCTGGACGCAGGAAAAACTGCCGGCGCATCTGCAGATCCGCTACAGCGTTGTTGACGATCGGGGAAGCGAAATCCGAACCAGCCGCGACATCGGAGAACTGCGGCGGGAGCTGACGGAAGAGGTCCGGCGCACCTCTCTGGAGGATTGTCGCCGGCAGTGGGAAAAGGAGCATCTCACCGGCTGGGACTTCGGAAGCCTGCCTGAGCACATTGAGCTTGCCGGAAAACACGGCGTGACCGGCTTAGCCTATCCGGCGCTGCAGGCCGAAGGGGAAACGGTTCATCTGAGGATTTTTGCCGACCCACGGGAAGCGGCATCCAGCCACGCTGCCGGTGTGGCCGCTCTCTACGTCATCCATTTCTCGGAACGGATCAAACAACTTCGGAAAAATATCTCTCTCGGCGGCGAACTCAAGGAGCAGGCGGCCCTACTCGGCAACCCCCGTCAGGTCGAACGATCGATTCTCGAGCGGGTGAAAAAAGATCTTTTCCAACGCTCCTGGCGCAGTTCGGAAGAGTTCATGAAGCATGCCGATGAGGTCCGGCCGAAAATCCTTTCCTACGGTCAGGAAGTCATTGCAGCCGCCGCACCGGTGCTCCGGAGCTTTGCCGAAACCCACGACGGCCTGAAAAAACGGATGTTCAAGAACCGGACCTCTCTGCCGGTGGAGAAATTTCTGCAGGCGACCCTGGCGGAGGCGCGAGCCCTGGTCCCCGAAGATTTTATTCTGCACTACGATGTTGACCGCCTGCGCCATCTCCCCCGCTATCTGAAAGCCCTCTTTCTGAGAGCCGAGCGGGGCAGCCTGAACCTGTCCTCCACCGAATCAAAACTGCGCCAAGCGGCGATTTACTCCGTAAAACTTCAGGAAATCCGAAATGGTATGGGCGACGACGCATCGGAGGAAAAGCGAAACAAGACCGAAGAGCTGCGCTGGATGATTGAAGAGTACAAGGTGTCTCTTTTTGCACAGGAGCTGAAAACCCCCTACCCTGTTTCACCCAAGCGGCTGAATCACCTGATTGAGGAAATCGGGAATATGCTTTGAAAAAAGCAGGGAGATCAGCCCCGGCAATCCTGAATGGCCGCGGCAAAGCCTTTCATGGAATTCCGGATGGTCGCGTCATCGACGCAAAAAGCAATGCGGAAGTAGCCCGGCGTGCCGAAGCCGCTTCCGGGAACCACCAGAACATTTTCCCGCAAAAGCCTCTGCGCGAACGCCGTGTCGTCGGGAATCGGGCTCTTCACAAAAAGATAAAATGCGCCCTGCGGTTTGATGAATCGGTATCCCGAGCGGGCCAGTCCATCGCAAAGCATATCCCTTTTCTTCTGATAGATCTTTATGTCCACGGTGACGTGCTGAAGATTGGCCACAATGCGCTGCATCAGGGCCGGCGCATTCACGAACCCCATGATCCTCGTGCACAGGATCAGCGCCCGGATCAGATCGTTCGCCTCGTGGATCTTCGGATTCACGGCGATGTAGCCGATTCTCTCACCCGGGAGTGAAAGGGTTTTGGAGTAGGAATAGGCGATAATGCTGTCGGCATACGCCGTCAGAACGGAAGGCAGTTGAATGCCGTCGTAAAGGATTTCCGCATACGCCTCATCTGAAAGAAGATAAATGGCTTTCCCGTATTTTTTCTCCTTAGCTCTCAGCAGCCGGGCCAGGCGGGCAATGCTCGTTTTACTGTACACCCGGCCGGTAGGATTGTTGGGCGAGTTCAGAATGATTGCCTTGGTCCGGCGGGTGATCGTCCGGGCGATGGCGACCGGATCCAGGGAAAAATCGGGACAAGTGTCCGCGGTTTTCACCACCCCGCCGTAGTTTTCGATGTAAAAGGGATATTCAACAAAAAAAGGCTTGAGGATGATGACTTCGTCGCCGGGATCGAGAATCGATTTCAAAATCACATTGAGCGCGCCGCCCGCCCCGCAGGACATGACGATGTGATCGGCATCCATTTTCAGGCCGGTGGCCCGTCGGATCGTCCGGGCGACGGCCTGCCGGGTTTCCAGGTAGCCGGCGTTGGGGGTGTAGCCGTGTTTGAGGACGATTTCCTCGCGGGCGACACGAACCAGCTCCTTTTTGAATTCGCGCGGATGATCCACGTTGGGATTGCCCAGGCTGAAGTCATACACCTTGTCGTGCCCGTGTCTGCTTTTCAGAAGGTTCCCTTCTTCAAACATCTTGCGGATCAGAGAAGACTGGGACATGGATGCCTTGATTTTCTTTGAAATGCTCATGATTTTTTCTCCGGTGCGGCGCCCGGACGGACGCCGTCAGGCTAAACGTTTTTCTTCAGATACTCCGAAACCTCGCGAAAATCACGAAACGGCCGGTAAGGAACGGCGCTTCCCCGTTCGCATTTCCGCAAAAGCTCGCCTTTGGCAAAAATCAGGTCCGCGCATTGAGACGGGCAGATGTCGGAGAGGCCGTCGCCGACATAGATGATTTTCTCGTACATCAGGCGGTGGTCATGAAGAATTTTGTTCTTACAGGTTCCACAGCGTCCGCACAGGGCGTTGGCCTGCGGAAATTCAAACGCAACGGCCTCCTCCCGGCCGAACACAATCCGGTTGGAATAAAATTCCATATCGCCGAGCCGGTGTTTATCCAGAATCGCCCGAATGTAAAAATCAAGGCCGTCGGAAACGATTTTGACATCCACTCCTCTTTTTCCGGCCAGACGGCAAAAGCGGACAAAAAAGGGATCAATCGCGGCGTGCTTCAGGACATGCGCCCGAAGGCGCCCGGCACCGACCCGCACCATCGGCGCAATTTTTTTGTAGGCCTCCTGCGATCCCAGGCTGCCCTTGCCAACCTCCCGGTCGACGGCTTCCCAACCACGTTGTGAAAACCGTTCCAGAACGCTGTTTCCAACATCCACCCGGGAGATCGTGCCGTCAAAATCAGTGAGAACCAGAGCCTTTTTTTGCTGAAAGCGCATGGCAGGGTTACGCAGCCGATTCTTATCGTTTGCGGCGCTTCAGCAGCACAAAGACGCCCAGCAGAACCAGGATGACCGGCAGAATGTACTGAGAGTATTTGTACAAATCAAATCCGTACAGCTCGATGATGAGAAAAATGACGCCGACTGTGGCGACAAACCAGCCTTCGATGGCCCGAATACTGTAAAACAACGTGCTGATGCCGATGACGATGAGCAGAATCGGCCAGGTCTGGCCGAAACTGTAGGCGGTGGTTTTGCTGACAAAGATCAAAACCCCCAGCGTAATCAGAATAAGTCCTCCGGTAAGAATGTTTCGTTTTTCGTTTGGCATGTCCTTCTCCTTGTATTAAATATATTTTTGAGCACCGGGATCTCCCGGCGCGCGTTTATGATTTCTCCGCCAGTTTCAGGAAAGGCTTGAACAAATCGATCGGTATCGGAATCACCGTCGATGCATTATTGGTGGTGGCAATCTGATTCAGGGTCTGCAAATAGCGCAGCTGCAGCGACATGGGCTGCGTTTCCATCAGGGCGGCCGCTTCAATCAACTTCTGGGCGGCCTGGAATTCTCCTTCCGCATTGATGATTTTCGCCCGTCTTTCCCGTTCGGCTTCGGCCTGCTTGGCCATCGCGCGCTTCATCTCTTCGGGCAGGTCGATATGCTTCACTTCCACGAGCGAGACCTTGATCCCCCAGGGATCCGTGCTCCGATCCAGAATTTCCTGGATTTGGAGATTGATTTTTTCGCGCTCGGAAAGAATTTCGTCCAGTTCGACCTGACCGCAGACGCTTCGGAGGGTCGTCTGCGCGAGCTGGGACGTGGCAAAAAGATAATTCTCCACATTTACGACGGCGGCATTGGCGTCCAGAACCCGAAAATAAACCACCGCGTTGACTTTAATGGACACGTTGTCCTTGGTGATGACATCCTGCGGCGGAACGTCCATCGTGATGGTGCGCATGTCGATCCGGACGATCTTGTCGATGCCGGGAATAATGATGATCAGTCCCGGTCCCTTGATGTCGCGAAGTCTGCCCAGCCGGAAAAGGACCGCCCGCTCATATTCGTTCAGAATTTTGATCGCGGAAGCCAGAAACATGACGACCAGTACGATCACCACCAGCAGAGGCAACGACAGAGAACCCAGCATAACCCTTCCTCCTTCAAGTTCGATATTTATTCATTGTTTTTGATTTCTTCAACCGCCAGTTTCAGGCCATCAACCTTGAGGATTCGAACCCTCGCTCCCTTCGGAATCTCCCGGTCGCTGCGGGCCGTCCAGTATTCCCCCTGGAAAAACACCTTGCCGTCTCCGTGGATGTCCGTCACGGCTTCCCCCCGACCGCCGATCATGGCCTCCGTACCGGAATAGTGCTTTCTCATCTGCGCCTTCACGGCCAGCCAGATGATCACGATGAAGAAACCGGAGGCAACCAGCACGGCCGGCAGCAGAACCTGCAGGGAAATTCTGAGCGCCGGCTCCGGCGTATCAAACAGCAAAAAGGACCCCAGCGCCAGCGAGATGACGCCTCCGACCGTCAGCATACCGTGGCTCATGATTTTAATCTCCGCAATAAAAAGAACGATGCTGAACAGGATCAGCAGAATTCCCGTATAACTCACCGGCAGCGTGGACAAGCCGAAAAAAGCCAAGAGCAGGGAAATGCCGCCGATGACGCCGGGCAGAATCGCACCGGGTGTGGAAAATTCAAAGTACAGCCCCGCCAGGCCGATCAGCAAGAGCAGATAGGCAATATTGGGGTTGGAAATCGCCGCCAGAATCCCCTGTCGCGTGCCCATCTTTTTTGTATTCAGGACCGCGTGGGCGGCGGATATTTTCTTTTTGGCCCCGGCGACGGTTACGGTTCTCTGATCGATCGCGGCCAGCAGCTTTTCGATGTCCGCCGCCACGACGTCAATGACCTTGAGCTTCAGGGCTTCATCGGCGGTAATGGACTCGCTTTTGCGCACCGCTTTTTCCACCCATTCCTCGCTGCGCCCCCGCGTTTTGGCGATGCTGCGGGCATAGGCCGCCGCGTCATTTTCCACTTTCTTGGACATGGTCTTGTCCATCTCGCCTCCGCCGAGGCCGATCGCCACGGGATGAGCGGCGCCGATGTTCGTTCCGGGCGCCATGGCGGCGACATGCGCGGCCTGTGCGATGATCACGCCCGCCGATGCGGCGCGCGCCCCGGACGGGTAGACATAGACGATCACGGGCAGCGGGGCGTTGAGGATGCTTTTGGCGATGTCCCGCATCGCGGTGTCCAGCCCCCCCGGTGTGTCCAGCAGAATGATCAGTCCTTCCGCCCTGGCGGCCGACGCCTCCTCCAGGCTCTGGGCGACGTATTTCGCCGAAGGAGAGGTAATCACGCCGTCGAGCTCGATCACATGGAACAGGGGTTTGGCTTCCTCAGCGGGAACGACTCCCGCCGCCGCGATCCACAGAAGGATCATGAAAAGCATGCCCGTTTTTTTCAGCATGATGACGCCTCTTTCCTCACGACGGTCCTCCCAGGCCGATTTCCTTCATGATCTGCTGAACGTCTTCCCAGACCTGCTTCTTGGCCGACGGATTTCTTAAAAGATAGGCCGGATGATAGGTCGGCATGAGCTTGATCCCCTCATAGTCACGGAAGCGTCCCCGGAGCGCGGTAATCGGGGCTTCCGTTTTCAAAAGAGTCTGCGCCGCAAATTTGCCCAGGGCGCAAATCACACGGGGTCCAATGAGCTGCAACTGTCTTTTTAAAAACGGCTCACACTGACGGATTTCCTCCGGCAGCGGATTGCGGTTACCCGGCGGACGGCATTTGAGGATATTGCAGATATAAACATCCTTGCGCGCCAGCTTCATCCCTTTCACAATAATGTCCGTCAGCAATTGCCCAGCCCTGCCGACAAAGGGCTCGCCCTGTTCATCTTCGTCCGCGCCGGGCGCCTCGCCTACAAAAACCACCTGCGCCGATAAACTGCCGACGCCGAACACGACATTCTTCCTCGTCCTCGAAAGCGCGCAGCGCCCGCAGCCGGCAACTTCCAGACTGAGATCGCGCCACGGGTCCGGCGTCCCCGGTTCTTCCTGCGCTCTTCCGGGCCGAGGCCTGCTTACGTCCACGCTCACGTAAAAATGATCCGCATTTCGGACCTGGCCCTTGAGGGATTTCACGACCGACAGGAGTTGTCTGCGGATTTCTTCCGGAGAGGATGGGGAAAGGACATCCGTCATTTTTTTCTACGGGACCCTTTCCGGACACTCAGCGTCCGGATATGATCCAGAATCCGGTGCGCCGCCTCCTGTTTGGTCATTTTGTCCAGAGCGACGGTCCGGCCGAGCCGGTCAAGAATCGTGATGATGTTGGTGTCGCCCGCAAAACCGGCGCCCTCGTCGCGAAGATTATTGGCGACAATCATGTCCATATTTTTGCGGATCATCTTCTGCCGGGCGTTGTCCAGAAGGTCCCGGGTTTCCATGGCAAATCCCACCAAAATGCATTTCTTCTTTTTCGCGCCGATGTCGGCAATGATATCGGGGTTACGCGCGAGCTCAATCGAGGCCGGCCCCCGGTCTTTTTTGATTTTTTCGCCCGCCGCAACCCGTGGACGGTAATCGGCCACCGCGGCGGCTTTGATGATGACCGACGCTTTGGAACAGGCCTCCATCACGGCCTTGTGCATTTCCTCTGCGGAACGCACAAAAACGACTTTTTCAACCTTCGGGGGAGCGATTTTGGTCGGCCCGCTCACCAGCGTCACCCTTGCGCCCCTCTGGCGGGCGGCTTTCGCCAGCGCGTAGCCCATTTTTCCCGACGAATGATTGGTGATGTATCGCACGGGATCGATCGGCTCCTGTGTCGGCCCGGCGGTTACCAATACGGTTTCTCCGGCAAAATCCTGAGGGGTGAAAAGGGCTTCCAGCTCGTCCAGAATGTCGGCGATCTCCGGCAGGCGTCCGGAGCCCGTGGCGTTGCAGGCCAGTTCACCCACGCCGCTTTCCATTACGCGGTAACCCGCTCCGGCGAGTTTCCGAAGATTCTCCCGCACAAAGGGATTGGCCAGCATTTTGTCGTTCATGGCCGGACAGATCAGTGTCGGCTTGTTTTCGGCCATGATCGTCGTCGTCAGAAGATCATCGGCGATGCCGGAGGCGATTTTGCCGATCACGTTTCCCGTCGCAGGCGCAACGACGAACGCATCCGCCCAGTCGGCAATCGCGATATGGGCCATCTCATATTGTTCGCCGGCTTCGAACATGCCGGTATAAACCGGGTTCCGGGAAAGAGTTGCAAGCGTCAGCGGCGTGATGAACTCCATCGCGCTTTTCGTCATGATGACTTTGACCTCTGCGCCGGCCTTGATGAAAGCGCGGGTCAACTCCGCCGATTTGTAGGCGGCAATGCCTCCGGTGACCCCCAGAGCAATTTTCTTATTTTTCAGCATGCGTCTTTCACTTCGCTGTTTTTCGGGGAATATAACAGCGTTTCCGAGCAAGATCAAGGCATAAAGTCTCAATCCGCCCGCGGGGAAAAGATATTTTCCTTGCAAAGCGCTGCAAAAGCCATTATGAAAACCGCCAATTCTAAATCGGCATTTCATCAAGGAGATTCGAAATGAAAAAGACGGGGACCATCGCGGCGGCGGTTGCCATCGTCCTGGCGGCGGGGACATTAGGCTGGCTTTATTTTGCCGGCTGGCTGGATCGGGAAAAACCCTTGATCAATCTGGATTCGGACATTACGGCCATCGGCGTGAAAAAGGACATCGGGATCACCTTTTCCGACGCGCGAAGCGGGCTGTCGGGCCTGACGGTGGAACTGATTCAGGACCAGAAGCCGCACCTTCTGACCGTAGAGACGTTTCCGTCGAGAAGCATCCGGCAAAAAGTCCTTCGCCTCACGGTGGAACCCATTGCGCTAAAGCTGAACAACGGCCCGGCCACCCTCCGCATCACGGCCCGGGACGCCTCGCTCTTTAAAAATGAAACGGTCGTCTCCGAGCAGGTCCGGATCGACACCCTGCCGCCGCAGATTTACGTGATGAGCCCCGTCAACTATATCAACCAGGGAGGCACCGGCTTCATCCCCTACCGGATATCCAAACCGGCCGCACGGACGGGTGTCTTCGTGGACGATCGGTTTTTCCCGGGATACCCTGTCGTGATCGGCGGAAAGCCGACGTCGGTGGCCTATTTCGCCCTGGGCACCGGTGCGTCCGCGGCGACCAAGATCGTCATCTTCGCCCGGGACGACGCGGGCAATGAATCCAGAACCTCCATGCCCTTCACGATCAAGCCGAAAAAATTCCGCGCGGACAAAGTGAATTTGAGCGACACCTTCCTCCAGAAAATCATGCCCGAATTCCAGGCGGCCATTCCTCAGTTGCAGGGGAAGACGGCGGTGGAAGTCTTCGGCTATGTCAACACGACGCTTCGGGAGGAAAACGCCAAAACCATTCAATCCGTCTGCGGTAAGTCCTCGAATAAAAAATTATGGGAAGGAACATTCCACCGCATGCGCAACGCCTCTCCCATGGCTCTGTTCGGAGACGAGCGCACCTACCTGGTGGACGGCAAACCGTTCGGCCATTCGGTGCATTTTGGCGTGGACCTCGCCTCGACCGCCCACGCTCCCATCGAAGCCGCCAATAACGGAATCGTCGTCTTCGCAGGTCCGCTGGGCATTTACGGCAACGCCGTCATCATCGATCACGGCCTGGGGCTGTTCAGTCTATACGGCCATCTGTCGTCGATTGAAACCGCGGTCGGCAAGCCGGTAAAAAAAGAGGAAAAGATCGGCCTCTCCGGTCTGAGCGGACTGGCCGGCGGCGATCATCTGCATTTCAGCATCGTGGTCGGCGGCCAGTTCGTCAACCCTCAGGAATGGTGGGACCCGCACTGGATTGAGGACAACGTGATGAAAAAGATGAATCTATGAGGTTATGGGCGAGGGGCAATCGGTGATAGGCGCGATGAATCGGGTTCCTATCGCCTATCGCTTACCTAACTCTTGTTGATGTCGCGGTGCGTGGTGTGAACGATGAACTTCCGCTTCTGGAAGAACAGGCTGAACTGATTGGCCATCACAACGGACCGATGCTTGCCGCCGGTGCACCCGAAGGCGACATTCAGCCGCACCTTTCCCTCTTTTTCATAAAGCGGAATGATGAAGTTCAGCATGTCTGCCGCTTTGCTCATGAAGGTTTTGCACTCCTCATTGTTCAAAACGTACTTCTCCACGTCCCGGTGGTGGCCGGTTAAGTTTTTCAGCTTTTCCACGTAGTAGGGATTGGGAAGAAATCGCACGTCGATGGCCAGGTCCGCGTCGGCCGGCAGGCCGTACCGGTAGCCGAACGACATGACGCTGATCAACATTTTTTTCCGGCTGGCAGAAGGCATAAACTGTTTTTGAACGGTGTCCTTGAGCTGGTGCACATTGGACGCCGTGGTATCGATCACCGTGTCGGCCATCTGACGCAGGGTGGCCAGTTTTTTGATTTCCGTCTGAATGCCTTCCATGATGGAACTCTTTTCGGACAGCGGATGGCTGCGCCTTGTCTCGCTGAAGCGGCGCAGCAGAGACTCTTCCCCGGCTTCCAGAAACAGAATTTTGATCCGGTATCCCTGTTCCTTCAGGCGTTCAAAGATGCGCTGATACTTTTCCAGAAAGGTTTTCTGACGCAGGTCCATGACCAGCGCCACCTGTCTGATCTTCGGGGAAGACTGGAGCGTAATGGACAGGAACTTCGGCAGCAGCACGACCGGCAGGTTGTCCACGCAGAAAAAGCCGATATCTTCCAGCGCCCGAAGCGCGGTGCTCTTGCCGGAACCGGACAATCCCGTGATGATCACCACCTGGAGATTTTTCAATTACCCGACCTCGTTCATTTTTTGCATGGCTTTGCTTAGCAGATTTCGGCGCAAATATCCAGTCCGGGGAATGTCCACGCGGACGAGCGGCAGGCATTTTTCCAAAATCCGTGTTTCAACGGGCCGGGAAATTCTTTCGCGGCCGGTTCGACAGACATCGATGATGCAGGCCAGCTCCGCCTTTTTTTTCGTTCTTGATTTCGGCAGCACCCGGCCTACCGGGACGATTCCGGCTTCGCGCGTGTGAACATATTTTTGAATGACCGGGTGGCCGGTGAGAACCAGCCGATCCTGAACCTTCCGAATCACCGCCAGGTCGTCGGCAATCCAGGTGCATTCTTCGCGGGCGGCCGCAAGCGCGGCGGTCGTCTTGCCGATGCCGCTGGGCCCGGTGAGGAGAACGCCCCTGCCCTTCCGCGCCAGTGCGACGCCGTGAATGGATACACATTGATGATTCTTCTCACGGAGGATCGACCGGATGCGGCCGGCCAGCAGCTGTGCATGAAACGGGGAAGCCGACGCCCATAGACCATGGTTTCGAAGCTGCCTGCGGATCATGGGCGGCAAAGACGGACTTTGGGTAAAAATCAGCAAAGCGGGACTGCGCCCTGATATCCTCGTAAAATACTCCTTGCGGGAAGGCCCGGAAAGAGACAGCAGTCTTTTCTGCACCGCGGGGGGAACCAGAAGGATCGCGGCCGGTCGGCGGGGCAACGAAGCAAGGCCCCGCAGACACTCCACCGAGTTTACGGAAAAAAGATTTTTGCGATTTCGCGGGTCGGAGATTTTTCGAATGCCCAGATAAGGCAGATAGTCTTCAAACCACTCACGCGCAGAAGTTTCCGGAAACGGGGTGGCCGGCCTACAGGGGAGAGGACGCGTCCTGCTCAACGATGGCTTTATACAAATCGGCTCTGGTTTTCGCATCGATCAGCGTTTTCCGGAAATTGGGGGTTTTTAACATCTTGGAAATTCTGGCCAGAGCCTTCAGATGCTGACCTGTTGAGTGCTCGGGCGCCAGAAGCAGAAAAAAAAGCCGGACCGGCTTTCCGTCGATCGCGTCAAAGGAAACGCCCCGGCGGCTTCGTCCAAAGGCAATGACCATGTCCTGCAGTTCGGATACTTTGCCGTGGGGAATGGCCACGCCGTCGCCGATGCCCGTCGAGCCCAGCTTTTCCCTCTGCTGCAGCACATCGAGCGCTTTTGCCCGGTCCATCTTCAAGCCGCTTCCGATCAGAAGATTGATCAATTCCGCAAGCACGCCTTCTTTGGTGTCGGACTGGAGATCGTCGCTGAGAAATTCCATTTTAAATATCTGATCCAGTCGCATGTGCAACACCTGAATGTGAAATCCGGGACGCAGTCCTGACGTCTCATATATCCATTTCCTTACGGTTCGGGGCTCTTCATGCCGAGCCCCGAACCGTCGTTTCGTCCGCTAGCTGTTCGTTTCAATGTGGGCGAACTTGCCGTCGTCCAGACGGTGCACCAGGCTCACTTTCTCCGAGTCCGTGTCCCGATAGATGAGGAAACGCGCCTTGCCGCTTTCCAGTTCGAGAACCGCCTCTTCCAGCGACATGGGTTTCAAAATAATTTTACGGGTTTCGACCACTTTGGAGGCGGCATCTTCTTCCTCCGCGCCTTCGAGGGTTTTGACGCCGGCGTGGCGGATGCTTTTGGGCTTGTGCTCCCGGTTCTTTTCTCGTTGCTTCTTGAGCTGTTTTTCAATTTTCACGATGCAGCGGTCCACGGCCAGATGCATGTCCTTGGCTTCTTCTTTTGCGTTCACGTTCCACCCGTTGGCGGTCAGATTGATTTCCACCACATTGCGGAATTTTTCCGTAGAAAGGATCATATGGACGTCGGCAGGCACATCGAGATATTTTTTCAATCTGGCAATTTTTTCCTCCGCGTATTCCTTCTGCCAGTTCTCTCCTTCGCCCGTTCTGAAAGTTACCGAAATATTCATCCTTTTCCCTCCCTCCTGTTTTTAGGCCGTTCAAAAATTCCGAAACACGCCCTTACGGCCGGCAACAAAGGTTAGTCGTATAGTGGCGACGAAACCAAATGTCAACCGGAATTTTACTTTTTTTACCTTGATCGTTTCCCGTTGCTCAACGCCCGCTTTAAAAATATTTCTTCCGCTTGGAAGACGGCAAAACACCCATCATTTCACGATATTTGGCGACGGTTCTCCTGGCGATGTCGATGTTCCGGTCCTTCAGCAGCCGAACGATTTCACAATCGCTGTAAGGTTTTTTCGGGTCTTCCCTGTTGATGATCTGCCGAATCTCCTCCTTGACGCTTTTCGATGCGATATTTTCGCCGGAGGTTCTCTGGATGGAGCTGCCGAAAAAATATTTCATTTCAAAGATGCCGCGGTGAGAATGCAGGTACTTGTTCGTAACGACCCGGCTGATCGTGGACTCATGCATTTCCACGTCGTCGGCAATGTTTCGCAGCACCAGGGGCTTGAGATAGTCGATCCCTTTGTCAAAGAATTCCTTCTGATGCTTCACGATGCTTTCGGCGACCCGGTAAATGGTTTTCTGTCGCTGCTGAATGCTTTTGATCAGCCAGGTGGCCGACTGCACCTTTTCCCGGATATACTTCCGGCCGTTTTCCTTTTCCGCGGTGTCCGGTCCTCCGATGCCGCCCATGATTTCACGGTAAAAATTGCTGATCCGCAGCCGGGGCAGCCCGTCGTCATTGAGAATAATTTTATAATCATCCCCCGATTTGACCACGTAAACGTCGGGGATGATGGATTGGACCTTTTCCTGCGAATAGACGGCGCCCGGTTTGGGGTCCATTTTGCTGATCAGCAATACGGCCATCTCCACTTCCTTCAGGGGAACTTTGAGCCTGCGGGCAATCTGAAGGTAGTTTTTCAGCTCCAGTTCCTTGAGGTGCTCGCGGATGATGGTTTCGACGAGCGGATTGTTCCGGGCAAACATTCCGGCTTGAATCAGGAGGCACTCCTGAAGATCCCGGGCGGCCACGCCGGCGGGATCGAATTCCTGAACCTTTTTCAGGACCTTCTCCACGAACTCCTCGCCGACTCTTTCCAGACGGGCGATTTCCTCCACGGTGGCGCACAGATAGCCGTTGGAATCCAGATTGCCGATGATCTGCTCCCCGACGCGCACTTCGTCCTCGCTGAACGGCGAAAGCTTCATCTGCCACATGAGATGCTCGGTCAGCGAGGGGCTCTCGGTCAGAACGTTGTCCAGGGTCGGAGCGTCCCCCTCGGCCCGGTCATAGGAAACGCCCACCGGACCGTAATCTTCCAGATAATTGTTCCAGTCGAATTCTTCCCGTCCGTCCCCTTCTCCGGTCAGTTCGGCGGTGTGCTCCGGAACCTTGCTTTCTTCCTTTTCTATGGACTGGACGTCCTCCGCGACCTCGGCATGCAGCTCCTCGCTGCTTTCGTCGTCCTGCGCCACTTCCTCCAGCAGGGGATTTTCCTCCATCTCCTGGTTGATCGTGTCCACCAGTTCCTGACGAGAAAGGATCAGGAGCTTGATCGCCTGCTGGAGCTGGGGCGTCATGATCAACTGCTGGGAAAGTTTTAAATTTTGTCGTAATTCAAAAGCCATGGTTGCCAATCGTTCGCTTGCCCTGCGCTACAGGCTGAAGTCCTCTCCAAAATAAAATTTTCTGGCCAGTTCACTTTGGGCGATGTCATCCGGCTTGCCTTCCACCAGAATGGCGCCCTCGTTGATGATATACGCCCGGTCGCAGCAGGCCAGCGTCTCACGGACGTTATGATCGGAGATGATGATTCCGATGCCTTTGTTTTTCAACTTCCCGATGATGTTCTGGATATCGGCCACCGCCAGCGGATCGATGCCCGCAAAAGGCTCATCGAGCAAAATGTACTTCGGAGACGTGACCAGTGCGCGGGTGATCTCCACCCTTCTTCTTTCGCCGCCGGACAGGGAATAGGCCCGGTTTTTCGCAAGCGTCGTCAGGTCCAGTTCGCCCAGCAGTTCCTCCAGTCTTTGATGCCTTTCCTCTTCACCGATCTCCAGCGTCTCCAGAATCGCCAGGATATTTTCCTCAACGGTCAGTTTGCGGAAAATCGACGGCTCCTGCGGAAGATAATTCAGCCCCTTGCGCGCCCGGCGATACATGGGATACGCGCTGATCTCCTCCTCATCCAGAAAGATTTCACCGCCGTCGGGTTTGACCAGCCCCACCATCATGTAGAACGTCGTCGTTTTTCCGGCGCCGTTCGGCCCCAAAAGTCCGACCACTTCCCCCGGCGAGATCGTCAGGTCAATGTGATTGACCACCTTTCTTTTATTGTAAATTTTAACCAGTCCCCTGGCTGATAAATGACTCATTTTCCCTCTCGGGGATCCGTCTGTTTTTTCTTTCGGGGGTGGATGATCGCCGTGACCCTGCCTGAATTTTCGTCCGCGCACTGCTCCACCTTCCCGCGGTTCTCATCCACCTGAATGATCACCCTGCAGCCTTTGATCACGCTTTTTTCCTGCTGCAGGACCGGATTTCCCGTCATGACGAACCGGGCCGTATCCTGATAATACACCGCTTCATTGCCCGTGGCCAGCACATCTTTTTGCGTGATCACCACTTGACCGCTGGCAACGATTTTTTCAAGGTCGCCCGCGGGCTCCATGTCCGGCCCGGTCTTTTCGCGCGGGGCGCCTGCGTTCTTGTAGTAAATCGACAGGCGGTCCGCCTGGATCCGGACATCCCCCTGCTGCGCCACGGCATTGCCGGAGAACACCACCATCCGGGTGGCCTGAAACGCCTCCATTTTATCGGAAACAATCTGAATCGGCTCGTTTTTGCGAAGCGCATTTTTCTGAATCAAGCCCGTTTGCGCCCACGCCTGAAGATTCAGAGCGGCGAGGATTCCCGCCGTCCAGAGGATTATTTTTTTCATCGTCATGAATGGCCCCATCAATAAACGTTTGCTTTGACGCCGGAGGCAAGCGAAAGCTCTCCTTTGTCCATCAGAATGGAGAGGCCTTTCCCCTGAATTTTCATGCGGCTCGTTTCCATCCGAACGGGAGCGTCCGTATAAATTTCTTTCCGGGCGTCGCTATAGCGCACAACATCCGTGGAGAATTTTTCTCCCGTATCGGCCGTCACCACGACATGGCCCCGGATTTCGACGTCTTTGCTGTCCGTCCGCATCTCTCCCTTGTCCCCGGTCATCCAAAAGGCCTTGCCTTTCTGGGTGATCAGCTTCATCTGAACCTGATCGAACAGGGCCAGATTCTTCTTTTTCTGATACTGGGCGGTTTTGGCCTTCACTTCCCAGCGGAGATTGTCCTGACCGACTTCCGTATAAAAAAAATCCGCAATGCGGACATCGGCTTCGTCCGGTAAAATCTTGACGATATTGTCCTTTTTGCCGGCCGTCGTCCGCAGGACGACAAAAAGAATCGCGCCTGCAAGCACAAGAATCATCAGCGTAATCGCCGCAATTTTTGCTTTTCTTTGAAATTCCATGATTCGATATACCACCGGCCTTCTTCCGTGTAAAGCTATTCGGGTCCGGCAAAATCGTATCGCCGGGCAACTTCCGGCCGGAAGCCCAGGGCTTCAAGAAGCATCTCACAGATTTCCCTCACCGCCCCCTGTCCGCCGGGGCAAACCGTGACATAATCCACATGTTTCTTGACCTCTTCCATCGCGTCGGCCGTTGCCGCTGAAAATCCGGCCATCTTCAAAACGGGAATATCGACAATATCATCTCCCAGGTAAGCGGTTTGTTCCGGCGCCAGGCCGTTTTTCTCGAGAATTTGCGCATAAACCTCCTTCTTGTTCAGCGCTCCCTGATACACCTGCGTGATTTTCAAATCGCGTGCCCGATGATCGACCACCGCAGACGTCCGGCCGGTCAGGATCGCAACCTGGATGCCGTGACGCTGAAGCATGACCAGTCCGTGGCCGTCGCGGACATAGAAATTTTTCATCTCCCGTCCGTCGCTGTCCATGATGATTCTGCCGTCCGTCATGACCCCGTCCACATCCAGAATCAGCATTTTTATTTTTTTGAGTTTCTCTATAATTTTCTTCTTCATTTTTCCATCCACTATCCACTATTCGTCACTCGTCACTCGTCACTCGTTGCTCGTTGCTCGTTGCTCGTCGCGCTTCAGCCCTTTCGTTATTCCATCGATTTTCTTCAAGGTCGTCAAGAGTTCTTCCAGCGAATTCAGATAAAGCGAATTGGCCCCGTCGCACAGCGCTTTTTCCGGGTCCGGATGAACTTCCATAAAGATGCCGTCCACGCCGGCCGCGACGGCCGCCCGGGCCAGGTACGGCACCATGTCCCGCTGGCCGCCGGACGAAGTTCCCATGCCGCCCGGCAACTGCACCGAATGCGTGGCATCGAAAATGACGGGATATCCCATCGCCCTCATGATCGGAAGGGCGCGGACATCGAACACCAGATTGTTGTAACCGAAAGATGCGCCGCGTTCGGTAATGAGGATATTTTCATTGCCGGCGGACTGAATCTTCCCGATGATGTTGGCCACGTCCCAGGGCGCAAGGAACTGCCCTTTTTTCACATTCACGATCTTCGCTTTTTTCGCGATCTCCACGACAAAATCCGTCTGCCGGCACAGAAACGCGGGCACCTGCATCACATCCAGAACTTCCGCCGCCTCGTCAATTTCTTCAAACCGGTGCACGTCGGAAAGAACCGGCACGCCGATTTTTTCCCGGATGTTGTTTAAAATATTCAGCCCCGCTCGGGCGCCCGGCCCCCGGTAGGCGGCAATCGACGTTCGGTTGGCCTTATCGTAGGAGGCTTTGAAGACAAAGGGAATCTCCAGCCGGTCCGTCAGCTCTTTCAGATACACGGCAATGGCCGTCGCCGCGGCTTCATTTTCCAGAACACAGGGACCGGCCATCAGAACAAAACCGGACCCGCCGCCGATCGTGTGGGCATTGAGTTTCACCTGCTTCATGAGTCGCTTCCCTTCGTTTCTTTTTTGTGCAACAGTTGAATGCGCAGCCTCGGAATCCGGGGCGCCACCCTCGTTTCCGGATTGATCTCGTAGGCGCTCCTATAAGCTTTCAGGGCTTCGGGGTAAAGCCCTTTTTTCTCATAGGCCATGCCCAGATTGGCGTAGATTTCGTCATCCTCGCGGTCGTATTTCAGGGCCTGCTGGTAATGTTCAATGGCCTTATCCGGATTTCCGGAAGCCAGCCAGGCATATCCCAGACCGGCCCAGGAGGACGCCTTCTTGGGCTCCAGTTTCAGAATTCTCTCGTAATACCGGATGGCTTGGGCGTACTTTTTTTCTCTCAGGGAATAATCGGCCAGAATACTCAACGTTTTTTTATTCTGAGGCGATATTTTTTCGTAGTAGCGGACGGCATCCTTTTCCCTGCCCAGCTTCGTGTACGTATACGCCAGATTATAATACAGGGTCTGATCTTTTGCCCCCAGCCGGACCGCCTTTTCGTAATCTTCGGCCGATGCGGCATACTGCTTGAGTTCCCCGCGGGCAAATCCCAGCCGCACGAATATCGACGCGCGCGTCGGGTGCATCCGCGAGAGCTTTTCGTAATAATCGGCTGCCTGCTCATACTGCTTGCTTTGAAAGGTCAGGTCCGCCAGGCGCGCAAGCGCATCGGCATCGTTCGGATTGCTTTTCAAGACCCGGGCATATTCCCGGACGGCATCGGGCGTCTGCCCCCTTTTTTCATAGGCGGCCGCGAGATTGAACCGGATCACCGGTTCGTCGGGCGACAGGGCCGCGGCTTGCTTCAAGTGCTCCATTTCCTCTTTTGCTTTGCCCTGCCCGGCGTAAGCCGTGGCCAGATTGGCATGCGCCGCCGCATCTTTCGGGCGGATGTCCAAAACCCGCTTGTAGCAGTCGACGGCCTTTGCGAATTGCCCGCTCTTCAAATACAGGTCTCCCATCCCCTGCCAGGCCGGGGCGGCGTCAGGAGCATGTTGAATGACCCAGCGGTATTGTTCCACCGCCGCGTCGGGCTGACGGGACCTTTCGTACGCCTGGGCCAGCAAAAGGCGCACCGCATGGTTCTCCGGATCCATTTGGACCGCCCGGGAGTAACTTTCCGCCGCTTTGTTCCAGCTGTTTTTTCGCCCATAGGCAGCGCCGAGCATGGCATGGACTTCGGCATCCTCCGCCGGAACAACCGTCAGCCGCGACAAAAGATCGACGGCGCGGTCCTCCTGGCCGAGCTGCTCCAGGCAGCGGGCCAATTCCTTCATTGCGAGGACATCGCCGGGAATGATGCGCAAAACTTCTTCATACATTTTCGCGGCCTCGCCGATCCGGTGTTGCTGAACATAAATGCCGGCCAGAATTTTTCGCACCCCCGCGTCTTCGCGGTTCCGGGCCGCCGCTTTCTTCAGGTACTCCTCCTGTTCGCTGGTATTGCCGCGGCTCTTCGCGAACCTCAGCCAGTCCTGGGGCATAATCATCACCCGGAGGGGCACAGCGCCGATTTTGGTTTGCGCGGCATAGATGACGATTCGATAAACGCCGGGGACCTTCGTTCCTTCGGGAATCACGCCGCCCTGCAGGACATGGTCGACCAAGTCAACCCCCCGGAACGGCACGCCGACGACAGGGCCTTTGTTGCGCGTTCCCTCCAGGACCGCCGTCACGTTTTTTCCGCTCACATCATCGCTCGCCACGGATTTGATCACAAATTCATCGCGATACGTAACGTCCAGGGTTTCACCCGCTCTGACGCGAAAATCGCTCGCGTTTTTTTCCATCTCCAGATAATAGAAATGCGGCGCGGCCCCCAGAACATAATAGGAAAAAGTGTTGATTCCTCTCTGGAAATAAAAGCCGGCTGTCCGGAAGATCCCGGGAGAAACCGGCAGAAAAGCCAAAGCCAGCACCGCGATCCCCGCCGCCGCGGCGAAAACTTTCTTACCGAATCCGATTTTGAACCCTGCCGGTTTTCGCAAAGCGTCAACCCCTTGGATGATATTTCCGGTGGATCTCCTTCAGGCGTTCCCGGGTTACATGCGTGTAAATCTGCGTCGTTGAAATATCCGAATGACCGAGCATCACTTGCACCGCCCGCAAATCCGCCCCTCCTTCCAGCAGATGGGAAGCAAAGGAATGCCGGAATGTATGCGGGTGCACATTTTTTTGCAAGCCCGCTTTTTGCGCATAACGCACGATGATTTTCCAGAGCCCCTGGCGTGTCAGGGCCCGTCCGAAGCGGTTCAGAAACAAAACATCCGTCGTTTTGGCCCGGACGAACTTCGGTCTCGCTTCGTCCACATAGCGGCGCACGCAGTCATAGGCCGTTTTACCCACGGGAACGACCCGCTCTTTGCCGCCCTTTCCCATGACGACCAGAAAACCCACCTGCCAGTTGATGCTGTTCATGGTCAGGCCGGCCAGCTCCGACACGCGAAGCCCGGTCGCATAGAGCAGTTCCAGCATCGCCCGGTCCCGCAGCCCCGACGGCGTCGAATCATCCGGACCCGACAGGATTCGGTTCATCTCCTCCTGACTGACCGTATCGGGCAGACGCATCCAGACCTTGGCCAGTTCAATCCGGGCCAGGGGGGATTCCTCCAGAACTTTTTCCCGAAGCAGGTATTTGTAAAAGCCGCGAAGGGCGGCCAGCGTCCGGTTCATCGAATTGGCCGAAAGCCCTTCCGACCTGAGCTGCACCAGAAAATCCACAACCGTCTGGGGCGCCACCGACCGCGGATCCGAAATGCCCCTCTGGTCGAGAAAGATCCGATAGCGGTTCAAATCGCGTCCGTACGCCGCAAGCGTGTTGTCCGCCGCCCCTTTCTCGATCAGCAGGTAGTGATGATACCGGTTCAACCAGTCGCGCATGGCATTTTTCTACGCAAATCCGATGCGGTTGTAAAGATTTTTTGTTGACTTCCGGCGCCATCTCGTAGAAAGAAGCAGCATCAGAGATCCGGAGGGTGTCCGCAGATGAAAAAAATCGTCATCGCCGCCGATCATGGAGCGGTTGCGCTGAAAGAGAGGATCATTGACTTTTTACGCAGGAAGCATTTCGAGGTTACCGATCTCGGAACGCAGGGCAGCGAACCCGTCGATTACCCGGACATGGCCCGGGCCGCCTGTCGGGAATTCCTCCAGGGCGGATACGAATTCGGCATCCTGCTTTGCGGTACGGGCATCGGCGTCTCCATCACCGCCAATAAAATCGCCGGCATCCGCTGTGCCCTGCTTTGTGATCTATACAGCGCCGAAATGGCCAGGGCTCACAACAATGCCAACTTCATCGCCTTCGGCGGCAGAATGAACTACGCCGTACCGGTCGAGGAAATGATCGAGAAATTTCTGAGCACTTCGTTCGAAGGCGGCCGTCACGAACGGAGAATCGCCAAGATCGCCGCCCTGGAGAACCACCGCTGATTTCCGGCGGCGCCCTGCTTCCTTCCGACGGTCGTTTTGTCCCCTTATTTCGCGGTGATTCTGAACGTCCTCTCCAGCGGAGCGGAGCTTTCCGGACCGAACCACTTGTCGAAGATTCTCTTGGCTTCGCCGCTTCGCTCCATCTCCAGAAGCGCCTGATTTACAAAACGCAAAAAGGAAGTCTGCCCCTTGCGGACGCCCAGACCGTAAGGTTCTCTGGAAATGCTGACTTTCGGAATCTCAAATTCGCCTTTCTCCGCTTTCGCCAGAATGCCGGCCAGAATGGCTTCGTCCGTCGAAACGGCGAAGATCTGCCGGTTCTGCAGCGCCAGAAAAGCCGGAACGTAACCGGTGAAGAGCACGATGGACGCCGAAGGGAGCGCTTTGCGGAGATTCTGCACCGAGGTCGTCTGATCCACGGTTCCGATCTTCTTGTTTTTCAGATCGCTCAGCCGCTGTACGGTCCCTTTGTACACCAGAAACTTTTGGGCGGTGACAAAATAAGGGTGGCTGAAGTCAATCAGTTTTTCTCTTTCCGGGGTAATGGTCATGGTCGCCGCGACGATATCGACCTTTCCCTCCGTCAGGGAGGAAATCCTCTCATTTTCCTCTCCGCTGAAAGGAGTGATCTCCAGGCGGACGCCCAGCTTTCCGGCGATCGCCCGGACAAAATCAACATCATACCCGCTGATCTCCCCCGTCTTGATGTCGGCCAGCGCGAAGCTCGGCGTCAGATCCTTGACGCCGGCCCGCAAGACGCCTCTTTTTTTGATGTTTTGCAGAGAGTCCTCCGCTCCGGCCGCCCAGCAAACCCCGGCTACGAGCAACCCTATCGCCAACAGACATACAATCTTTTTCATTTTTTTCCTCCCTGACGGTCAAAATTTTCATTGAGGTGAGCAAACCTTCGAAGGTGCTTTGCGTAATCCTTCCGGTGAACGGTGACCACCCGGTCCAGATACGCCATGTTTTTTTCAATGCTTCTGAGGTAGAGGTCCTCGTCGATGCCCCAGCGCTTCCTGAAATGATAGCGCGAAAAACGGTGTTGATTTCCCAATTCATCCGCGAAACGCTTCAGCGTCATCTGATAAAACCCCTGCGTTTTATCCAGAAGATCCAGCGGGCCGCTAAAGGTCGTGATGCCTCCCTCGATGAACTCGTCGTAAAGATCCGGCAGCTTTTCCAGGTAATAGCGATCGGCCATCTGACCCAAAAGATCCGCCGTGCCCAGCATTTTCCCCAGCCGCTCAACCGCCGCTCCGGCAAACCGGATGGCGTCCAGACAGGTGTTGAGCCCCGTGCACAGCAGGATATCGCGAAACGAATCCAGATCGTCTTGGAACGCCGGAACTTTGCGCAAATAGGCTTGAAGAAACGCGATGCTTCGGTTGATGTGAACCTGTGTGTACTTCGCCCCGGTCCCCTGTCGGTCTGAGATTTCCTGAATATAGCCGGTATCGTGCATGAGCCCGCTGATGAGGCCCATGTTCAGGTCTTTTTCGGCGATCGATAGTCCGGCTTCCACGGCCCCGTGCAGCAGGCGGGCGACGGCAAGCGTAACCGACAAGGTGTGGCCGAGATCATGGTACCGGACATTGCAGGAGCGATAGGACGGATACTCGCCGCGAAACAGACGGACCACATCCGAATAGGCCCGGTCAAAATGGGCAAAGTCAAACCGCGGATGCATCAGACCGGTAATCGCGTGGATTTCCTCCAGAACGGCGTTGGGGTTCCGGGTGTCCACCAGATTGGCCAGCTGCACACGACAATCATCCATCAGCGCTCCCCGTCAGCGGCGTCCTCGCACCCAAAAGCTCTGCGTTGCCGATCCCGCGTCCTGCTGCTTTGCGCCGAATCGCCGGCATCGAACCGCTGCTTCCATGATGATGGACGCCAATTTGGCATATTTCTGAAAATTCATCAATGGATAATACGTCGGGGGTCAAGATCAGGCCGGCACTCCGGATCACGACGCACCGACACCTGGATGGCCGCCGGGTGCACCCGGCTGTGTTTTTTATCTTGCCTCGCCCTGAAAAAAGCTTTAGAGCATCCCGTGTCATCCAAGAACGAATTTCCGGCGAGGGGACCATGAAAAACAAAATCCTGATTGTGGACGACGACCCGGGCAGCCTGTTTCTTCTGCAGTCCCTGCTCAACGCCAACGGCCTGGAAGCCGTCACGGCGGGAAACGGCAGGGAGGCCCTGGACATGGCCCGCCGCAACCCTCCTCATCTCATCATCTCGGACATCCTGATGCCGGTCATGGACGGCTACACCCTTTGCCGCGAATGGAAACTCGACGATGCGCTCAAGTCCATTCCCTTTGTCTTTTACACCGGCGAATACGCGAAATCCCGGGAACGGGCGCGGGCCATGAGCCTGGCCCCCGACCTTTTCATTCTCAAACCCCAGGAACCGCACATCCTGATTCGTCTGCTCTACAATCTCCTGGAAAAAACCAGGCCGGCCGGACCGAAAGCTTCCGACCCGCTGAAAGAAGAATTGAATTTTCTTCGCAAACACGATGAAATTCTTTTCTCCACGCTGGAAAAGAAAATGGCGGACCTGGAAAAGGCCAACGAGGAGCTCCGCGAGCAGGAGGAGAGATACCGGCTGACTTTTGAACAGGTGTCGGATGTCATTTTTCTGCTCGATACGGACCTCCGGATACTGACCATGTCTCCCTCGGTCGAAAAAAATCTGGGCTATCATCCGCTGGACTTTATCGGCAAACCGTTTGCGAAGATCAAAAGGGTGATGGATCCCGGTTGCTACGCGCAGGCCAGAGCCAAGCTGGCTTCGATTCTGGAGGGGAAAACCGTTGAGCCGTCGGACTATATCATCTTCGCGAAGGACGGAACCCTGCGGCACATCGAAACCAGCGCGACCCCCATTCTGAAAAACGGGAGGATCCTCTGCATCGTCTGCGTCACGCGCGACATCACCCGGCGCCGGCAGGCGGAAGAAAACCTGCTTCATGAGCGGAACTTCAGCCAGACGGTCGTGGAGAGCCTGCCGGGGCTGTTTTTCGTGCTCGACGAACAGGGAAAACTTCTCCGCTGGAACGATCATCTGAAAGTCGTGACCGGGTATTCGGACAGCGAGCTCCGGGAGGTGCCGTTTGCGGACATCCGTCCCGAAAAATATAGAAACGCCACGCTGGAAGGTATCCGGGAGGTTCTTCGCGTCGGGGAGCTCTCCACGGAGGCAAAAATGATTTTCAAAGACGGAATCCACAGAATTTTCCGGCTCCATGCCAGACGCTTCTTTTACGAAGGCAAGCGGTGCATCGCGGGCACCGGCATGGACATCACCGACCGGAAGCGGACTGAAAACGATCTGAAGCGGTTTGCCGAGAGTCTTGAGGACGCCAACATCACCCTGCGTGTTTTAATGCGCCGGCACAAGGAAGACCGGCAGGACATCGAAGCGAAGCTGCAGGCCAACGTCCATGACCTCATCCTTCCCTATGTAAAGAAACTCAAGGAAGCCAATCTGGCGGATCGCCACAAAAACGACCTCCAGATTCTGGAGCACCATCTTCGGGAGATTCTCTCGCCGTTTTTGAAAAATATTCACGCCGCACACGCGGACCTGACGCCCCGGGAAATTCTGATCATGGACCTGATCAAACAGGGGAAAAAATCCGGCGAAATCGCCGCCGCGCTGAACGCTTCGTTGAAAACGGTGGAAACCCATCGAAATCATATTCGGAAAAAGCTCAATCTCGTCCATGCCCGGATTAATCTTCGTTCCTACCTGCTTTCTCTGTCCTAGAGAGACGGATATTTTTCGTTGCGATGCGGACGGCGATGTGACAGAATACCTTCGTCTTGGCCATGGAAGCCACACCGGAAACAAAAAGGGGAAGGATGATGCGGGTTCATTTCTGGGGGACAAGAGGGTCTTTGCCCGCCTCGATCACCGCCGGGGAGATCGAGGCAAAAATCGTAAAGGCGATCCGGGCCTCCCGCACCCGCCCGCTGGAGACCGACGAGGCCATTGAAGCCTTCGTCCGGAACGAACTCCCCTTTCCCGTCCGGGCCAGCTACGGCGGAAGCACGGCATGCGTCGAACTCGGCGGCGCGGGCGAATATGTTCTTTGCGACGCCGGGACGGGACTTCGCGATTTCGGAAGCTCCTACATGAAGGCGAAAGCCGCCGGGCAGCCCGATTTGCCGACCGTCTTTCACCTGCTGATGTCGCATCCGCACTGGGACCATCTTCAGGGATTTCCTTTTTTTACGCCCGCCTATCTGCCGGGGCACCGCATCCACATCTACGGAGGCCATCCGGATCTCGAACAGAGCTTTGTCCGCCAGCAGAGCGAACCCTGCTTTCCCGTTCCCTTTCCGGCCATGAAGGCCGACATCCGTTTTCACACCCTCGAACCCGGGGGCGAATACGACATTGCCGGCATGAAGGTCGCCTGCATTCGGCAGAACCATCCGGGAGGCTCCTACGGATACCGCTTGGAGAAAGACGGCCGGGTCGTCGTCTATTCCACCGATTCGGAGCACAAAGGCAGCGGCCGCGAAGAGCATGATCGGTTTCTCTCCTTTTTTTCAAATGCCGATCTGCTGATCTTCGACGCGCAATACCGCTTCCTGGACGCGGTGGACACCAAGGAGAACTGGGGCCATTCCAGCAATCTACTGGGCGTTGAAATGGCGTTGGCCGCCGGCGTCCGGCGCCTTTGTCTTTTTCACAACGAGCACACCTTCGATGACGAAGCTCTGGACCGGTTTCTGGAAGACACCCGCGCCTATCTCAAAATCCTTGACGGCTCGTCCAGTCTGAAAATTGATCTGGCCTACGACGGCCTGGACATCGAACTCTAGCGGGACACGCAAGTCCGCCGACGCGCGCTCCAAATACCGGGGCCTTGAGGAAAAGCATGGCCGATGCTCTCGATGACAAAAAAATCCGTGAGGTTTTCCGTGATGTGCTGAACCACCGGGAGATGGAACGGATCATCCGTCGCTGTTCCACCAACCCGGACGATATCCGGCGGAAGGCCCTGCACCCGGTGGATCTGACTTCGTGCCGGAATGTCCTGGAACTGGGCTGCGCGTTCGGTTCCTTCACCGGCGCGCTCAAGGGTCGTCTTCATCCGCAGGCCTTCATCACCGGTTTGGACATCATCCCCGAATACAAACCTTTTTTTCTGAAAGCCTGCGAGAAAGCCGGCTATCCGGGGCGCTTTTCAAGCGACGGCGTTCATCAGATTGCCGGCCTTCCTCCTTGCGGAGTCGATCTGGTTCTCTGCAGCTTCGCTCTTTACTTTTTTGTGGAGGTTCTTCCGGACATTGCCCGCATCCTGAAGCCGGACGGCCTCTTCATCACGATCACGCACGCGTCGGGCAACATGCGCGAACTGATCGATATCATCCGAAGCATCCTCCGGTCCCGTCGGATCATCGAACCGAACGATATCCTGCCCATTGAAGAAATTCTGAATGCGTTTTCCGCGGAAAACGGCGAGTCGCTCCTGGCCCCGCACTTCGGCGGCATTCTAAAAATCGATTTCCCCAATACGCTGGTTTTCCCCCCGCAGGAAATCGGGGCGTTTATCGATTACTACCGCTTCAAGCGCCCGTTTTTTCTGGCGGGAACGCCTCCTCATGCCGATCTCATCCTCCCCGATCTGACCCGGACGATGACCTGCATGGCGGCCGAACGTCGAACGGTATCCATGTGCAAGGACGACGCGATTTTTATTTGCTCCCAACCCCGTTCATCGAAGGAAGGACCATGAAGAGAAAACGGAAATTCTGCGTCTACTGCGGCGGCCCGATCGCGAAGAAAAAAGAAGACCTGGTCTGGCGGGATTTCTGTCCAGGCTGCCGCTCGTTTTTTTACGACAATCCGCTGCCGGTGGTTTCCGCAATCGTGGACGTCTCCAGACAGATTCTGCTGGTGAAGCGCGACCGGGCGCCGTTTCGGGGCCGCTGGTGCCTTCCGACCGGCTTCGCGGAAGCCGGGGAAAACATCGAACAAGCCGTCCTGCGCGAACTCGTCGAGGAAACCGGCATCCGGGGCCGGATCGGCAGACTTTTGGATGTGGATTCCTACAAAAGCCGTTTTTACGGCGACCTGCTTTTTCTGACGTTTGTCGTGGAAAAGACCGCCGGGAGAGTCGCGGCGGGCGATGACAGCGCCCAGGCAAAGTTCTTCCCGATAGACCGCATCCCTCCGCTCGCGTTCCGCTCCAACCGGCGCGCCGTGTCGGCCTACATCCGGAGCAAAAAAGACTACTGGGCCATCCTGGATGCGGTCGAACATCGATCCGACCCCTCGCTTCTCGCTTCAAAGCGCGCCAATTCCCTCACGAGGCGTCTGATCGCCAACCTTTTGAAAAACCGGGAGGCCATCATCCGGCAATGGATCGAAGACGTATCCGTTAATCCTTCCACCGAAGAATACCACCGCTACGAATCCTCGGTTCTCTACGGCATCTGCGACCGGATCATTTCGCAGATCACGCTCTGGATGGGCGATGCTTATGGCGCCTCGCACATCCGGAATTTCTACATCAAGCTGGGCCGGGAGCGAAAAAAGGCCGGGACGCTTCTGAGCAGCGCGCTCAGCGCGCTCAGCCTGATCCGGAAGCACATCTGGGATGTGGCGCTGGCCCACGGGGCGCTGCAAAAGAACCTCGGCCTTTACGCGACCTTTGAACTGCAGCGGCGCATGACCATATTCTTCGATCTGGCCGCGTTTTACATCGCACGGGGCTATGAGTCATCGAAAGCGGATCCGCGGGTGCCCCAATCGCCAGACGCCGGCTCTTCAAAACGGAAGCACGGCGCCATTTAATCTTATTGACGCAAATCATGAGCCATGATAGAAAGACTGCGGTTTTTAAGGAAACGAAGGAAGCGACAACCGTTGGATCCCTGTAAACCATTTTGCGGATTGATGAGGAGCAGCCTTTGAAACTGAGTGAAGTGAGAGATATTCTGGACGCGGAAGTCATTGTCGGCGAAGACTGCCTTGACCTTGAAGTACAAACAGCCTTCGGCGCCGACCTGATGAGCGACGTACTGGCTTTCGCCAAAGCGGGCAGCCTGCTCTTGACCGGCTTGACCAACACCCAGGTGATCCGGACCGCCAACGTACTGGACATCGCAGCCATTATTCTGGTGCGGGGCAAAAAGCCGTCCTCCGAAACCATTACTTTAGCCAGCGAACTGAAAATCCCCATTCTGGCCACAAAATACATTCTCTTTGAAACGGCGGGGCGTCTTTACATGAAAGGAATTGTCGGCTGCCTGCCAAAAGTTGAAACCACCAGTGGGCGAACCTAATTCAAATCTCTATTCGGGAAGTTTTCATATCGAAGGCGGCAATTTCAATTCCGCCGGTATTGTGTCCACCAGCATTAAATCCATTCTGAAGAAACTGGGCATCCCCGGAGACATCGTTCGGAAAGCCGCCATTGTCTCTTATGAGGCGGAAATCAACGTCGTGTCCTACGCCAAAAAAGCCGTTGTGAACCTGACCGTCGATTCCGGCGCGGTGCGCATCGAGGTGATCGATGAAGGCCAGGGCATTCCCAATATCGATCTGGCGATGCAGGAAGGATACTCCACCGCCGATCAGAGAATCCGGGAAATGGGCTTCGGCGCGGGCATGGGATTGTGCAACATCAAAAATTACTCCGACGAATTCCATATCGAGTCGGAGGTCGGCAAAGGGACGCATCTGAAGATGACCATTCAAACACCATAACGTACATCAAAGGGTTAGCGTATGAATGTTGAAGCAATCGCCGCGGCTCTCGGCCTCGAGGTCAAGTGCGGCAGGGAGGGTCTGGGCAGGGAAGTCACCGGCGGCTACACCGGAGACCTCCTGAGCGATGTCATGGGCAACTCCAGAGAGGGCTATATCTGGATCACCCGCCAGGTGCACCAGAACATTGTCGCCGTCGCCAGCCTCAAGGAGCACGCGGGGATCATCCTGATCAACTCCTGTGAACCGGCCAAAGAAACCCTCGAAAAGGCCGAAGCGGAAAAGATTCCCGTCCTCGTGTCCGATCTGCCCGCCTTCGAGCTCTCCGGCCGGATTTACAATTTGCTGACGTCCGGGCGCTGACGGTTGAAGACGCCCGTTCGCGCCGGGCGATCCATGCAGGGCATCTTCGTTTTAGCGCCCGGAAATCATCCGGGCCAAAACAAAAAAGGCGAAACCGCCCTCCCCCAAGGCTCGATCTTCAGGCAAACCTCTTAGGGGGCGCTTCCGCAGGGAGCGATCAAAGAAGCCATGCTGAAAGTTTTTAACTGCGATCTTCACATTCACACCTGCCTTTCGCCCTGCGCCGAGCTGGACATGCATCCGAAAGCTCTGGTGGAGCGGGCGATCGCTCGGCATCTCGACCTGATCGCCATCAGCGACCACAACGCTTCCGCAAATGTTCCCTACGTCATGGCGGCCGCCGCGGGAAAAAACATCCGCATCCTCCCGGCCATGGAAGTGACCACCAGGGAGGAAGTTCACCTGCTGGCGCTCTTCGGCCGCCTGTCCGGCCTTCAGGAGCTTCAATCGGCGGTTGACCGGCACCTGTTCGGAGAAAACGACGAAGACCGCTTCGGCGTGCAGGCCGTCGTCAATGAGCTGGGCGAAGTGGAGGGGCTGAACCACCAGCTCCTCATCGGCGCTACGGATCTGCCGATCGATGAGATCGTGGACCTCATTCACCGGCTGGAAGGCCTCGCCGTCCCCGCCCACATCGACCGCGAAAGCTTCAGCGTGCTGAGCCAGCTCGGTTTTATCGAAGAAAGCTCGCGTTTTGACGCGCTGGAAATCTCCAAACACACCGGACTCGCCAGGGGCAGGCTCCAGTATCCGGAACTTGGCCGGTATCCGTTTTGGACGTCCTCCGACGCGCATTTTCTTCAGGACATCGGAACTTCAACCACTCTTTTCCTGCTGGAGGAACCGACTTTCGACGAAATCAGAAAAGCCGTCCTGGGACAGGACGGCCGCCGCATTCTGGAGGACGCATGCTGACGCTGGCCGACCACATCCTGGACGTCGCCGAAAATTCCGTTCGCGCGGGCGCGAAACTGATTCAAATCAGCCTTGAGGAAGACTCCGAGCGCGACCTGCTCACCGTTCAAATCAAAGACGACGGACACGGAATGGCCAAAGACGTCCTGGAAAAAGTTCTGGACCCCTTTTACACCACCAAAACGGTTCGCCGCGTGGGGCTGGGTCTTCCGCTGCTCAAGGACGCCGCGGAGAGGTCCGGCGGCGCTTTTCAGTTAAAATCCGAAGAAAATCGAGGCACTGCCGTCAAGGCCACGTTTAGACTTTACCATCTGGACCGACAGCCCCTGGGCGCTATCGTAAACGCCATCATAATTCTCATTATTTCGAATTCTGATATTGATTTTTTTTATAAACACAGGCATAATGACCGGCAGTTTGAGATGGATACGCGTGAAATCCGTAAAGAAATCGATGACGTACCCATTAATCATCCCGAGGTCATAAAATATATCCGGGGCGCAATGGAAGAAGGATTGCGAGAGATAGAATCGAAAGCATAGTGCGCCGCGAAGATTTGAGGAGGACGTACATGAAAGCCGAAGACACAGAGTTGTTGAAAGAGTTCACTCCGGAGCAGGTGGCAAAATTGGACGGCATCATCGAGAAGTACAAGGGAAAGGCAGGCGGCCTGATTCCCGTTCTCGAAGAAGCACAGGTCTGTCTGGAATACCTGCCTCTTCCCGTGCAGAAAAGAATTGCCGCCGGCCTGAATCTGCCGCTGAGCCGCGTCTATGGCGTGGTCACCTTTTACTCGTTCTTCACCATGACCCCGCGCGGCAAGCACACGGTTCGCGTTTGCCTGGGCACGGCCTGTTACGTCCGCGGAGGCAAAGCCCTGACGGAGACGCTCCAGAAACAGTTCGGCATCAAGGAAGGCGAAACCACGCCGGACCGCATGTTCACGCTGGAGTCCGTCCGCTGCCTCGGCGCCTGCGGACTGGGTCCCGTCATTGTCGTGGATGAGGATGTTCACGGGCGCGTCAAGCCCGCTAAAGTCAAAGAAGTCCTGAGTCAATACAAGTAAGTCATCACCGATCAAAAGATAACGGAGGACACGCCCATGGCGAAAATTACCATCGAGGATCTGAAAAAAATTAAAGAGAAAGTGCACAAGGAAATGTCCCTGCGCGACGGCGACCGCCGCGTAAAAGTCACGGTTCACATGGGAACCTGCGGCATCGCATCCGGCGCGAAAGAAGTGATGGACACGCTGCTGGAAGAAATTGAAGCCGCCAAAGTGCAGGACGTGGTGGTCACCACCTCCGGCTGCATGGGCCTGTGCAGCCGTGAACCGCTCGTGACCGTCGAAGTGCTGAACGCCGAGCCGATCAAGTACGAATACGTCAATCCCAACAAAATGCGGCAGATTTTCAAGCGCCACATTCTGGCGGGGGAAGTTCAAACGCCTTTTGTGCTGGCAAAAGGCTCTGAAGTTCTAAAATAAACCGTTCGTCTCGTCCACGACCGTGATGCGAATCGTGGCCCGATGATTAAGGAGGATACAGGATTCATGAAAGTATTTCGTTCACACATACTCATTTGCGGCGGAACGGGCTGTCAGGCTTCCGGCAGTCTCGGCGTAAAAAATGCCCTCATGGAAGAACTGGTCAAAAGAAAACTGGCCGAAGAGATCAAAGTGGTCGAAACCGGCTGCAACGGATTCTGCGCGCTGGGCCCCATCATGGTGGTGTATCCGGAAGGCGTCATCTACATCAGCCTGAAACCGGCCGACATTCCCGAACTGGTCGAAGAGCACCTGATCAAAGGCCGCATCGTCGAGAAACTGCTGTACCGCGAACCGGGGACGGACAAAACCATTCCCACCATGCAGGAAATCCCCTTCTTCGCTCACCAGGAGTTGCGGGTGCTGAGAAACCGCGGCCTCATCGATCCCGAAAAAATTGAAGAATACATCGCCCGCGACGGTTATGCAGGCATGGCCAAGGCGCTTACCGAAATGACGCCGGAGCAGATCGTTCAGGAAGTTCTGGATTCCGGCCTTCGGGGCCGCGGCGGCGCCGGCTTTCCCACCGGACTGAAATGGAAATTTGCCGCCGGCTCCAAAGGCGACGTCAAATACGTTTTATGCAACGCCGACGAAGGCGACCCGGGCGCGTTCATGGACCGCTCGGTTCTGGAAGCGGATCCCCATGCCGTCCTGGAAGGTATGGTCATCGCGGCCAAAGCCATCGGTTCGCACCACGGCTACATTTACTGCCGCGCGGAATATCCGCTCGCCATTCACCGCCTCAATGTCGCCATTGCGCAAGCCAAGGATGCCGGCCTTCTGGGCAAAGACATTCTCGGCACCGGCTTCGACTTCGACCTGGAAATCTACCAGGGCGCGGGCGCATTTGTCTGCGGCGAAGAAACCGCTCTCATGACCTCGATTGAAGGCAAGCGGGGCATGCCGCGTCCCCGTCCGCCCTTCCCCGCCGTGGCCGGGTTGTGGCAGAAGCCCAGCATCCTGAACAACGTGGAAACCCTCGCCAACGTCGCGCAGATCATCCTGCGCGGCGCCAAATGGCATGCGTCGGTCGGCACGGATAGAAGCAAAGGCACGAAGGTGTTCGCCCTTACCGGCGACGTCAACAACGTGGGCCTCGTGGAAGTCCCGATGGGCACCAAGCTGGGCACCATCGTCTACGACATCGGCGGCGGCATTCCCAAAGGCAAGAAGTTTAAAGCTGCGCAGCTCGGCGGTCCGTCCGGCGGCTGCATTCCCGTGCAGCACTTGAACGCTCCCGTGGACTATGAAAAAGTGGCGGAACTCGGCGCCATCATGGGGTCCGGCGGTCTGATCGTCATGAACGAAGACAAGTGCGCCGTGGACATGGCCCGCTTCTTCATGGATTTCTGCCAGGATGAATCCTGCGGCAAGTGCACCCCCTGCCGCGAGGGCACCAAGCGCATGCTCGAGATCCTCAGGCGCATCACCAAGGGCCAGGGCCGCGACGGCGACATCGAGCTGCTC
>ERZ795052.914-NODE-914-length-42379-cov-8.171132_pt1 | contig 42379 bp, 33 predicted proteins | sample MGYA00375136_ERZ795052 | MGnify/ENA primary metagenome ERZ795052 (study PRJEB30181, sample SAMN05720156) | activated sludge metagenome | isolation source: Anaerobic digester | place: Japan | collected 2015-05-26 ... | reverse complement strand
AAAAGGGTTTTTGTCTTATTTGCCTTACTCCTAATGAAAAACCCGTGCCAAAATTTCAGAGCAGGGCTAATGGAAGCGTAAGTGCAAGATATAGTTTATGAATTATGAGAGAATGCTTTTGCGGGAGTCGGACAGAAAAGAACTGTTGATTGAAAGAAATTTTAAAGAAGCTGAACAATCTGTCGAAAAGGATCTGGTTCAGCCGGGATTTTCATTGCCGCCGTAAAGACGGATTTTATCAATCCAGACGGAGCCGGAGGAATCTTCATTTTTGTTGCTGCCGACGCCGAACTGGATGCCTTCCACCCGGTTGAGCCGCATGACCTGATCTCCGGGGATGGCGCCCTGCTTTTTTGCGCCGCCCTTAATCCAGCCCCGCGAGACCATCAGAGAGTTGAAGGGGATGCGAACCTTCTTCCACGTTTTGTCAATGAGCATGAACCCTGTCCACTGGTCGATTTTATTGGGATCATCCGGATGCGACGTCAGAAGATAGAACTGCCCGTTGAACTCCTCTGTTCCCTTGACAAAGAACTCAATGCCTTCGTATAAGGTCAGGTCCCTTTTTTTCCTGTTGCTGGCCATGGCGAAAAAGTCTTTATCCCCTGAGAAATCGAAGTCAATGCGCAGGGACTGGTGAGATCCTTCCGCGCCCTGATGGGGATCGAGAAGAACGCTGTAACTTGCCTTTCTGCCTTTTTTCGCGGACTGAATGTTGGAGCGGAGAATCCAGGAGGCGTCGGCCGCTGAACCTTCAAAGTCTTCCACCCATGGACCGGAGTCCCTGAGTTCCATTTGTCGGAAAAGCCTTGTCTTCATGGCCACCGACGACAGGGCCTGACCGGTCCTGACATTCAGAATCCGCAGGTTGATTTCCCATTCTTCCTGAAGATCGGTGAGCGTGCCGGTCAGGATCAGATCCGCGCTCAGGAGTTTTCCGGCCGGCCCATCCTTTTCCTGCCTGGTCAGGCCGCTTTGGCTGAGTTGGATTTCGTTCATCAGTGCAGGAAGTTTGGTTCTTTCCAAGACGATGAACTGGCCGGTATCGATGAGAGCGGATGTCAGTCCTTCCAGCACCACACGGCCTTTTTCCTTCCGGTTTCCGCCGATGACTTCGAAATCGACGACGGCAATGGTTTTTTTCGGCACCTGGACGGAGACTTTGCGGCCGGGCGCGCAGGGAAGAGGCGGATCAAAAGAGATTCTTGCCTGATTGCCCCTTACTTCGGTGACATTGCCTTTCCGTCCGTCAATCGTGATCGGGGTCTCTTCCAGAAGATAGCTTTTCCGGACAACCTCATGGGCGATATCGTCAACAACGGAACCGGACTTCCCGGCAAAATACGGAATGTTGATTGACAGCAGCAGATTGTTGCCTTGGCATGCCAGAACGGTTCCCTCGGCGGCAAAGAGTTGTTTTGGTGGCTCCTTGTCTTTATCGGGGGCGGCTGCGCAGGCCCATACAAAACCAAGGATGGCGATGGTCATCAACATTTTGAAGGATTTCACATTTTCTCCTTTATCACTCTCTGCCTGCAGAATCCCAATCATGAATGTGGAGGGAATTATAAAGAGGGCATATTTTCAAGTCAAGAGGATTCAGGACCTCCACTGCATTCCGCGTGCAGGAAAGGAGCGTTTTTAAATTTAACCGCGGAAGCAGCCTCTTTCCTTACGGGCAGGAATCAGGGTGAACCAAAGAAATTTTCCTTGTTAACCGTCACACACTTGTTTTTTTCTTGCAATTGCCCGTATTCCTGTAGCAAATTCAAGTCGGGTTTGAAAAAGAACTAAAATTCAGATTTTGACGGTTTGGAACTGCCGAAAGGAATATACCGTATGCCGGAAAAAATCATTTGTTTCAGCCTGGGGTTATCCCCCGGCGATATGGAAAAAGGCAGGGCGTCATTTAACGAGTCTTTCGGCTCGGCGTGCGAGTTGGTCGTGCTACCCGTAACCGACGCCATGCTGGACATGAAAGTGGGGAATGCGCTGGAAAGCTTCATTTCCGGTTCGAAGCCGGACGATTCCACGCCGGTTTTGCCGGGCCGGTTTCCCTGCCGTGTCGTGGTGGTTGCCGCGCTGGAGCGCGAACAGGTCTTCTCTGTGATGCGGTCATTCAAGGCGGTCCTGCCGGAACCGCAGTCGCTGATCTTCGCCGTCATCACCGAAACAGCCCTCGGCTGGACGTTCAGGGATTACGCGACGCATCTCGCGCAGGAACACGAAGAAATGAAGTCGCGAAACCTTAAAAAATCAATAGAAAAATAAATAGAACCTTCCCCTTTTATTCTGAGGGGGCGGCTGGAATAAAACAGCCGGGGTGGTTCAGTCCGCCCCGGCTGTTTTTCATGGAAGAGTCACTGAAATACTTATTTCTTCTTCGCAGCTTTTTTGGCGGCCGGTTTTTTTACGGCGGCTTTTTTCACAATCGCTTTCTTTGCGGGAGCCTTCTTTGCCGCCGGTTTCTTTGCGGCGACTTTTTTCGGCGCCGCTTTTTTCGTGACAGCCTTCTTAACAACCGGTTTTTTGGCGGCCGGTTTGGCATTGGCGGTTTTCACGGCCACGGCCACGGCTTTCTTTACCGCTTTTGCACTGCTGATCAGCGTCTTGGCCTTGGCCAGAATTTTGCCGGTTGCTTTGGCCACCGCTTTTTTCGCGGGGGACGGATTTCGCAGGGCGGCCTGGGCTGCGGCGAGCCTCGCGATGGGCACGCGGAAGGGCGAGCAGCTCACGTAGTTGAGGCCGGTCAGATGGCAGAACTCGATGGAGCTCGGTTCGCCGCCGTGTTCGCCGCAGATGCCGACTTTCAGTTTCGGATTGACGCCGCGGCCTTTTTCCACGGCCATCCGGACGAGTTGGCCGACGCCGTCTCGGTCCAGTACGCGGAACGGATCGACCGGCAGGATTTTCTGGGCGACATAGTCGGGCAGGAACTTGCCTGCATCGTCGCGGCTGTAACCGAAGGTCATCTGGGTGAGATCATTGGTGCCGAAGGAGAAAAATGCGGCTTCTTTCGCGATTTCATCGGCGGTGACGGCGGCGCGCGGCACTTCGATCATCGTGCCCACGGAATACTCGACGTTCACGCCCGTTTCTTCCATCACCTTTCGGGCGGTCTCGACGATGATGGCTTTCTGGGAGGAAAGCTCTTTCACGGTGCCGACCAGCGGGACCATGACTTCGGGCTTGGCGTCCACGCCTTCTTTGACCAGCTGGCAGGCGGCTTCAAAAATCGCGCGCGCCTGCATTTCCGTGATTTCCGGGAAGGTGATGCCCAGGCGGCAGCCGCGGTGGCCCAGCATCGGGTTGAATTCATGCAGCGACGCCACCTTGGCTTTGACGGCGTCGATGGAGATGCCCATTTCGCGCGCCATATCCATCTGAGCGTCTTCTTCGTGCGGAACGAATTCATGCAGGGGCGGATCGAGCAGGCGGATGGTGACGCCGTATCCTTCCATGGCCTTGAGGATGCCGTAGAAGTCTTCGCGCTGCATCGGGAGCAGCTTGGCCAGCGCTTTTTTGCGGCCTTCCAGGTTGTCGGCCAGAATCATTTCGCGAACGGCCTTGATGCGGTCGCCTTCAAAGAACATGTGTTCGGTGCGGCACAGGCCGATGCCCTGCGCGCCGAAGTTGCGGGCGGCGGCCGCGTCGCGAGGCGTATCGGCGTTCGTGCGGATGCCCAGCCTCTTGGCTTCATCGGCCCACTGCATGATGATGCCGAAATTGCCGGAAAGCTCCGCGGGGATCGTTTTCACTTCGCCCAGCATCACTTCGCCGGTGGATCCGTCCAACGAGATGTAGTCGCCTTCCTTAATGATGTTTCCGTTGACCTTGATGGTTTTCTGCGCATAGCTGATTTCCAGATCACCGCAGCCGGAAACGCAGCATTTGCCCATGCCTCGGGCGACGACCGCCGCATGCGAAGTCATGCCGCCGCGCTGCGTCAGCACGCCCTGCGCCGCGCTCATCCCCTTTAAATCTTCCGGGGAGGTTTCAATGCGGACTAGGATGACTTTTTCTTTGCGCTTGCTCCATGCTTCCGCGTCATCGGCGTTAAACACTACGCGGCCGGTTCCCGCGCCGGGCGAGGCGGGCAGTCCCTTGGTGATGACGTTGCGGGTTGCATGGGGATCGAAGGTGGGATGGAGCAGTTGATCCAGTGACGACGGATCGATGCGCAGAAGCGCCGTTTTCTTATCGATCAGTTTTTCATTGACCATGTCCACCGCGATCTTCACCGCGGCGGCGGCCGTGCGCTTGCCGGTACGGGTCTGGAGCATCCAGAGCTTCTGATCCTGGATGGTGAATTCAATGTCCTGCATTTCTTTGTAGTGTTGTTCCAGTTTGGTGTAAACTTTCACCAGGTCCTCGTAGGCGGCGGGCATATATTCTTCCAGCGAGGGGTATTTCGCGGCCCGCTCCTCCTCGGAAATCTTGTTGTCCCTGGCCCAGCGCAGGGAGCCTTCTTTGGTGACCTGCTGCGGTGTGCGGATGCCCGCGACGACGTCTTCGCCCTGCGCGTTGATCAGGTATTCGCCATAGAAAAGATTTTCGCCGGTGGCCGGGTCGCGCGTGAAGGCGACGCCCGTGGCGCAACTTTCGCCGCGATTTCCGAAAACCATGGCCTGGACGTTGACGGCCGTGCCCCAGTTGTCGTCAAAACCGTTCATTTTGCGGTACAGGACGGCGCGCGGCGTGTTCCAGGACATGAAGACCGCTCCGATGGCGCCCCAAAGCTGCTCTTTGGGGTCGGTCGGAAATTCCTTGCCCAGCTTTTCCGAGATGAGCTTCTTGTAGCGGCCCACCAGCTCCTTCAGATCGCCGACGGTCATGTCCAGATCCGCCTTGATGCCCTTTTCGGCCTTGAGGCCGTCCATGACTTCCTCGAAGGGATCGTGCGCGTCCTTGTCTTCCGGTTTGAGGCCCATGACGACATCGCCGTACATCTGGACGAAGCGGCGGTAGGAATCCCAGCCGAACCTTTCGTTTCCGGACTGGCGGATAATGCCCTCGACGGTCTCGTCATTCAAGCCCAGGTTCAAAACGGTATCCATCATGCCGGGCATGGATACGCGGGCGCCGGAGCGGACGGAAAGCAGAAGGGGATTGGACGGATCGCCGAAGCGCGCGTCCATGGATTTTTCAACTTTTTTGAGCGCGGCTTCCACTTCCCTGTCCAGTCCGGCGGGCAGCTGCCGGTTGTTTTTATAGAATTCCACGCAGACCTCCGCGGTGATCGTGAATCCTGAAGGAACGGGAATTCCCAGATTCGACATTTCGGCCAGGTTTGCCCCCTTGCCGCCGAGAAGGTTTTTCATGTCGGCCCGGCCTTCATTGATGCCCTTCCCGAAAGTGTAAACACGTTTTGCCATATTCATAATCTCCTTTAGAAAGAATTTCCGATTTGAAAACCTAAACGTCGAGTTTCATAATTGAAATCCCGGAGGCTGTAAAGGTTTTTTTCTTCCGGACGGTAAAAACCCCCGCCAGAGTATGCGCGGGGGCTTTTACTGCTGTTACTATATGTGGAGGGAAGGGTTTAGACGAATATCGTTTTAATGGCATCGACGACCGGCGCGGTGAACATGGCGACCAGAATCGTGTAAAGGGCAAAAGAACCGATCGCTTCGCTCAGATAGAGTTTTTCATACTTGCGCTTCAGGGAAACAATAATCAGTCCGCCGATGATCAGGCAGCCCAGATGGAAGAATGGGAATGAAGCTTCCGGACCGGCGCTGAACTGGGCAAAACCGAAGGTTGCCGTGGTCAGAACAATGAAACTTGCCAAAAGAACTGTCTGTATCCATTTTTTCATCACTCAGATCCTCCGTGTTTACCGCGTTTCGTTTTGCCGCCTTCTTTTTATGAAATAAGCGTGCCAAATGAACAATCCTGAAATAAATATTTGTATCTAAATGAAATAATTGACATATTAAAAATCCGCCAGAAGACCGACGCTGTCCGGAACGATTAAACGACTTGTTTTATTTTAAAGAAACGTTCAATGGCGGTCGAAAAACGAATAAGACATTAAACGATTTTGATGGTGCAGCCATAACCGTCGACCGGTCTTTACCATTATTCCCGGGTGTGCTAGAAATGAACAATCATGGAGGAAAAAAGAATCCGCAAAAAAATGTTCTCCCGGTGCAAGCCCACGGTTTCCGGACGAAAAACCGGTCGCCGGGAGGAGAAGACTTTCATGAAACCGGAGATTGCTCCGTCTCTTAAAAGTGTTCTGGCAAAGATCGGCAAACCGCCTGCCGCGCCCTTCGTTCCGGACGAATTCCAGGTGCGGGCGCTCGCGGCCATTCAGCAAAACGATTGTCTGGTGATGGCGCCCACGGGTTCCGGGAAGACCTGGATCGCACGGGAGGGCATTTTGTCCGTCATCGAGAAAGGCGGCCGCGCCTGGTACGCTTCGCCGCTCAAGGCGCTGTCCAACTCCAAGTGGGTGGAGTTTGGCCTTCATTTTGATCCGGGAAACGTCGGCATCATCACGGGCGACACCAAGGAAAACACCGAGGCGCCGATTATTGTCGGCACGACCGAAATTCTGCGCAACCAACTCTACGACGCCATGCACCGGGGGGAGGATCTGCGCTGCGATCTGGTGATCCTGGATGAGGCGCACTACCTTGGGGACGCCGACCGCGGCGTGGTCTGGGAGGAAATTCTGATTTATCTGCCGGCGCGCGTGAACGTGCTTCTGCTTTCCGCCACGATCGGCAACGGTGAGGAGATCGCCGCCTGGCTTGAGTCCATTCGGAAAAAGCCCTGCACCGTGGTTCGCGAGGAGAAGCGTCCTGTTCCCCTGTATCCGATGTTCCTGCATCCATCGGGATGTCTCCATCCATTTCTGGAAGGGCAAAAGGCAGCGCCGGCCGTTTACGATTTTTTTCATAAATCCGGTAGGGGCAGCCGCAAACCGCCGGATTACGCGGGGATCATTCGGGTCCTGGAGCGGTTCAACCTGTTGCCGGCCATTTTCTTTCTGAAGTCGCGTGCGGAGTGCGATGCGGCTCTTTCCTGCAGGCCGGGACTTCCACCCCTCGAAAATCACGGCTCGTTTGACGTCGACCTGTCGGAAATGCTGGAGAGGTTTCCCTCGCTGGGCGGCCACCGCCAGATGCGGGCGCTCCGGTCGGCGGGGCTGGCCGCGCATCACGGCGGACAGTTGCCGGCCTGGAAACTGCTGGTGGAGGAAATGATGAACCGGGGGCATCTGCGGGCCATTTTTGCAACGACCACCGTTGCCGCCGGCGTCAATTTCCCCGCCAGAACGATCGTGCTGTTCAACTCCGACCAGTTCAACGGCCGCGACTTTGCGCCCCTGTCGGCAACGGAATTTCGCCAGATGACCGGCCGGGCCGGCAGGCGCGGTCAGGACAACATCGGCTTTATGCTGGCGGTTCCCGGCCGGTTCATGGAGCTGGCCCACTTAAAAAAAATGCTCCGGGCCCAGCCGGAGGACATTATCAGCCGACTGAAAAATGATTTTGCCATGGTCCTCAATCTTATGCTGTCGCAGACGCCGGCCGACGTGAAGGAAATCTTTGAAAGATCGTTTGCCGCCTGGCAGCAAAACAAGAACGGCAGAAGGGGCCGATCCGCCGCAAAGCGGCTGTGGAAGGATTTTTCCCGGCATCTTGCTTTCTTACAAAAAGAGCGCTTTGTCGATCCGGAAGGGAGGCTGACGGACGACGGTCTCTGGGCGGCGCGCCTTAGGCTGGATCATCCTCTTCTGGTTGCCGAGTGTCTGAGAAAGAACGCTTTGCCCGTCGATGAAAAGCTTCTGGCGGCGGCGGTCGCGGTTTTTGCGTATGACAGGGAGGACGAACTGCAGCTTGCGGGCGGCCGATGGTCGCAGCTCCTGACGCTCTCGTTGCAAAAAGTGCTCCTGGCGGTTCGCCCGCTGTCCCGCAGACTGGAATCCGCCGGTTTTGACCTTCCCAAGCTGCATCCTTCGGCGGGCGCGGCCATGAGCTACTGGGCCCAGGGGCGGGATTGGGACGATGTGCTTCAACGGACCGGCGTGGCCGAAGGGGATATGGCGTCGCTGGTCCTGCGCACGGCGGACAACCTGCGCCAGATTGCCTCGCTTGGGGACACGCATCCTGAAATCGCCGCCTGCGCGGTGAAAGCCAGGGAGGCGATTCTGCGGGAGCCGGTCCTGTTTTTGTGAAGGCTGTTGAAAAGCACCGATCCGCGTCGTTGCGCTTCACCCTGTGCCGTTCAACGTACCCTAAAGTACGCCTCACGGCCCAGGGCTTGTGCGCCTTGCATCTAAGCGCTTTTGAACAGCCCGCTAAATTAAAAAGAGGTAGGGTTTTGGAAACCATATCATGGAAAAATTTTCACTCATAACGGATTTTATTCCGAGCGGCGATCAGCCGCAGGCGATTGATCAGCTGGTCCGCGGACTGGAAGACGGCAAAGAACACCAGGTGCTGCTCGGCGTGACCGGTTCCGGCAAAACCTTTACCGTTGCCAATGTAATCGCGCGCGCCGGCCGCCCCGCGCTCATCATCGCACACAACAAGACGCTGGCCGCGCAACTGTATGAGGAATTCAAGGGCCTGTTCCCCGACAACGCCGTCGAATATTTCGTCAGCTACTACGATTACTACCAGCCGGAAGCCTACCTGCCTGCGACGGACACCTATATCGAAAAGGATTCCGCGATCAACGAGGAAATCGACAAGCTCCGCCACGCGGCCACTTACGCGCTACTGACGAGGCGGGATGTCATCATCGTGGCCAGCGTTTCATGCATTTACGGTCTGGGTTCGCCCGAGGCCTATCTGGGGATGATCGTTCAGCTTGAGGTGGGCAGGGAAATCCCCCGCGAGGATATTTTGAAGCGGCTGGTGGAGATCCAGTACGAGCGCAACGACATTGACTTTCACCGCGGCACCTTCCGCGTCCGGGGCGATATCGTGGAGATTTTTCCTCCCTATGAAGACGAGCTGGCGATTCGCGTGGAATTCTTCGGCGACACGATTGAGGCCATCAGTCAGATCGATCCGCTGCGAGGGAAAAAAATCGGGTCGCTCAACCAGATCGCCGTTTATCCCGGCAGTCACTATGTTACAACCCGGCAGAATCTGCAGCGGGCGACGGCGGATATCCGCGCCGAGCTGGCCGAAACGCTGGCCCGGTATCAGGCCGAAAACAGGCTGTTGGAGGCCCAGCGCCTGGAGCAGCGCACCCGCTTTGATCTGGAGATGATGGAAGAGATGGGCTACTGCCAGGGCATTGAAAATTATTCCCGCCATCTCACCGGCCGCCGCCCCGGGGAGCCGCCGCCGACCTTGATGGAGTATCTGCCGAAAGACGCTCTGGTCATCATTGACGAAAGCCACGCCACGCTTCCGCAGCTCGCGGGCATGTATCGGGGAGACCGGTCCCGCAAGGAAACCCTGGTGAAATACGGCTTCCGACTGCCTTCCGCGCTCGACAACCGGCCGCTCACGTTTGAAGAATACGAGGCGCTGCCCAACCAGCGGATTTATATTTCGGCGACGCCGGCTCAGTATGAAATGGCCAAAGCGCGGGGAGTCCGGGTGGAGCAGATCATTCGTCCGACGGGCTTGATGGATCCGGAAATCGAAATCAGGCCGGCGGCGGAGCAGGTGGACGATCTGCTGGAGGAAATCCGCATCCGAGCCGAAAAAGATGAAAGAGTCCTGGTGACGACGCTGACCAAGCGCATGGCGGAAAATCTGACGGACTACTACAGCGGTCTGGGCGTCCGTGTGCGCTACCTCCATTCCGACATTCACACGCTGGAGCGCGTCGGCATCATCCGCGATCTCAGAAGGGGAGAATTCGATGTGCTGGTGGGCGTGAATCTGCTGCGCGAAGGGCTGGACATTCCCGAAGTTTCTCTGGTGGCGATTCTGGATGCCGATAAGGAAGGATTTCTCCGCTCCGAGCGGTCGCTCATTCAGACCAGCGGTCGGGCCGCGCGCAATGTTGAAGGCAAGGTGATCATGTATGCCGACAAGATGACGCGCTCCATCCAGGCCTGCCTCGACGAAACCGATCGCCGCCGGGCCATTCAGCGCAGATACAACGAAGAAAACAACATCACGCCCGAAACGATCAAAAAGTCGATCAGCAACATTCTAGGGTCCATCTACGAAGCGGACTACGTCAAGATTCCCGAGAAGGAAAAGGCGGGGCCGCCGCCCGTAAAGGAAGAAGACCTGCCGGCGCTCATTCGGAAGCTCACGGCGGACATGAAGCAGGCGGCCAAAAATCTGGAATTTGAAAAGGCCGCCGAACTGCGCGACGAAATCAAAGAACTGAACCGGATTCTGCTGGAGCTGGGCTAGTCCGCCTCACTCGAAGCCGATCACCGTGAGCTCCTCCATCATGGCGTTCACATAGTCTTTTGGCGGCGGCAGGACATCCTGTCCGCTTTCTGCAATCTTCGTGTATTTTTTCAGAACAAACGGCAGTCCGCGAGAGAAAAAGAAATCGGGCGCGTCGCAGATTTGAAAATGCAGATGGGGCGCGTCGGAGTTGCCGGAATTCCCCAGCAGGGCGATCTCATCGCCTTCTTTTACCCGATCTCCGACTTTTACCTTAATGGAATTGGTGCGGCAGTGAGCGTAAAAGGCATAATGCCCGTTTCCAATGTCGATGATGATGTAGTTGCCGGCCAGATCGACGGGTTCTTTGAACGTCACGCTGTGGTCATTGCCGGAATTTTCCGGCAGACCGTCGCGCATGGCCACGACCTTGCCGTCCGCCACGGCGTACAGGGGCTTGCTGTAGTTGAAGTAGGATTCGTTTTTGGCGGGATCCCCGTGAAAATATTCCTTCAGATCGTCATCGAACTGAAGATTGTCGAAAGCGAAGCGCTCGCCCGTTCCCCTTTTCCCGAGCGCAAAGAACATGGCGTTGAAATGATAGCCCATCGTGGACTGATTGACGAACAGCCAGTTTTTGCCGCGGACGGGCGAAGCGATGATGATGGACGTCATGGCCGGATCCGGCGAAAAAGTTCCGCCTTCCAGCGACAGCTCCCGGTTCTTCCGCTGGTCTTGAAAATGAAACCGGTGCGTCACACTTTTCGGGACGGGCCGGCCCAGCGCAAAGGGGATCTGAAGGCTGATGTAGTAGTGATCCAGTTTGTCGGTCGGGTAATAGGGATTGGCGGGCAGCGGGTCTTTGTAGATTTTGGGAATATCTTTTTTTTCGATGGTATAGAGCGTTGCCCGGGTGCTGCCGTCGAGGACGTCGATCTGCCGCAGGTCCAGACCTTCTTTTTCATATTCCCACATTTTGAGCGTATAGCCGATCCGGATGTATCGATCCGTGGGGTAGGGCATGTCCTGCGCAATGACGGTGAATCGCAGGTCGCGCGTGTCAGGGGTTGAGCCGTGGCAACCTGAAAGATTGAAGAGCATGATGAGGCATGCACAGATCCTTATGAAACTTTTCATCCCCTCAACTCCTTTCGTTTTAGATCGTCAGGAAAGAATCGTTTTCGTTTTGACGACTCTGATTCGCTGCGTTTCTTTCTCGGAAAAGCCCAGAACATGCCGGATAACGTCAATCGGGCGAACGGAGCCGGTCTGAGCGTGGCGGACGGTCAGGGCCACTTTTTTTTCTTTGGCGTTGAGCGTCATCGCTTCGACAAAGGGGCGTATATCCCTTTTGACGGTTTTCCCCTTGGATGGCCTGGCAATGGGAAACGATTCGGCCGCCAGAAAATTTTCGATGCTGCGGGAAAGGCGGCTGAGGATCTCCTCATCCGTGTCCGGCGGAAGCATCAGTTCATAGGCAAAGCCCTGAAGAGCCTGCGCCAGATCCCGGGCGGTGAAAGAAAGCGCCTGAAGGTCCTTAATGAACATGCCATCGGGCAGGGCATGGTTGATCTCGTCTTTCAAAATCGACAAATCCTGTGAATGCTGCAGGGCTGTGACGTCCAGGTATTCCTGAAGGCTTTCCATGCCCACCGATGTGGCCGTGGCGAAAGAGATTTTGGGGTGCGGGTGAAATCCCGCCGAGTAGCACAGCGCAAGGGAGCTGCGCCTGAGCGCGCGGGTGAGCGCCGCGGCCAGCTCCAGGTGGGAAAGGAAGCGGGCCCGGCCGGTTTTGGCAAAGATCAGGCGGTAGATTTTTTCGGGGGCGGATTCGGTCTGCGTCCGGCTTTCCGCCGCCGGCGCTGAAGGTTCTGGGTCTGAAAAGATATTTTCAACGACCTTAAAATCGCAGACGCCGCAATCCTGGCAGGCTTCGTGGCGGCAGTCCGGCGTGTCGGTTTCCGCGCCGGCTTTCTTCCTTTCCCTGAGCAGAAAATCCCGGCTCACGCCGCAGTCGATGTTGTCCCAGGGCAGCGGCTCGTCCGCCGTGAGCTCGCGCAGGTAATCGTCCGTTCGGATGCCCGCTTCCCGCAGGGCTTCCTGCCACAGATCAAAGCGGAAGAGCTCGCCCCAGCCGTCAAAACGGCAGCCTTTTTGCCAGGCGAGCAAAAGCGCATCTCCGGTTCTTTCATTGCCCCGGGAAAAAAGGCCTTCGAGCAGACTCATCCGCGCGTCATGCCACTTGACGTTGAGATGGCGGTGATGGATTCGCTCCCGGATAAAATTCTGACGAAAGCGGGTTTCGTCGATCGACAGTTGGGATTCCCACTGAAACGGCGTGTGCGGCTTCGGGACGAACGTCGAAAGACTGACGGTGACCTGACCCCGGCCGCGGGCCGTGCGCAGCGCCTGAGAGGCCAGATCGACAATCCCGGCCAGATCGCTTTCCTCTTCGTGCGGCAGGCCGATCATGAAGTACAGCTTGACGGATTTCCAGCCCGCTTCAAAGACGTTATCTACGGAGGCCAGCAAATCGGCTGCGGAGTTTCCTTTGTTGATGACCCGTCGCATTTTGTCCGTTCCCGCCTCCGGCGCGAGGGTGAAGCTGGTTTTGCGGGTGCGCTTGATTTCTTCGATCAGGGTCCGGCTCAGCGTTTCGACCCTTAGCGAGGGAAGGGCCAGGGCCACGCGCCGGGCGCAATGCTCCCGCATCAGGTTCCGGAGGAGCGGCTCGATGCGGCTGTAATCCCCTGCGCTGAGCGCCAAAAGGGATATTTCATCATGGCCGGTTGCCGCAAGCGCCTGAACGGCCATGTCCGAGATCAGCCGCTCGTTTCTTTCGCGGTAAGGCCGCCAGATCATCCCCGCCTGGCAAAACCGGCAGCCGCGCGTGCAGCCCCTGGCGATTTCCAGAACGATGCGGTCATGGATGGTTTGCATCAGCGGCACCACCGGCGCGGCCGGATGAATCCATCGGTTGAGATCCACGCCCTTCCGCTTGCGGATGATGCGGTTTTTGCCGTGTACGGCCGGAACATAAACGCCGTCAATGTTGGCGAGGCTTTCAAGCATCGCGGACCTTCCGGAAATGTGCTTTTTGGCTTCGGCCAGAGCGTCGGTGATTTCCGCCACCGATTCTTCTCCCTCTCCGACGACAAAGGCGTCCACAAAGGAAGTCAGCGGGGAGGGATTGAACGCACACGGGCCTCCCGCAAGAATCAGGGGATGGGCGTCGTGCCGGTCGATGGAGCGAAATGGAATTCCGCCCAGGTCCAGCATCGTGAGGATGTTGGTGTAGGACAGTTCATATTGCAGCGAAAAGCCGATGACGTCAAATTCGGAAATCGGTCTCTGGGTTTCCAGGGAAGTCAGGGGAAGGCGGTGCTGCCGCAGTTGATGTTCCCGGTCCGGCCAGGGGGCAAAGCACCTCTCGGCGGCCGCATCGGGAAGCGCATTCACGACGGAATACAGGATATGCAGGCCCAGATGCGACATGCCCACTTCATACGTGTCGGGAAAGGCCAGCAGCCAGCGCACGGCTGCATTTTCCTTCCGGACGGCGTTGACTTCCGCGCCGATGTAACGGCTGGGTTTTTCCGCGCCGATCAGCAGCTCATCAAAAATGTCTTGCCTCATGCTTTAGGATCCGTTTGGAATTCGCGCCGTTTTGGGGTCATTCCGCCTGCTTGGGGGAATGGCTTTTCCTGTACTTGAAGGGATTGCGCCGGATGTCCCTCAGCAGGGACAGGGCCATTCTTTTGGAGAAATCCGGCTTCGACAGATAACCCAGAGAGTTCTTCTTAAAGGTTTCCAGAAGGTCCGCCCGCGTGGCCGACTCCTCGGCTTCGGCCACGAATGTCCTTTCCAGCTTATGCTCGTAAGTCAGTTCGTCGCCGAAGACATCGGTGAGTTGGCGGTGATCGTCGGGCGAGGCGAAAAAGGACGGATCGACTTTGACTTTCATCTGAAAGGATAGCTCGACTTTCACCGTGTCCGCGGCGATGCGGCGCGACCGGTCGTTGATCGTAAGAATCAGGCCGTTGGGCAGATGGATGGTCTCGATCCGTTTCATGGTTCTCTCTTCCCTGCGTCTTTGCAAGGTGTCGGGTTCTTACCATTTTTATCCTTGACCTGCAACGTCTATCCTTCTATAAGCAACTCCATCATTTCTCCGATGTTGAAAGACGGAAGGTTATGGATGAATCGAATGCAATTTTATTGTTGTCCTGCCCGGATCGCAAGGGACTGGTGGCCAGGCTTTCCAATTTTATTTTTCAAAACAACGGCAACATCGTCGCCGCCGATCAGTACACCTCCAAACGGGGGGAGTATTTCTTCATGCGCATGGAGTGGGAGCTGAACGGTTTCGCGCTCAGCCGGGAGGAGATTCCCGTCGTGTTTGCCCCCCTGGCCCGCCAGTATGACATGAAATGGACGCTGCATTTCACCGATTACCGGCCCCGGATGGTCATTTTTGTTTCAAGGCACCTCCATTGTCTGCACGATTTGATTCTGCGCCGCCACATGGGAGAGCTGAACGCCGATATCGAGGCGGTGATCAGCAATCATACCGACGCGAAGGATCTGGTTGAACAGTTTGGAATCCAATTTTTTCATTTTCCCGTCACGGCGGAGAATAAGCGCAGGCAGGAAGAAAGGCAACTGGCCCTTTTGCGGGAAATGAAAGTCGATCTGGTGGTGCTGGCGCGCTACATGCAGATTTTTACGGGCGACTTCATCGAACATTACGTCAACCGGATGATCAATATTCACCATTCCTTTCTGCCTGCGTTTTCAGGGAGCAATCCCTACCAGCAGGCGTACGATCGGGGCGTGAAGATCATTGGGGCGACGGCCCATTACACGACCGAACAGTTGGACGACGGTCCCATTATCTCCCAGGACGTTGTGAAAATCAGCCACCGCGACACGATGACGGATATTCAAACCAAAAGCAAGGATCTGGAGCGCATTGTGCTGGCGCGGGCGTTGCGCCTGCATCTGGAACACAAGATTATCGTGTACGGGGCCAAGACGGTCGTGTTTGAATAAGAGAAGTGCTTTTCATGCCCACGGAATATCCCATCATGGTTTTGTGTCAACCGGACCCCGGAAAGTCCTGCGGCGCCTGCTGCGGCCTCTACAACTACGTGGACAGCTCGCGCGAGTCGCTGGTAAAGAGACTTTCCGCCCGCACCCGACGCTATCGAGAAATGGTGAAGCGCCCGGACGATCTGCCCCGCTATGCCGAAGCGACGTTCGCCGCCGAAGACTTTCGGAAGCGCTACGAGGTCATTTACTGCTGCGAGTACCTCGGTTTTCTGGATGCCGAAGAAAAGAAAGTCGGCTGTCTCGTGCATCCCCTGCAGAACGACGGCATCGATATGCGCACGGTTTCCTTTTACGGCCGGGACGTCTGCGCCGGTCATCTGTGCCCCAGCCATCATTTCATTCCCCGGTCCCAGCAATTGATATTGCTGAAGATCATCGACGACTGGTATCTGTACGGTCTTTGCCTGACGGACATCGACCTGGTGGTTTCCTATTTCCGCCTGGTTGCCGACCGGATCGGAGAGGAACTCAAACCGGAGGCGTTTGACCGGCAGGACCTGAAGGAGGCCGCGCTGCAATACTTTCGCTGGAAGACGACGTGGCCTTTCCGGTCCGAAGAAGCCAATCGTCTGGGAAAATACTATTTTGACGGGTCGCAATATATGATCAGCCATATCGATTATGAAAAATTCGGCAGGGAAATTTCTCCGCTCAATGCCATTTTGCTGAGTCTGTCCTCGGAGTTTCGCACGGCGGAGGAGTTGGCCGAGTCGGAAAGAATGATTTGGTCCGGCATTGAAACCCTGGCGTCGCTGTACCGAGACCGGTGTTGATGCGGAAGATTTGATTTTCATTGACAGTTCAAAGGAATCTTGCGTAATATGAACAGGCCGTTTCTTCATCATGGAGACGCGGGGACATGGGCGATATGAGAAAAAAAGTGCTGCTGGAACCGTCTGCAATCTCCGGCCGGGTAAGGGAGATGGCCGGTGAAATTTCCCGGGATTACGCAGGCCGGGAAATCCTGGTGGTCGGGGTCCTCAAAGGGGCTTTCGTTTTTATGGCGGATTTGATCCGCGCCCTTTCCGTTCCCTGTCAAACGGATTTTATCCGGGCGGCCAGCTACGGCGCCGGGACGGAAAGCTCCGGCAAGATCGTGATCACCAAGGATATCGAGACGGATATTGCGGGCCGGGACGTTCTGGTGGTTGAGGACATTCTGGACAGCGGCCTGACGCTGCGCCACATCGTGGACGTGTTGAAGCTTAGAAATCCCCGGTCCGTCAAAGTTTGCGCTTTCCTGGACAAACGAAAAAGACGAAGAGTTCATTTTGAGGCGGATTATGTCGGCTTTACGATGGAGGACGGCTTTGTGGTCGGCTACGGACTGGATTTCAATGAACAGTATCGGTTTCTGCCGGGTGTATATGTGCTGGATCCCGCGCCGGGCGGCGATCAAGAGGAAAACGGATGATTATCCAGTGTAAGCAATGCCGCACCAAATTCCGCTTCGACGACGCAAAAATCGCGGAAGAGGGCGTCTGGGTGCGCTGTAACCGCTGTCAGCACGTCTTTTTCCAGGAGCCTCCCCGGAAGAGCCCTTCGTTTGAACCTGCGGCGGATGGAGACGAGCCTCTTCGGTCCGGTCCCGCCGCCGAAAACGCAAAGAGCCGGCTGTCTTTCGAGCCGGCAAGTCCGCCTCCGGGTAAAATCCCCCAGGATGAGGATTTGATCGGCTTTCTTCGGGATGTGAGGGAAACGGAGAAAGCGGATGCAGGAGAGGCGAAACGGGATTTCATCGACACGGACCGCGCGGAAGAGGAGATTGCAGAAAGGTTCGAAGAATGGCCGCGGGAGGAAGAAGCGCGTCCCCTGCCCGCCCGCAAAAAGAGCAGGGCAGGGATGTTTGCCCTGTGGACGCTTCTTGTGGTGGTCGCCATCCCGGCCGTACTCTATTTTGTCGTTTTTCCGCCGCTGGGGGAACGGCTTTTGAAAGCGGGAGGGCAGGGTTGGCAGAGCGTGCTTTCCACGCTCGGCTTCTCTGGGCCGGCGGAGCGTCTGCCGGTCACTGCGCAGGTCAAACTTCAGGACGTCCGTCAGCGGATCCTGGAGAATTACATTCTGGGGCCTGTCCGTGTCGTGGAAGGCAAAGCGGTCAACGGAGCTGAGTTTCCCATTTCCCGTGTGCAGGTCAAGGCGGAAATTCTGGATGCCTACGCTGTGGTCCTGAGTGAACGGGTATGCTACGCGGGAAATATCCTGAATGACGACGAACTCGTCACCATGACGGAAGAAGAAATAAAAATCCGGATGTCGCTGCCGGAAGGCCGGGATCAATCGAACGATCGGGTGGAACCCGGAGGGAAAATACCTTTCATGGTGGTTTTCTCGGGTGATCCGAAGGGAATGATGAAAACCGTTGTCAAAATTGTCGGCGCGGAGCGCCTGCTATAGAGGCTTCAAGGCGGAAGTTTGTGAGATACGAAGGCAATATATTCCGGCCCTTCAGCGAGGCCGCGAGCTATCTCCTGCAGTGCACGATCGGCTGCTCCCACAATCGATGCACCTTCTGCGGCATGTATAAAGACAAGAAATACCGCGTGCGGGAGACCCGGGAGATCCTGGACGACATCCGCATGGCCAAGGATTATTACGGCGACGTGGAAAAGGTGTTTTTGTGCGACGGAGACGCCATTGCCATCGAAACGGAAACCCTGCTGGTCATTCTTCGTGCCCTGTACACGACCTTCCCCTCTCTGCGGCATGTCGGCAGTTACGTCGGGCCGCAGAGCACCCTTGCCAAATCTCCCGCCGAGTTGCGGGCGCTTCGGTCCGCCGGCCTGACCAAAGCGTATATCGGTGTCGAAACCGGCGACGACGAACTGCTGAAAAAGGTTCGCAAAGGAGTCGGGAGCGCCGAGATGCTGGAAGCCGGGCGGAGGCTGGTCGAGGCGGGGATCAACCTGTCCGCGATGGTTCTGCTGGGGCTCGCCGGCCCGGGAGAGCCTTCACGGCGCCACGCTCTTGCCACCGCGAGAATCTGCGACGAAATGAAGCCCCGGTACCTTGCGGCCCTGACGGTGACGCCCGTTTTGGGGACCGTGCTCTACCGACAGGTGCAGAAAGGCGAGTTTCAGCTGCTGGATCCTTTTGAAACCCTGGCGGAGATGAAGACGATGCTGGAACACATTACCATGGATCCGCTGAAATTTGTCGGCACGCACGCGTCCAATTATCTGCCGGTCACCGGCACGCTTCAGAAAGACAAGCCCAAAATGATCGCCCGGGTGGATCAGGTGCTGACCGGCCGCGATGAGCGGTTGCTTCGGCCGGATCATCTGCGGGGTCTGTAGTCGGAGATTTGGAAATAATCGGGAGAAGAGGTTTCGGTTCGATGGCCGGTGATGATGCGCACCGGGTTATTCGGCTGTGCCCGCCGTCTGCGTCGGCCGGGCGCTTCTTTTTTTCTTTGGCACCGAAAGTCCGGGGGCTGCGTCTTTTTTCGTTTTTCCCTCCCGGGAAACGAATGCGGGGATGAGGATAAATTTCAGGGTTTCCTTGACCGCACGGATGTAATTTTTTCGATCCAGATTCAACATGGGACGGAAAAAATTTTCTCCGGAGACAAAGTTGTGCATCCCGTTCATGATGCTCATGACTTTCATCATGGCCCTTGGCGATGGATTTTTTGCGTCTTTCGCGAGGCCCATGGCGCGAGCAATGTCGCCGCTGAATTCCGGCACCTTGAAATCAACGTCGACCTCATTGCGGGTTTTGCTGAAATAGCGAAGCAGAACCAGGTTCGATATTTCCGGATGGTCAAACAGATAATCCATCATCCGGTCGATGGAGACATTCAAGCGTTCCTCCAGGGAGCTGCCGTGGACGATTTTTTCCACCTTAAAAAGCTCTTTTCCCAGATCGTTGTTCACATCCATGACGACGGCTTCATACAGGTCGTTTTTATCGCCCCAGTGATAGTGAAGGGTGGAAATGTCGATTCCCACTTCCTTGGCGATCATGCGGGTGGTTGTCCCGTGGAAGCCGTATTCACCAAAAATACGGCGGGCGACGGCAAGAATCCTTGCCTTCATGGATTCAGGGTTCTTGCGGGCCTTTTCAAGGGGGGATTTCATTGGTTTTGCTCCATCATTTGATTGAATACCTACGATAATAATTTTCCATCGTCAAGAATTTTCTGACTTGGCCGGGACGTTAGGGGTCATTTCGGGACGAGACGGGAAAGGGTTCAGAGCGCCTCTGACGCTTTGAACCTGATGGGAACAGCCGCCGTAAGGTTCGTTACGCGAAATATGATTTTCCGGCAAAGTTGATCTGCGCAAAGGGATAGCAAGCCTCCAGGAAAGTCCGGATGGCCGCCTGTTGCCGTTGGTCGACAATCGGCTCCACTTCGCTTACCGGTTTTCCCCGGGCATTGGTTTTGGTCTTCCAGGAATGAATGTAACCGGGAATCAGAAGAAAGCGGCAACCGGTGTTTCCGCAGCAGGCATTATCGACGGTCGCAATGCCCATCCAGTAGAGAAACTCTCTTCCGTCGTGCGTCAGACATCCTTCTTCTACGATCCGGTAAGATCCCGCGATGAATCGCACTTCTTCCCCAATCGTTTGGTGTACATAATCTTCCATTCCAAGCTTCCTTCACGATTTTTTCCGCTTGCCCCGTTTTTCATTTTGACCTCAGCCGATGGGTGCCGATATTTTAAATTCTGCAAAAAGTCAAGATCGTTTATCCGGGTCTGGTTGCATCGGGATCAGCGGATTCCTGCAAGGCGCTTTCCAGGCGGCAGACCGTCATCTGTCCGTAATCGGCAATAAATGCAAGGGAATGGAGCGCGGCCATTATTTTTTTAAATTTTTGAATAAATCACTTGACAAGACGGAATATTTCAAATACAAATCCCATCAATTGATGGAATTAAGAGATGGAATGCTGAATGAGATGAACCTGCGGAGAACGGAAAAGAGGCGCTTTTTTTGAAAAGACCCTGAAGCATACATGGATGCAATCGAAGGAGAGATCGGCATGGAAACCCCATCATCGTTCAAAGTCGAAAAAACCGGTCATGTGGCCTGGCTGATCCTGAACCGGCCGAAACAGCGCAATACGATGACCATGGAATTTTTCCAGGAGATGCGCCGGCTCTTCAAGGCGTTTGATGAAGACGTTGACGTGCGGGTAGTCGCCATTCGGGCGGAGGGAAAAAGTTTTACGGCGGGGTTGGACCTGGTTGCGGCCCAGTCTTTGCTGGGAGACGGATCGGCGGTGTACCGGGAAGAGCTTCGCCGGAAAATCATGGATCTTCAGGAGAGCATCACCGCGATCGAAAACTGCAGGAAGCCGGTCATTGCCGCAATCCACGGACACTGCATCGGCGGAGGCGTCGATCTGACCAGCGCATGCGATATCCGGCTGGCATCCAAGGACGCCGTTTTTTCCATCCGGGAAACCCGAATCGGCATCATCGCGGATATCGGGACCCTCCAGCGCGTTCCTTCCATCATTGGGCAGGGCTGGTTCAGGGAACTGGCGTTAACCGGCCGGGACTGGACGGCGGAGGAATCCCTGAAGATGGGCTATATTACCCGCCTCTGTGAGGACCCGCAGACCCTTTTCGAGGAAGCCCGAGCCCTGGCCGAAGAAATCGCTCATTTGCCCCCCCTGGCCATTCAGGGCATCAAAGAAGTCGCCAATTACAGCCGTGATCACGGCATTCAGCAGGGCCTGGAATATGTGGCCCAGCGAAACGCAGCCCTGGTCCCCAACGACGACATGATTGAAGCGGTTGCCGCGTTTCTGGAGAAACGGGCGCCGAAGTTTCGTGGACGATAAAAATCCCAATTCATTGGGATCTCTGCCGCGCGTCAGTGCGCAGGAGGAAAAAATACATGACGGAGGAGCACAGACCAAACCCGGTAATGAGCCCAAAAGGAATAAGTTGAAGAATCAATAAACCCAAGACCAAAGGAGGAGTGAAATGTCTTTTGAGAGAATATGGCACAAATCCTATGCTCCAGGTGTTCCTTCGGAAATTACGGTAGAAAAAATCACTATGGCGGAGGTTCTGACGAGAACCGCCGGCACCTATCCGGAAAGAGTCGCCTTTATCTACATGGGCAAAAAGATTACCTACCGGCAACTCGAGAAACTGGTCAACCGGTTCACGCGGGCGCTGGTCGATATCGGGGTGCAGGAGGGGGACAAGGTGGCGATGCTCCTGCCCAACATCCCACAGATGATCATTGCCGACCACGCCGCCTATCGAGCGGGGGCCGCGACCGCCATGAACAACCCGCTTTATACGGAGCGGGAATTAACCCACCAACTCGACGATTCGGACGCCACCGTCCTGGTCACGCTGGATCTGCTGCTTCCCCGGGTCCTCAAAATCAAGAGCGAAACCAAGATCAAAAAAATCATCACCTGCCACATCAGCGACTATCTGCCCTTTCCCAAAAAGCAGCTCTTCCCCTATGTTAAAAAAGCAATGTTTCGAAAGGTTGAGCCGCAGCCGGACGTTTATGAATTCATGGATTTGATTGCCCGGTATCCGGATTCGCCGGTGGAAAACAAGGCAAAATGGGATTCGCTGGCCGCGCTGATCTACACCGGAGGAACGACCGGCGTGAGCAAGGGCGCCATGCTGACCCATGCCAACATCTCGTCGATCGTCCAGCAGTTCTCCGTATGGTTTCCCGATCTGAAAGGCCAATACCAGAATCTCACGGGGATTTATCCCATCTTTCATTCCGCCGGGTATTCCGTCAGTCAGAATCTTCCCATTTGGAACGGCTGGGGCTGCACGCTGATACCGAAGCCGGAACCGGCGGTGATCGTCGAGATGCTGGAAAAGTTTCATCCGACCTTTCTCACCGGCGTGCCCACGATTTATACGGCGCTTCTGGGCAATCAAAAATTCCGGACGATGGATCTTTCCTTTATCAAGGGATATTTCGGCGGAGCGGCGCCCCTGCCGGAAAACACGCTGAAGCAGTTGAAAGATCTCCACGGGGCCATCATCTACGATGTCTATGGCGCGACCGAGAATACGGCGTTTGCCACCACCACCCCCTGGGGCGGGAAGGTAAAAATCGGGACCGTGGGGCTTCCGCTTCCCAATACGGATATTAAAATCGTGGATGTGAATAAAGGCATAAGGGAACTCCCTGTCGGCGAGCCCGGCGAAATCTGCATCAAAGGTCCTCAGGTGATGTCCGGATACTACAAGAAACCGGAAGAAACGGCCAATTCTCTGCGGGACGGATGGTTTTACACCGGAGATATCGGGTACTTCGACCAAGACGGATACCTGACCATATCCGACCGCAAAAAGGACGTCATCGTGGCCAGCGGCTTCAACATCTTTCCCAAGGAGATCGATGAAATCCTCTTTGAGCATCCCAAGATCGGCGAGGCCTGCTGCATAGGGATTCCTGACGAGTATCGGGGTGAGACCGTAAAAGCCTACATTGTGGTGAAGCCCGGAGAGACGCTGACGAAGCAGGAGGTAATCGCCTTCTGCAAAGAGAGAATGACGGCCTATAAGGTTCCCACGGAAGTGGAATTCATTGATGAACTTCCCAAGAGCGCGATCGGCAAGATCATGCGCCGAGAATTGAGGGACATGGACCGGAAAAAAAGGGAGAAGGCCTTATGAGCGCGGTCATGCCGGAATTCAAGACACTGCTCTTTGAAGAAAAAGAGCCGCACATCGGCGTTGTGACCATGAACCGTCCCGGGCAGCTCAACGCCATCAATCTGGATATGCTCAACGACTTCGAAAGACTGTTTCAGTCCTTGTCCGAAGACGATTCCATAAGGGTCCTCATCATCACGGGCGCCGGCAAGGGGTATTCTTCGGGCGCCGATCTTAATGATGCGGTGATCTACAAGGAGTCCGAAGCATTTTCAGATCCTGAAAAATTCCTGAAGTTCGTGCAGGAGCGCTACGCCGCCCTGATTCTGGGCATGCGAAGGATTCCCCAGCCGATCATCTCGGCCGTGAACGGACCGGCCGCCGGAGGAGGGTTTTCCATGACGCTCGCCAGCGATATTCGGGTGGCGTGCACGGAAGCCTATTTTGTAGCCTCTTTTATTAATATCGGGCTTTCCGGCGGTGAATTGGGCTGTTCCTTTCTGCTGCCCCGGCTGGTGGGGCTCGCGCACGCCTCCGATATTCTGTTCACCGGCAGGAAAGTCGGGGCCCAGGAAGCGGAAAGAATGGGGCTTGTCAACAAGCTGGTTGCGCGGGAGGACCTTCTGGAGACGGCGCTTGTCTATGCCAGGGCCATGGTGGGCAAAAGCGTGGGGGGCTTGAAGCTGACGAAGCGGGTACTGAATGAAAATCTCCACGCTCCCTCGCTGGAGACCGCCGTGAACTTTGAAAACCGGAACCAGACGATTATGGTTTTTTCGGGCGAATTTTTCAAACTGGTTCAGAAATTTTATAAAGCATAACCGGCGGGTTTGCTGTGTAAAGGCCATACGCAGAGGACTGCAACCAAGCGAAACCGGTGGCCAATGTTTCCTGTGGAGGAGAATCTGTAATGCAGAAATATCTCGTGGATCATCGTGATTTGCAGTTTGTCCTGTTTGAATTTCTGGAATTGGACAGCATGAGCCGCTTCCGGCGTTTTGAAAATTTTGACCGCGCCGTTTACGAGGAGACGATCCGTCTGGCTGAAAAGATTGCGGCGCAATGGGTGTTCCCGGCGAACATAACCGGGCACAGGGAAGGGTGCCGTTATGATCCGCAAACCAGGTCCGTGCGGTTGCCTTCAGGATACCCGGCGGCGGCCGGAGCGCTCTTTGATGCGGGATTCTTAAGCATTGCCGACGACCAGGAGATCGGAGGGGCGGGGATGCCCCTCGCCATCCAGGCGTGCACCTGGGAAATCTTCTGCGGCGCCGGCGGAGCGCTGATGCTTTTCTTCATGCTGGGGCACGGCGCCGCTCATTTGATCCATAGTTTCGGGACGCCCGAGCAGAAGTCGCTTTATGTGCAAAAGCTTCTTTCGGGTGAATGGGGCGGAACCATGTGTCTGACGGAACCTGAGGCGGGCTCCGACGTGGGGGCTTTGAAAACAAAAGCCGTGCGGCAGCCCGACGGAACCTATAGGATTATCGGGCAGAAGTGCTTCATCACCAACGGAGACCAGGACATCACCCGCCAGATCATCTATCCGGTTCTGGCCCGCATTGAAGGGGATCCCCCGGGAACCAAGGGGGTCTCCATTTTCATCGTCCCCAAGTACCTGGTCAACCGGGACGGCACCCTGGGAGAACGAAACGACGTCTTCTGCACCGGCGTGGAGCACAAGATGGGCGCCCACGGATCGGCGACCTGCGCCATGTCGTTTGGGGAGAATGAAAACTGTACGGGTTATCTGTTGGGCGAGCGGGGCCGCGGAATGAATATCATGTTTCAAATGCTCAATGAAACAAGACTCGAGGTCGGCATTATGGCGCTGGGCGGCTCCTCCGCGGCATTACAGTATGCCGTGGATTACGCGCGCACCCGGCTGCAGGGGGTTCACTTCAGCAAAATGTTTGAAACGGACGCTCCCAAAGTGCCGATCATCGAACATCCCGACGTCACAAGAATGCTGATGGGAATGAAGGCCTGTGTCGAGGCCGAGCGGATGCTCTCGTATTACGCGGCCCTGCAGATCGATCTGGCCAAGCTGCTCGAAGGGGAGGAGAGCCGGGAAGCCCGGGCTCTTGTCGATATCCTCATCCCCCTCATCAAGGCGGGCAATTCGGAAAACGCATGGCGGATCACGGCCGAAGCCATCCAGGTTCACGGGGGTTACGGCTATTGCTCGGATTATCCCGTGGAGCAGCTGGCGGTGGACTGCAAGGTTCTGAGCATCGTCGAAGGAACCAACGGCATTCAATCTCTGGACCTGGTCATGAGGAAGATCCTGCTTTCTGCCGATCAGAAAAATTACAAAGTGCTGAAATCCAGAATCTTACAGACCGTCGAAAACGCATCCGGCATAGTCGGCGACGTTTACCGGAATATGCTTCTTGAGGGACTCCAGCGGATGGATTCCGTCCTGGAAGCCATGAAAAAGTATATGGACGAGGGGCGATATCACACGTTGCTCTTAAATGTTGATCCCCTGCGGAGGGCCTTTTTCGACCTGATGCTCGCCTGGATGCATCTGTGGTGTCTGACGCTGGCTCGCCCGAAGCTTTCCTCGCTTACGGACGGCGCCAAAGGGGAAGCCCTGACGGAAGTTTTGGCGCGGGACGCCCAGGCGGCTTTCTATTACGGCAAGGTTTGCGCGTCGGAATACTGGCTGGCGACGGAGTTTCCGAAATATTTCGGAAAAATGGAAGGAATTTCCCTCGGCGAAACGGTTGATTTCCTGCCGGGGAACGCGGTGTTTTCGTCTCATCCCTGCGCGTGACGGCCGCAAGGCAAGAAAGTCCAAAACGCCGCCCGGTGACCGGATGAATCAGGCACGGCAGGTTGAAATACTAAAGGAGGATTTACATGAAAACGGCAATCACCGAGATGTTTGGAATCGAGTATCCCATTATTTGTGGGGCGATGATGTGGCTTTGCAAACCGGCGCTCGCCGCGGCGGTTTCCAACGCAGGGGGGATGGGAAATCTTACCGCGGGAAATTATGAAACGGAAGAGGATTTCCGCAATGCCATCCGGGAAACTCGGAAACTGACCGACAAGCCATTCATGGTGGGAATCACCATTCTTCCCTCCGTGCGCATCACGGCGGGGCATCATCAGATGTACCTGCGGGTCTGCGCCCAGGAGAAAGTGGCGGGCATTGAAGTATCCGGCGCTCCGGTGGACAAGGCGGTGGGGCCGGAGTACATCGACCTGCTGAAAAAAGCAGGGGTTAAACTTTTTCATAAGGTTGGCGCGGTCCGCCATGCCAGGCATGCGGAGCAGGCCGGGTATGACGGCATCTACGCAGCCGGCATCGAGGAAGGCGGTCATCCGCTGGACGATGATGTCACGACCATGGTGTTGACGCCCCGCATCGTCGAATCCGTGAAAATCCCCGTGGTGACGGTGGGCGGTATCGCCAACGGCAAATCCCTCGCGGCGGCTCTGTCGCTGGGGGCGCAAGGGGTCATGATGGCCAGTCGTTTCATCGCCACGAAAGATTGTGTCGTCCACAACAATATCAAAGAGGAGATTGTGAAACGTCAGGAGAACGAAACGACGCTGATCTGTAAAACGCTTCATCTGCAGGGCCGGGCGCTCAAGAACCAGGTGGTCAGGAAGATCTGTGAAATCGAGGAGAAGGGAGGGGGGTTCGAGGCTCTTTATCCCCTCATCGCCGGCGAGCGGATGAAAGAGGCATGGGAGGACGGCGATGTGGAGGCCGCTCCCATGATGGTGGGGCAGTCCATCGGACTCATACAGGATGTGCCTACGTGCAAGGAACTGCTGGAGAGAATGGTGAAAGAGGCTAAGGAGACGCTGGAGAGAGCAAGCAAGCTGTTTTAGCTTCCCGGCGTAGAAAAGATTTTTGTCCAACATTGAAACTCGATTGCTTTCAAAAAGACATTTCACGAAAAGGAGAACGATGATGGGAGCAAGCAAGGAAATCCGTTTTGATGGTCGGGTGGCCATTGTCACCGGTGCGGGCGGCGGACTGGGGCGCGTGTACGCCCTTGAGTTTGCCCGGCGGGGCGCAAAAGTAGTGATCAATGATTTCGGCGGCGCCAGGGACGGCTCCGGCAAGGGAGCGGCCGGCCCGGCGGACAAAGTCGTAGATGAAATCAAGGCGCTGGGAGGAGAGGCGGTTGCCAATTACGATAATGTAGCGACCCCGAACGGAGGCGAAAACATCGTCAAGACCGCCGTTGACGCTTTTGGGAAGGTGGACATTCTGGTGAACAATGCCGGCATTCTGCGGGATAAGGGCATTCTCAAAATGGAACCGGAAAACTGGCAGGCGGTTCTGGATGTTCATCTGAACGGGGCCTTCCATGTGACGCGTCCCGCTTTCAGTGTCATGCGCGACAAGGGGTACGGCCGGATCATCATGACGACATCCGCCGCGGGGCTTTACGGCAATTTCGGTCAAAGCAATTATTCCTCGGCCAAGTTGGGGCTTGTGGGTTTCATGAACACCCTGAAGCTCGAAGGCATCAAGTACAACATTAAAGTGAACACGGTGGCCCCGATTGCCGCGTCCCGTCTCACGGAGGACATTCTGCCCCCCGATCTTCTGGCCAAAATGAATCCGGCGTATGTTGCGCCCATCGTGCTCTATCTGTGCTCGGAGGAATGCAATGAGACCGGCAGAATTTACAACTGCGGCGCCGGATTTTACAATCGCGCCGCCGTGATGACCAGTCCCGGCCTCGTTATCGGGGACGGCAAAAAGGTTCCGACCGTCGAAGAGGTATCCGCCAACTGGGCAAAAATCACGGATCTCAAGGGCGCCAAGGAATACGGGCAATTGAACGATCTGGTCCTTCAGGATCTTCTCTCGGCGCTGGAGGGAAAGAAAGAGCCGGCGCAAAGCGGCGGCGGCTTCGCCGCGGTGAAAGACGTTTTTGAAAAAATGCCCGGGGCCTTTCAGCCCGGCGCGGCGGCGGGGGCAACGGTTGTTTTCCAGTACTGCATCGCCGGTGACGGCGGCGGGGATTGGTCCGCCGACATCAAAAACGGCGCCTGCACGGTGACGTCCGGTCTGCATGCCAACCCGACCTGCACGCTGAAGATCCAGGCGGGGGATTTCCTCGACCTGATGAACGGCAAGGTCAATGCCATGAAGGCCTACACCTCGGGAAAGCTGAAAATCGAGGGAGATATCATGAAATCCCAGCTTTTGGAGAAAATCTTCAAATTCTAAAGCGGAGAGGATCTGAAGCATCGGTTTAAAAATTAGAACGCAATGTCTTGTGAATGAAGGAGGTAGAACGATGATCGGAATCACGTCATACGGAGCCTATATTCCCCGCCTGCGATTGGACAGAATGGCCATCTATCAATCGATGGGCTGGTTCGCTCCGGCGCTTATCAGTGTGGCCCAGGGCGAACGTTCCATGTGCAATTACGATGAGGACAGTCTGACGATGGCTGTCGCCGCATCCATGGATTGTTTGATTGGAAAAGACAAAACCAAGATTGATGCAGGATACCTCTGCTCTACAAGTCTGCCGTTTTTGGATCGCCTGAATGCCGGCATCATGGCCACGGCGTTGAATCTGCGGAGCGACATCAACACGGCGGATTTCACGTCTTCCCAGCGGGCCGGTACGACCGGCCTTCTGACTGCCCTGGATGTGGTCAAATCGGGGAGCCGAAAATCCATCCTGGTGACCGCGTCCGACAAACGGCAGACCCGTCCGGCCGGTTTTTACGAGATGTGGTTCGGCGACGGCGCGGCGTCCGTTCTGGTCGGGGACGAAGACGTTGTGGCGGAGTTTTTGGGTTCCTATTGTGTCACCTACGATTTTGTGGATCATTACCGGGGATCCAAATCCGAGTTCGACTACACCTGGGAAGAACGGTGGCTCCGTGAAGAGGGCTATGCCAAGATTATTCCCGAAGCGGTGAACGGCCTGTTCAAGAAATTGAACATCACGATGAATGACGTGCAAAAACTGGTATTCCCCTGTTTGTTCAAGGCGGAGCACCGGGCGATCGGGAAGAAGCTTGGGGCCACTCCGGAAAAACTGGTCGATACGATGCACGAGGTCACCGGAGAGACCGGCGTCGCGCATGCGCTTTTGATGCTGGTCGGGGCGCTCGAATCGTCAAAGCCGGGAGACGGCATCCTTCTGGTCGGTTTCGGGCAGGGGAGTGACGCCCTCTATTTCAAAGTCACGGAGAATATCGGCAAACTGGCTGAGCGCGCGGGGCTCAAAGGGTCGCTGGCCAACAAGAAGACCACGGACAACTACATGAAGTTCCTGAAATTCCGGGATCTGCTTAATCCGGAGATGGGGATCCGGGCGGAAGCGCCCGTGCAGACGACCATGACGGCCCTGTGGCGGAACCGGAGAATGATCCTCGGGTTTGTCGGTGGAAAATGCCGGGATTGCGGGACGGCTCAGTATCCCCGGGCGGATCTTTGCGTGAATCCGGCCTGCGGTCATTTGGGAACACAGGACGATTATGAATTCGCCAATGTCAAGGCCAGGGTCCGCTCGTTCACGGGGGATCTGCTGGCCGTTTCCGTCGATCCCCCGGCGATTTACGGAATGGTTCAGTTTGAGGGCGGTGGCCGGTTCATGATGGACTTCACGGACAGTGAGTTGAACGACATCAAAATCGGCATGCCCGTCAGGATGTCTTTCCGCAGAAGGGTCGTCGACACGGTCCGCGGGTTTTCGCAATATTTTTGGAAGGCCGTTCCCCAGACCGACTGGACGCCGGAAATCGATTTTCAGGGTCGGGTGGCTATCGTAACGGGCGCAGGCGGCGGTTTGGGCCGGGCGTATGCCCTGGAGCTGGGGCGTCGCGGAGCCAAGGTTGTCGTGAACGATTTCGGAGGCGCGCGCGACGGGTCGGGATCCGGAGCCGCCGGTCCCGCGGACATGGTGGTGGAGGCGATCAAAGCCATGGGCGGCGAAGCCGTGGCCAATTACGACAACGTCGCCACGCCCGAAGGCGGTCAGAAGATCGTGAAGACGGCGCTGGACGCTTTCGGCAAAGTCGATATCCTCATCAACAACGCCGGCATTCTCAGGGATAAAGGCATCCTGAAGATGGAGCCGGAAAACTGGCAGGCTGTTCTCGCCGTTCATCTCAACGGCGCCTATAATGTGACGCGGCCGGCTTTTGAGGCCATGCGGAACAACGGGTATGGCCGCATCATCATGACGACTTCCGCGGCCGGTCTCTACGGCAATTTCGGCCAGACGAATTATTCCTCCGCCAAACTGGGGCTTGTCGGCTTCATGAACACATTGAAGCTGGAGGGTGCGAAATACAACATCAAGGTCAACACCATCGCCCCCATCGCCGCGTCCCGGTTGACGCAGGATATGATGCCGCCGGAGATGCTGGAGAGAATGAATCCGGACTACGTTGCCGGCATCGTTCTGTACCTGTGCTCCGAAGAATGCAAGGATTCCGGCAGCATCTTCAACGCGGGGGCCGGATTCTTCAGCCGGGCGGCGATTCTGACGGGTCCCGGCGTGATGCTGGGGGACGAAACACATGTGCCGACACCGGAAATGATTCGCGACAACTGGGATAAGATCAACAGCCTGGAAGGCGCGAAACCCTATTCGGAACTCAATATGGCCATTATGGATTTTCTGACGCCTCCGGCCGCCGGCGCACCGGCGCCTCCAAGCGGGGCGGGCGGGCTGGACGTCGCGGGGGTCTTCAAGAAAATGCCCTCCGTGTTCAACGCGGCCGCCGCCGCCGGCAAGGATGTGACTTTCCAGTTCAACATCTCCGGCCCGGCAGGCGGGGATTGGTTTGTCGCCGTCAAGGATGGAACGTGCAGCATCACAACCGGGAAGGGTGCGAATCCGACGACCACCATCGGCATGGCCGATACGGATTTTGTTGACCTGATCACCGGAAAGTTGGACGGCATGAAGGCGTTCAGTTCCGGGAAACTGAAGGTCGGCGGAGACATGATGAAATCCCAGCTGATTGGAAAATTGTTCAAATTCAACCAATGAGGAGGTGTGTGTTATGGCTTCAGGAATCAGAGATAAAGTCGCTATTATCGGCATGGGATGCAGCCGGTTCGGAGAGCGATGGGATATAGGAGCCGAGGGGCTGATGGTTGAGGCCTTTCAGGAAGCGATTGCCGATGCCGGCATTGAAAAAAAGGATATTCAGGCGGCCTGGTACGGGGTCTGTATGGATGAGATCAATGTGGGAAAGGGTGCTCCGTCGATGGGCGTGGCCCTTCGTTTGCCCAACATTCCCATTTCCAGAATGGAAAACTATTGCGCCACGGGCACGGAGGCGTTCCGCGGCGCGGTTTACGGCGTCGCGTCGGGCGCTTACGATATTTGTCTGGCCCTCGGCGTCGAGAAGTTGAAGGACACGGGGTACGGAGGACTTCCCGCCTGGGGCTCGACGGCGGGAACTCTCATGTGGCAGTTCTTTCCCAATGCAACGGCGCCGGGGCTTTTTGCCCAGCTCGCCTCCGCCTACGTCGCCAAATACAAGATCCAGAATGACGACATCAAACAGGCCATCGCCCATGTTTCGGTGAAAAGCCATGCGAACGGCGCCCTGAATCCCAAGGCCCACCTGCGGAAGGCGGTGACCGTCGATCAGGTTCTGGCGGCCCCGATCATCGCCTGGCCCCTGGGGTTGTTTGACTGCTGCGGCGTCAGCGACGGTTCGGCCTGCGCCATCGTCACGACGCCGGAGATCGCCCAGAAACTGGGCAGAAAGAAAAAGGACCTGGTGACGGTCAAAGCCGTTCAGCTGGCGGTCAGCAACGGCTATGAAGGCGGATTCAATGAGTGGGACGGCGCGAATTTCGTCACGACGGACAAATGCGCGGCGGCCACCTACAAGGAGGCCGGCATCACAAACCCGCGCGAGGAGATCAGCATGTTTGAATGTCATGACTGTTTCTCCATCACGGAACTCGTGACGTATGAGGATCTCCATCTTTCGGAGCGCGGGCAGGCCTGGAAAGATGCCTTGAACGGCATGTATGACCGGGATGGTAAAATCCCGGCCCAGATCGACGGCGGTCTCAAGTGTTTCGGACATCCCATCGGAGCTTCGGGATTGCGGATGATTTATGAAATGTACCTGCAGCTTCAGGGGCGGGCGGACAAGCGTCAGCTCGAAAATCCGCGATACGGTTTGACGCACAACCTGGGCGGTTTCCCTCACCAGAACGTGTGCGCGATTTCCATCATCGGAAAGTATGGAAAATAATTCCGTCCGACGCGGATGACGCGTGCGCCGCGGAGGTGGTGGAGCCGCTTTCTCCACCTCCGCGGCCTCCTCCGACCGGATCGGTTTTGGTGGCGGGGTCGGAAGCGTCCGGACAATGCATTGGAATGAGGAGACGGATGGATGGATATTATTCAATATACGGATGAACACCGAATGTTCCGGGACACCTTCCGGAAATTCGTTACGAATGAACTGCTTCCCCATGTCGAGGAGTGGGAAGAGGCCGGCATTGTTCCCAAGAGCGCCTGGAAGAAAATGGGCGAGCACGGGTTTCTGGGTATGTCCGTTCCGGTGGAATACGGCGGCGCGGGAGCGGATTTTCTGTATTCGGTGATCGTCACCGAAGAATTGGCGCATTCCAATTTTGCGGGACTTGCGGCCCCTCTGCACACCGATATCGTGGTTCCCTATCTCATTTCCTTCGGTTCCGAAGAGCAGAAGCAAAAATATCTTCCCGGCTGCGTCACCGGCGACATCATCACGGCGGTGGCCATGACGGAACCCAATACCGGCAGTGATCTCGCCGCCATCAAGACGACCGCCGTGGAGGACGGGAATGACTTCGTCCTGAACGGCCAGAAAACCTTCATCAGCAACGGCATCAACTGCGATCTGTGCATTGTGGCGGCAAAAGATCCGGACTGTCCGGATCCTCACAAGGCGGTGGACCTTTTTGTCGTGGAGGCCGGCACTCCCGGCTTTGAGAAAGGCAAACGGATCAAAAAAGCCGGCTGGCACAGCCAGGATACGTCCGAACTGTATTTCACGGACTGCAGGATTCCCAAAAGCAACCGTCTGGGCGAAAAGGGGACCGGGTTTTTGAAACTCATGATGAAACTTCAGCAGGAGCGTCTGGTCGTGGCCATCTGCGGCATTGCGGCCGCCGAATACATGCTGGAGACCACCATCAAGTATTGCCGGGAACGGACGGTCTTTGGAAAGCCCGTCTCCAAGTTTCAGGTCAATCAGTTTACGCTGGTGGAATGCGCGACCGAGATCCGGATCGGGCGGACCTTTGTGGACAAGTTGATTGTGGATCACATGGAGGGGCGGCAGGTCATCATCGAGACGTCGATGGCCAAATACTGGATCACGGATATGGCCCACCAGGTTGCGGACCGGTGCCTCCAACTGCACGGGGGGTACGGCTACTGCGATGAATACGGGATATCGAGGGCCTGGCGCGACAGCCGGGTAAGCCGGATTTTTGCCGGAACCAACGAGATCATGAAGACCATTATTGCCAAGTTTATGGGGTTATAGCGTATGGCCGGACCACTGGAAGGTTTAAAAGTTCTCGACTTTACGACCCTTTTGCCGGGACCGTATGCAACCATGATCCTTTCCGACCTGGGGGCGGATGTTTTAAAGGTTTCTTCCGGAAGCCGGCCCGATTTGGCGGCCATTGTGCCGCCGTTTATCGGAGAAACCGATTTGACCGCCGCTTCGGCTTACCTGGGCCGCGGGAAGCGTTCCATTACGCTCAATCTGAAGGATGCCCGGGGGCTGCAGGTTGTCCATCGCCTTCTGGAGCAGTACGATGTCCTCATTGAACAATTCCGTCCGGGAATCATGGCGAAGCTCGGATTGGGTTTTGATGATCTTGCTCCGCGGTATCCGTCCCTGATCTATTGCTCTCTCACGGGCTACGGCCAGACCGGGCCGATGAAAGACCGGGCGGGACACGATATCAATTATCTCTCTCTCTCCGGACTGATGGGCTACGCGGGACGCAAATACGGGGGGCCCGTGCCGATGCCCCTGCAGATCGCCGATGTGGCCTCCGGATCCAATAACTCCGTCATCGCCATTTTGGCGGCGGTTTTCAGCAGGAGCAGGACCGGAAAAGGACAGTATCTCGATATCTCCATGACCGACGGGGCTTTCGCCTTCAACGCCCTGGCTGCGGCCGCCTATCTCGTTTCGGGGGAAGAGCCGGAAAGAGAAGGGTTTATGCTCAACGGCGGATCTCTGTACGATTTTTATAAAACGGCGGACGGTCAATACCTGAGTTTCGGCGGTCTGGAGCCGCAGTTTTTTTCCGCCTTCTGCCTCGCCATCGGACGTCCCGATCTCATTGCCGGCGGCGTGGCTCCGCCGGATTGCGCCGGCGTCAAAGAGGAAATAAAAAAAATCATCAAGAGTAAGACGCGCAGTGAATGGAAAGAAATCTTCGACAAAACCGATGCGTGCGTGGAACCCGTTCTTTCGCTTTCGGAAGCGCTGAACAGCGAACTGGACCGGGAACGGCAATGGACCGCCGAGGTCGCTCTGCCCGATGGAAGCACCGTCCGGCAGCCGGCCTGCCCTCTCAAGTTTTCGGCGACCCCTCCGGTGTACACAAAAACGGGCGTCAAAGCGGGATCGCATAACCGGGAAGTCCTCCTCGAACTCGGCTACAGCGAGGCGGAAATAGAGGAATTCGGGAAGACGGGACTTTTTTCTTGAGGATCATGTTCTGAAATAATTATTACCACTACAACGGGAGGTTATTATGGCCGACAAAACAAAAGTAGGGAAGGTGTTTCCCCCTTACACCTTCGAGGTGGAAAAGGGAAAGATCGCCGAGTTCGCGATGGCTGTTTCGCAAAAGGAAAGCAAAAGTCAGGTGAAGCCCATTTATGTCGATTCCGCGGCCGCGAAGGCGGCGGGTTACGGGGATATTGTTCCAACCTCCACGTTTAATATCTGTTTTTTGCTGTGGGGCGGCGGGGGACTGATCCCGATGCTGCAGGAGGTCGGAATCGACCTGGTTCGGCTGCTTCATGGGGAGGAAGAGTATGAGTACCTGCTTCCCATTCATCCGGGCGATGTGATGACCGGGGTCACCAGGGTTGTCGAGATGTATGACAAGGAAAAGAAAGGCAAGCCGGGAAAATTCATGGAGTTCACCGTTCTGGAAGCGGAAATCAGGAATCAGCGTGGGGAACTGGCGATTCGCGCCCGCACAACTTTAGTGGAAAGATAGGAGGAAACCATGACAAAAGCATTGAAGTATGAGAGGATCAACGTTGGCGACGCGATGCCGACCTTTACTTCGGATCCCATTACCCGCACGCATCTGGTCCGCTATGCCGGAGCCTCGGGAGACTTTAACCCCCTTCATCACGATGAGACGTTCGTCAGGATGTTCGGAATGCCGCGGGTGATTGCTCACGGGATGTTTGTGATGGGCATTGTCGGACAGGCCGTCACGGATTGGGTTGACGACAAAAATCTGCGTAAATTCGGCGTCCGGTTTTCCGGCATGACGGAACCCATGGATTTGGATGACCCGAACTCCAGGGACAGGGCAACGATTGTCGTCACCGGCACGGTGGTTGAAAAGTTCGAGGCGGACGGCGAGAAAAGGATGCGTTGCGACATCCAGGCGGCGGACAAGCTGGGCGGCGTAAAGCTGACGGGGTCGTTTGTCGCGGCTCTGTCCTGAGAACGGTCACAAGAACCGCTCCCGGCAGCGCACCGGGAGCGGTTGACCACTCCTCACCCTGCAAATCTTTCCCGCGCCATAACCTGCAAGACCCTGTCCCGGAGGTGGCGTAAATGATCGATCCCAAGTATCAGCCGTATATCGAAATACTGGAAAACGCTGTCCCGATCACAAAAAAAATGGGGATTCGCATCGTGGAGATGAGCGACCGCCATGTCAAGGTGCTTCTCCCTTTTGAGCCGAACATCAACCACATCGGCACGATCTATGCGGGTTCTCTGTTCACGGCGGGCGAATACATCGGCGGTCCGATTTATATGGCTTCATTCGATTATACAAGATTCTATCCCATCGTCAAAGCGATCAACATTCAATTCCGGCGACCGGCGACCACCGACGTAACCGTTGAAGCGACGCTAAGCGAAGCCGAGGTCAGCGCCATTCAGGCCGAGGCCGAGGCGAAAGGGAAGGCTGACTGGAAAATGGACCTGGAAATCAAAGACCAGGCCGACACCGTTTGCAGCCTTATTCAGGGAGTCTGGCAATTGAGAGTCATGAGTGAAGGAGGAATGAAAATATGATTCTGTCTTCAAAGGAAATGATTCGCCATTGGACGGACGCAGGGGCTTGGGGAACCAAGACGTTAATCGATTACTTCAACGAGCATGTTCAGAAGGATCCGGAAAAGATCTGTCTTGTGGATCCGCTGAACCGGGAAGCCCTCGTGGGATCGAAACCTGAACGATTGACTTACCGGCAGCTGGATCAGGCGGCCGGCGCCGTGGCCGAGGGGCTTTTGGCCAGGGGGATCGAAAAGGACGATATCATCATGGTTCAGCTTCCCAATATCTGGGAATTGGCCATGCTTTATCTGGCCGTCGCGCGCGCCGGTGCTTTAATCTCGCCCATGCCCATGCAATGGCGCTACTCGGAGCTCAAGTACATCGCTTCCATGACCGATGCGGCGGCGATCATCACCATCGACACTTTCGGCGGTTATTCGCATATCGAAATGGCCGAGAAGGTGCGGGGCGAGGTCTCTTCCATCCGGCAGATTCTGACCCTTGCCGATATTCAGGAGATGGCGAAGGGCCCCGTCACGGGGAAAACCGACTCGATCCGGATAGACGCCAACGATGTTTTTACCCTTTGCTGGTCGTCCGGAACGGAGGCGCAGCCGAAGGGCTGCCCGCTGACCCACAACAACTGGCTGTTTCTGACGGATTTATGCTTCGAGACGGTTCCGGTCAGACCCGGCGATCATTACATCACCGCGGGCCCCCTGGTGAATATGGCCTCCATCGGAACCGTATTCGTCGAATGGCTCAGAGGCGGAGGAAAGCTGGTTCTCCATCATCCCTTTGACGGGCCGACGTTTATCCTGCAGCTCATTATGGAAGAGATTCATTATACCCTTCTGGTGCCGGCGGTCATCAATGCTCTTTTGAAGCACCCCAAGGTCGATCAGTTCGATCTCAGCAAGATGAGGGCGATCACGCTGGGGTCGGCCCCTCCGTCTTTGTGGTCGGTTCAGGAACTCAAACGTCGATGGGGCATCGAGTTCGGCAACATCTGGGGACAGAACGAAGGAACGGCCAATGTTTCCGGTGTTTACAATATGCCCGATATGGAGATGAGGGTCGATCATTTCCCCCAATATGGAAAGCCGGGATCGTCCTGGGTCGCGAAAGGCAGCCAGCTTCGTCATATTTCGATGAAAGTCGTCGATCCGCTTACGCAAAAGGAACTCACCCGGGAAGGGGAGGTCGGTCAGCTTTTCTACAAGGGGCCAAACGTCATCTCCGGTTATTTCAAGCGCCCCGATCTTTCCGCCGTCGCGTTTGACAAAGACGGATATTTCAATACGGGCGACCTGTTCCAGATCAAAAAAAATGACTGCATCGGATTCTTTGATCGGACGAAAGACATCATCATCCGCGGCGGTTTCAATATCAGCGCGCAGGAAGTGGAAAACGTCCTTTTGGGGCATCCGAAGATTCAGGAAGTGGCCGCGGTGGCCATGCCCGATGAAATCATGGGGGAAAAAGTCTGTGTTTATGTGGTGCCCAGGGAAGGCCAGACGGTGACGCTCGAGGATGTGTCTTCCTTCATGAAGGAAAAAGGCATGGCCATCTACAAGACGCCGGAACGCGTCGAGCTGATCGAAGCCATTCCCCGGAATCCCGTGGGGAAGATCATGAAAAACGTTCTGCGCGAAGATATCCGGAAAAAACTTGCGAAAGCATAAATTCAGGAGGCGATCGGATGAATCTGATATTGGATGGTCGGGATCAGAAGTTTGTTCTTCAGGAATTACTGCATACGGAAGATCTATGCCGAATGCCGGCGTGGTCGGATTTTTCTCCGGATATGTTCGACATGGTTCTCCATGAGGCCGAGCGCCTGGCCGTGGAAGTGATTTTTCCCGCCCTGGTGACCGGGGATCGGGAAGGCTGCCGCTTGGAGGACGGACAGGTCTTCGCGCCGCCGTCCTTCCGCCGCTGCTTCGATCTCTACCGCGAGGGCGGCTGGATCAATATGGGGGTGTCCCAGGAGGCAGGGGGGCAGGGTTTTCCCATGGTGATTACCATGGCCGCCAAGGAGTGGTTCATCCACAATTTTGCCTTCTTTTGCTATCCGGAACCGGGGCAATCCGCCGCGCATATGATTGAGGTCTACGGCACGGAAAAACAGAAACGCAAATACATGGACAAGATGTATGCCGGCATCTGGGGTGGAACGATGGCGCTGACGGAGCCTTCCGCCGGTTCCGATGTGGGAAACATCAAGACGAAGGCCGTTCGCCTTGCGGACGGCACCTTCCGTCTTCAGGGAACAAAAATCTTTATCACTTCCGGCGACCATGACCTGACGGAAAACATCGTCCACCCGGTTCTGGCCAGGATCGAAGGCGACCCGGCGGGAACAAGCGGTATTTCGATTTTCCTCGTTCCGAAATTTCTTGTGAATGACGACGGATCGCTGGGACGACGAAATGACTATGCCATCGGGGGCATCGAACATAAAATGGGGCTTCACGGCAGTTCCACCTGCGTGATGAACTTCGGAGACAACGGGGATTGCTATGCCGAGTTGCTGGGTGAGGAGCGTCAGGGCATGAAGATCATGTTCCAGATGATGAACGAGGCGCGCATCGCCGTCGGCCTGCAATCCGTCGCCAGCGCCTCCATGGCCTATCTCCATGCCCTCCATTACGCGAAGGAGCGCCTGCAGGGCTCGTCCCTTTTGGAGATGAAAAACCCGGAAGCCCCGCGAGTGCCCATCATTCAGCACGCCGACGTGCGCCGGATGCTCCTGTGGATGAAGGCTCATGTCGAGGGGATGCGGGCGCTCTTGTGCTATGTCTCCTATTGCGTGGACCGGGAGCACGGCATGGACGCCGAAGCGGACCGCGATAAATATCACGGCCTCCTGGAGGTTTTAACCCCGCTGTGTAAAGCCTATTGTTCCGATATGGCGTTCAAGGTGACGGAGCTTGCCATCCAGACCTACGGCGGCTATGGCTTTTGCTCCGAATACCCCGTGGAACAGTTCATGCGGGACATCAAGATCGCTTCGATCTACGAGGGAGCAAACGGCATTCAGGCGCTGGACCTCGTCGGGCGCAAGATGGGTCTGAAGAAGGGAATGTACTTCATGTCCTTGCTGGGAGAGATGAATGCCACGATCGCAAAATATCAGGAGAACGCCGCACTCAAAGACCTGGCGGGCGACGTCCGGCAGGCGGCGAACACGCTGGCCGAGACGGCGATGTACTTTGCAGAGAGCTCCAAGGCCGGAAAGTTTTTGATCCCCGTCGGCAACGCGTATCCGTTTCTGATGCTGATGGGCAAGGTCGTGATGGCGTGGCTCCTTTTCTGGGAGGCGGGCGTGGCCCGCGAGAAGCTGGACGAAATCGCAGCCGGGAAGGGGATCCATCCGGCGGATATGCGGAATCTCAACCTCCTGGCCAAAGAGAATGCCGATGCCGCCTTCTACATTGGCAAGGTTGCCGCCGCCCGATACTTCATCAAACACGTTCTGCCGGAAATTGACGCGGTGGTAAAGGCCGTCAAGAGCGAGGACCTTTCGATGATCGACATCCCCGAAGAAAGTTTTGCCGTTTAGGCTTACGAGCGCCCTCATCGATCCACGGCGGCGCTTCTTGACCGTTCGATGAACGGAACCCGACAAGGAGGGTGACATGGAAAGCATCTATGCGTCAAAACCCTGGCTGAAGTATTACGACCGGCACGTTCCGGAGAAACTGGAGTATCCGACAATGGCCTATGCCGATGTTCTGCAAAAGGCCTTTGACGAAGTTCCCTCGAGCATTGCCGTGCATTATATGGGGACGGAGATTTCGTATCGTCAATTGGATGAGCTGTCCAACCGGTTTGCCAATTTTCTGATCGCCAAAGGGTGTTGTCCCGGGGATACGGTGGGTTCCCACCTGCCGAACATCCCGGCCGCGTATATCGGATCCGCCGGCATTCAGAAGGCGGGATGCGTCTTCACGGGGGTGAGCCCCCTTTTGACGTCGGAGGAACTGGCTTATCAGCTCAACGACTCCGGCGCAAAGGTCCTGATTACGGCGGACGTTCTCTTTCCCGTGGCCATGAAGGCGGTCGGGGAAACCGGCGTGGAAGTCGTTCTGGTGGCCTCCGTTTTCGACGATCTTCCGCAGGAAATTCCCACACCTCCGGTGACGCCGATTCCCGGAGTGGAAACGATCCGTTTCAAGGACGCCGTCAAAGCCATGCCGGCCGATCCCGTCAACGTGAAGATCGATCCGGCCTCCCCCTGTCTGATGATGTACACGGGCGGAACGACGGGAGCGCCGAAGGGCGCCCTCCTGACGAACGATAACCTCGTCCGTCACATCGTGCAGCTCAATGCCTGGATCGATATGCACATGGGCGAACACATCACCCTTTCCGCCTTTCCGATGTTCCATCAGGCGGGGAATTTTGTCGTCATGTGGAACCTCGCGATGGGCTCCAAGCTGATTGCCGTTCCGAACCCCCGCGATCTGCAGTACATGATCAAGGCCATGCAAACCTGCAAACCGACCTTTGTGGTAAACGTGCCGACCATATATCTGGAACTCATGAAACTTCCGGAGTTCCGGAGTCTCGATTTCTCTTGCGTCAGGATCTTCGTCAGCGGCGCTTCCGCCTTTCCCGTGGAAAACATCCGTGAATTCGAAGAAGTCGTCGGCAGGGGGAAACTGATGGAGGTCTGCGGCATGACGGAAACCACGCCGATCATTCTCGCCCTTCCGCGGGACGGCGTAAAGAAGATCGGATCCGTGGGTTTGCCCATCAGCGATACCGAAGTGAAGCTCGTGGATCCGGGATCGGGGAAAGAGGTCCCCATCGGTGAGGCGGGAGAGCTTGTGGCGAAAGGTCCGCAAGTATTTATCGGGTACCACAACAAGCCCGAGGAGACGGCCCATGCCCTTCGGGACGGCTGGATCTATACCGGTGATGTGGCGGTGATGGACGAGGAAGGTTACTTTTCCATCGTGGACCGCCTGAAAGATATGGTCAGCGTATCCGGATTTAAGGTCTTCACGCGCGTTGTGGACGACATCCTCATCCAACACCCCGATATCGAAAATGCTGCCACCATCGGTCTGCCCGATCCAAAACGGCCCGGATCGGAGATTGTGGCGAGCGCCGTTGTGCTGAAGCCGGATCTTGTCGGAGACGAGGCGATGCGGGAAAAAATTATGTCGTACATGAAGGAGAAAGTGGCGCCCTACAAGGTGCCGAAGGTTATTCAATTCATGACGGCCCTGCCGATGAGCGCCGTGGGCAAGGTGTTGAAACGCGAACTGCGCAAGATCATGAGCACCCAATGAAAAATGGAAAGGAGTAGAATCACATGAGCAGCACGGTTTATGAAATCAAAGAATCGTCCATCGCCGACCCGGGGCCTTTGGGTCTGGCCTGTTTCGCGCTGACGACCTTTTGCCTGAGCATGGTCAATGCCGGCTTTGTGGACAAGTCGGCGACCATCGTGGTGATTGCACTGGCCCTGATCTACGGCGGCGCGACGCAAATTCTGGCGGGAATGTGGGAATTCAAAAAGAACAACGTCTTCGGCGCCACCGCATTTGCCTCCTATGGCGCTTTCTGGATCTCCCTCGGGGTCTTCGACCTGCTGGCCACCCTGCAGCTGGTCACCGTACCCGCCCAGGGCGTTTGGTTGTTTTTGCTTGCCTGGACCATTTTTACCTTCTACATGTGGGTCGGCAGCTTCGGCACCAACAAAGCGCTCCTCGTCACCTTCACTTTGCTCCTGATCGCCTTCATTCTTTTGACCATTGGCGCCGCGGGCAGTCACACCGCCCACGTTCTGGGCGGCTATGTCGGGATCCTTACGGCTTTGGCCGCCTGGTACACATCGGCGGCCGGAATCTGCAACACGGTTTTCGGACGCGTTGTGCTGCCGGTCGGCCCCTCGAAAAAATGACGCGTTTTTTCGGGTCAAAGAAAAATTCATATTTGAGGAACCGTAATGAGCGGATGCGCATTGAAAACAGCAATTCATAATTCCACGATGACGGAGGTTAAATGTCGGCAGGTATGAAATATTCAGATATTTACAAAAAATCGATTTCCGAGCCCGCCGCCTTTTGGGGGGAAGCCGGGGGAGCCATTGAGTGG
>ERZ795052.896-NODE-896-length-43052-cov-9.513850_pt1 | contig 43052 bp, 45 predicted proteins | sample MGYA00375136_ERZ795052 | MGnify/ENA primary metagenome ERZ795052 (study PRJEB30181, sample SAMN05720156) | activated sludge metagenome | isolation source: Anaerobic digester | place: Japan | collected 2015-05-26 ... | reverse complement strand
TCCTTCTAATAGGTCATCATGAATCCGATCGTGCCGAAGTAGGTGTCGATGCCGCCGTTGGGTTCCCGTGTGCCCGCATTGGACATGTGGCGGAACCTGTATCCGGCATGGACGGCTGTGCTTTTGTTCACAAAAAAATAGGCACCGGCCCCGACATGGTTGGAGAAGATGAACCCGTCCGCCTGATCGGTTGTGTCAACGGAGACACAATAGGGTCCCGTCGAGGCGTTCACGTAGAGAGAGAAAAAAGTCGTGATGGGATATCGGTATTGAAGCCCGATCCCGATCCCGAATTCTATGTCATCCTCGGGACCGATGACGGGGTTGACCTGGGGTTCGAGAAACGCCGTCGGAAGAGCCTCTTTTTTCCCCTTCATCAGCCGGCACTGAAAGCCGAGGATTTTCGCGGCGGCGTCAAATTTCAGGGACGACTATGCCAAGCTCGGCCGCCGCCTCTTTCATTTTGTTGTCCAGGGTGATCAGTTCGGCCTTGAGCCTTTGAGCCAGCCACAGGTAATTCGCATCGTAGGCTGACCGGCCGATGATCCCGGCCAGCTGAATGACCTCAAGGTGATCCACGTCGACGAGTTGCATTCCGATCCGTGAGCCCAGACCAAACGCCTCGAGGAGTTTATCCTCAAGATCGGGGTGGGCTTTCATTTTCTTCAGGCAGACATTCGCCAGTTCGTAACGGATGAGGGCAGGCGCCGCGAGGGGGGACCTGCCCAGGCGCGCGGCTACCGCCTCGGCCGCCGGCTCCCCGAATACGAGCGCCGCCAGGGCCGAGGCATCAACGACGTGCACGGTCATCCCGATCCTCCCGGACGAAACGGGCTGATTCGGCAGGTGTTTTCAGGCCGGTTTTTTTGATCTCGGCCAGAAATTCCGTTGCCGTGAAGAGTTTCTCCCCGGCCACGCTTTCCTCCAGGATGACAAGCAGTTCTCCCTGCAGGGAGCGGTGATGCCGCGCAGCCCTCTTCCGGAGCCTGTCGGCGATCTGATCGGGCACATTTTTGATGGAAAGATTGACGGGCATGGACATCCCTCCGGCTTCAATATGGTTCCATTATAGAACTTTCCCGGGAATAGTCAACAGTGAATGGAGCTGTTTTGCATTTCCCGATTCCCTAAGTTTGAACGGCGCACACCTCTCCCGTCCCTCATGGTCATATCTTTCCTTCCTGAATCCTGAAGCCCAAAGCCTAAAAGACGTGAGCCTTTCCGGCACAAAACCGGAATCATGTCATCCTTTTAATCCGCCCGCCTTCGTTGGCATGGCGGCCACGACCGGCATGATGGAACCGGCCCGAGGGTTGAACTACGGATGAGAAGATTCCGCCGTCCGCTGAGGAAGCTGTCAGCAAGTATTTCAAGTACGCAAACCTGAGTGAACGGATGAAACGGAGGTGACGGGACCTCCTGATCGTGCATAAAATCAATCGAGTTTTTTCGCTTCGTCGATGAGCATGATGGGGATGTCGTCCTTGATTTCATACAGGAGCTTGCATTTGTCGCAGATGAGCCCGTCGCCCTTTTCCGTCAGGCGGATGTCGCCCTTGCACTTCGGGCAGGCAAGGATATCCAGGAGTTCCTTGCTGATGGCCATAATTCTATTCCTCCGCTATTAAAGTTTCGTGCATGATCCTGTCGGCACAGGGCATTCTCAGTAGAAAAATGAAATTCCTATCACACCGAAGTGGCTGTCGATGCCGCCGTTGGGTTCCCGTGTGCCCGCATTGGACATGTGGCGGAACCTGTATCCGGCATGGACGGCTGTGCTTTTGTTCACAAAAAAATAGGCACCGGCCCCGACATGGTTGGAGAAGATGAACCCGTCCGCCTGATCGGTTGTGTCAACGGAGACACAATAGGGTCCCGTCGAGGCGTTCACGTAGAGAGAGAAAAAAGTCGTGATGGGATATCGGTATTGAAGCCCGACCCCCAGGCCGAATTCGATGTCGCTCTCGGGACCGATGACGGGGTTGACCTGGGGTTCGAGAAATGCCGTTAGAAGCCCCCTGTGCCCTTTGAGTCTTGAAATGAACCTTGACAGGTCCATGCCGAAATGAAGGATAATCGGAATCGTCTCATAGGCCCCTTCCGGAAGCGACGCCCTCCCGTATCCCGTGATGAGGCCGATCTCTTTGAACAGGGGCCGGCTCTGCCCTTCCGGTCCAGGCGATTGACCGAAGGCGTTCACCGGTACGGTGATCGCAAGAATCGTCAGGGTCAAAAAGGGAATCCGCAATATCCTGAACATCCGGATAGTCATCTCGAAGAGCCACCTCCCGCTTGAATTTGAACTGCGCGGCCTGGATCTGCGCCGGTTCTTGTCCTGATTGTCCCGCCTATTTCTGCAAAGGATCTGCCGCCCCTCCGGGGTCCGACAGTTTGTCTTTCACGGCCTCGAAGACCTCTTCGACGGAGATCTCTTTCATGCAGGTGAGGTCATCGCATTTTTTCCGGAAACAGGGGCTGCATTCGAGGTCCTTCCTGATGATGATGTTGCCATTTCCATAGGGGCCCGTGCGGGAGGGGGACGTGGGGCCGAAGAGCGCGACGACAGGCGTCCCCACGGCCGCCGCGATGTGCATGGGCCCCGAATCGGTCGTGATCAGGAGGGCGGCCCGCCCGAAGAGGTAGGCGAGATCCCTCAAGGTGGTGAGACCCCCCAGATTCGCGATGGGACGGGTCATGAATTTTTCGATCCGCTGCAGGGTGCCGCCGGCACTCCTCCCCGTCAGGACCGTCTTCAGGTTCAGATCCCCGATCAGCCGGTCGCAGAGCATGGCGAACTTCTTTTCTTCCCACAGCTTTGTGTCCCAGAAGGCCACGGGGTTCACGGCGACGAAACGCTCGCCCCCGGCGATTCCCTTCAATTCCAGAAGGGAATCCACCTTTCTTTTGTTTTCCTCGCCGACGGGGATGTAAAACCGCGGATCTCCCGTTTCAGCGCCCAGGTGGCGGAGAAAGTCCAGGTAGCGGTCCACGGCATGTTTTTCCATGTCCTCGGGGATTTTCTCGTTCAGGAAGAGGCCGCTCAGTTCCTGCATGCTGTCGTAGCCGAGTTTCCGCCGGCCGCCGCTCAGGAGGACGAGAAGGCCGCTTTTGAAAAGCCCGTGAAAGTCGATGACGAGATCGTAGGGGCGATCCCTGAGTGTTTTCAGAAAGGCGTGGATGTCCCGGAAGGCTCCGCCGGCGTGTCCCGGGTTCGCAAGGTCCCTGAGCCACCGGCGCCGCTTCGAAACCAGGAGCCGGTCGAGGTCGGGGTGGCCGACGAGAAGATCCGAAGAGGCTTCTTCGACGACCCAGGTGATGTGGGCAAGGGGGTAGAGCTGCCGCAGAGCGGCCAGGGAGGGGAGGGTATGAACCACGTCGCCGATGGCGCTCAGCTTCACAATGAGGATGTTTATTTTCCCCGGTCCTGCAGTATCCATTTCACGGCATCCAGCACGTCTTCGGCGATGTAAGCCGGCTTGTCCGTCTGAGTGACGTTGCGGCCGTAACCTGTCCGGACAAGAACCCCTTTTGCGCCCACCCTTTTCCCGGCGTCGATATCCTTCAGCATGTCGCCGACGACATAGGACCGGGCGAGATCGATATCGAGTTCCTCCGACGCCCGGAGGAAAAGCCCCGATTCCGGTTTCCTGCAGGAGCACGCGATCTTGTAGGGACCGTTTCCGTAGACGGGGTGGTGTGGGCAGAAATAGAAACGGTCGATGCGCGCCCCCTTTTCCCGGAGCATTTCATCGAGCCGCCCGTGGATGGTTTCGACCATCTCTTCCGAGAAGTACCCGCGAGCCACCCCGGACTGGTTGGTGACGACGACCGCCTTCATGCCGCCTTCGTTGATCAGGCGTATCGCCCTGGACGCGCCGGGGATGAGCCTTAACTGATCCGGTCTGCTCAAATAGCCCACCTCTTCGTTGATGGTGCCGTCGCGGTCCAGGAATACGGCTGTGTTGTTTTTCATAGGCCTTTCCGTCTCAGAGCCCTTCGGTCAACAGCGTCACAGCGGTATCGTATACCTCATCCGCCGTGATCAAGTCCATGCAAATAAAGTCGGTCGGGCAGGTTTCCCTGAGGCAGGGGCTGCAGGGCGCGTTTTTCGTGATCACGACGCTCTTCCGTCCGACGGGCGATGTCGTCCGGGGGTTGGTGGAGCCGAAAACGGCGACGGTCGGGACCCCCAGGGCCCCCGCCACGTGCATCAGGCCCGAGTCGTTGGTCACGAAAAGCCCGCATCGGGCGATCAGGGATATCGCCTCCCGGAGGGAGGTTTCTCCTGTCAGGTCGACGAGGGAGTGTCGCGCTCTTTCCTGCACGCTCCTTGCGACCGCGTGATCCCCGGCGCTCCCGAAGAGGAGGACCCGGGCGGAGAAATGCTCGATCAGGCGGTCGGCGACACGCGCGAACCGGTCGGGGTACCACCGTTTGGCGGGTCCGTAAGCCGCACCGGGCGCCATGCCGACCAGGAGAGGTGTCTCTGCGATGCCCCGGGTTTTCAGGATGCGATCCGCGAGGGTCTTTTCTCCCTCGCCGATGATCAGTTTCGCTTCTTTCCCGGAGGCCTTCAGCCCCAGGGCCCTGAGCATTTCGAGGTAATAGAGGGTCTGGTGAAGGCGCAGGATATCGTCGGGTCGCTTAACGGCGTGCGTCAGGAGAAGACCCCGTGCATCCGTGCTGTAGCCGGCCCGGACAGGAATGCGGGCGAGCCAGGCGATGATCGCCGCCTCGATGGCGTTCTGCAGGAGGATCGCCATGTCGAATTTCCCGGCCTTCAGTTCCCCGGCGAGCCTGAAGATTCCCCCGAGACCTTCGTGGACGCCGGGACGTTCGTAAACGAGGACTTCGTCGACATCGGGTGAGATGCGAAGCAAATCGGCAACCCAGGGCTTGACGAGAATGGAGATCCTGGCCGCCGGATAGGCCTCTCTCACAGCGGCGATGGCCGGCAGCGTCATCACCACGTCCCCGATCCAGTTGGTACCGCGTATTAGTATTTTACCGATTCCTTCCTTGGGAAGAGTCTTCGAGCCGCCCATACGTATAGACTCACTGAAGATAAGACGTTAGGAAGATAGGAACATCAGAGAATACTAAAAGCAAAACTTGTCCGCCTGTTGATCCATTTTATTCAGCATGGCTATTATGGTTTCGTATTCGCTGTCGAGTTCTTGGAAGAGATTCTTGTCAATGTATTTACAGGCAACACAAAATTCCAGCCAGCTTTGTGTTTCAGATGCTTCTTGCATGGCATCTGTTAGTTTATTTCGAAAGACAGCTGTATATTTTCTTTTTCTCCATGCTTCTGCTAAATTCGAACAGACAGCCCTCGATGATCTTCTAATTTGATCTGTCAGCGAATACTTTTCATCGGGGGGAAACGCTTGTGTCATTTGGAAGATCTTCATTCCGGTATTGAAGGCCTTTTGATAAACATCCAAGTCTCGAAAATGTCTAATGTCTTTCTTTCTCGTTTTTCTTGATTCCATCGATTCCGTTTCTGAACTTCCTACCTTCTCAACTTCTTAATTTCTGTGTTGTCTGCGCCGCGCTGAAGTTTTGTCCTGCATGGTTTTTTCTTTAATTTCTGCTCTTCTCAACTTCTTATCTTCTCAACTTCTGTTTTTTCACTGCCATGGTTTCGTCTTCCAGCGCTGATGGATCCAGAACCACTGGTCGGGATATTGCCGGACCATGTTCTCCACGATGCCGGTGAAGCGCTGGGTGTTCACCTGAAGGTCCGATTCGTAGTCGTCGGTCCGGGTGATCTCCACGGCGGGCTGGATGATGAACCGGTACTTCCCGTCCGGCATCCTCGCCATGAACGCGGGGAGAACCGGGGCATCCGTCCGGAGGGCCAGGACGGCGAGCCCCACGGCGGTGCAGGCCGGCCTGCCGAAAAAGTCGACGAAGACCCCCTCGTACTTGTCGACGTTCTGGTCGCTGAGGATGCCGATGATCCTGTTTTCGCCGAGGAGTCGCGTGATCGTTCTACCCGATCCCCCCTTCGGGATCAGGGTGTTGCCGCCCTTGGTCCTCATCCAGGAGGTGAGGTTGTCGAGGGTGGGGTTGTCGAGGGGCCGGTAGACGATGCTCATGGGCCGTGCTCCGAGCGGGAGAGCGACGGTCATGAGTTCCCAGTTGCCGAAATGGGCCACGATGGAAAGGACCCCCTTCTTCTGTGCCAGGGCCCGGTCGAGGTTCTCGAGGCCGTCGAATTCCACCCATTCGTGGAGATTTTCCTTCGTGATAGAGGGGAGTTCGAAGAACTCGGCCGCAACGATGGCCAGGTGCCGATAAACGCCCTTTGCGATATCGGTGATTTCCTCCATGTCTTTTTCGGGGTAGGCGCGCTTCAGGTTCGAAAGCACGATGAGCCTCTGCCTGCCCGACAGGTGGTAGAAAAGCATGAGCAGGGCTTTGAAGATCACCTTTCGCATCCCCAGAGGAATCAACCGGAAGAGGATCAGGATCAGGCCGGCTGCGAAGGTCTTCTCGATCGGCTGTTGTGTTTTCGATTCAGGATTCATACATCTTGCTACGGTCTTCTGTAATAAAACCACTATGCGTCGGTGTGGCAAGAGCCGTCAGACACCCAGCTTCTTCCGGATCACCGTCTCGAAACGCTCCGCTTCCTCGATGATCTCGAGTTCGATGCCCAGGATCCAGACCCGGCTTGCAAACTCGCCATGGGGGGTGAGCTTGACACCGTCTTTTTCAGTCGTCAGAACCAGATCCGCGCCGAGGGACCGGGCCTCTTTTTCCAATTCGGCGAAATCCTCCGACCTGTACCGGTGATGATCCGGAAAGACCCTGAAACCCACGATCGTTCCCTGCAGCGATTCGATGGATTCCCGGAAGGAATCCGGGCGGGCCACTCCGGCGAAAGCGTAGATCTTCCTCCCCGCCAGGTCCGAAAGGGGCCGTGAATTCTCTCTTCCCTCCGTCAGCCGTCGCGGGCTGTGGCAGGATTTGAAGACAGGGGTGGCCGGCAGTTCTTCCGCCAGTCGGCTCTCGAAAGGGGTCTTTTCCCCCGTAACGGCCCGCGTGAGGACGATGAGATCCGCCCGCTTCAGCGAGGAAAAGGGTTCCCGGAGAGGACCCCGGGGGATGAGGCGACCGTTTCCCAGGGGAAGGCGGCTGTCCAGGAGGACAATGTCGAGATCCCTTTGAAGGGAGCGGTGCTGGAAACCGTCGTCGAGGATCACGATGTCGATCCCGAAATGCGAAAGGGCGTATTCCCCGGTCACGGAACGCCTGGGCCCCGTGAGGACGGGAACAGCCGGAAGCCGCCCGGCGATGAGAAAGGGTTCGTCTCCACCGTCGCCGGGTCCCGAAAGGATGCTGCGGCCGTCGGAGACGACATTCACTTTTTTTCCGCTCCCGCCGCGGTATCCCCGGCTGAGAACGGCGGGCTTCAGCCCCCATCCCGCCATAAGGCCCGCAAGGTGGATCACCATCGGTGTTTTCCCCGTACCTCCGACCGAGAGGTTCCCCACGCTGATCACAGGGCACCGGAGGCCTGCTTGACCGAGCAGACCATGGTCATAAAAAAGATTTCTGAGCCGGATCGCCGCGGAATACAACAGGGCGGAGAAGGACAGGAAAAAATATGCGGGATTCAAATCATGATTTTTTTCGGTGTACCATATGTTTGTAAGCAGTTTTTCCAATGTGGTCATTCGATAGGCTTCCTGAAGGGCGGGACATCCCGGGTTCAGGCCGGATCCTTCAGATCGTTCTCGTCTTTGAACTGCATGTTGTAGAGTTTATAATACTCCCCTTCTTTCGCGAGGAGAGCCTCGTGAGTCCCCTCCTCGACGATCCTGCCGTCCGCGAGCACGATGATCCGGTCCGCGTTCCTGATGGTGGAGAGACGATGGGCGATCACGAGGGTCGTCCTCCCCTTCATCAGTTCATTCAGGGCCTCCTGAACCTCGACTTCGGCCTCGGTGTCGAGCGCCGACGTCGCTTCGTCGAGAATCAGGATGGGCGCGTCCTTCAGGAGAGCCCTGGCGATGGAGATTCTCTGCCTTTCCCCTCCCGAGAGCTTCACGCCCTGTTCGCCGATGGCCGTTTCATAGCCCTTCGGGAGTTTCATGATGAAGTCGTGGGCGTTGGCCGCCCTGGCCGCCCGGATGATATCCTCTTCGGACTTGCGGATGTCGCCGTAAGCGATGTTGTTTCGGATGGTGTCGTTGAAAAGGATGGTCTGCTGTGTGACGATGGCGATCTGTTCCCGGAGCGAGTCGCTGGTTACATCACGGATGTCGCGGCCGTCGATAAGAATCCGTCCTTCCGTGACGTCATAGAATCTCGGGATGAGGTTGACGAGCGTTGTTTTTCCCCCGCCGCTCATCCCCGCGAAGGCGACGACTTCGCCGGCCCGAATCTCCAGCTTGATATCCTTGAGAACGGGTGTTTCGTCGTAACGGAAGGTCACGTGGTCTATGTCGATGCTCCTGAGGATACGCGGCAGCGGCTTCGCCCCGGGCCTGTCCAGGATTTCCGGGACGGTGTCGATGACGCTGAACACCCTCTCGGCGCCGGCGAGTCCCTGCTGGACGGTGTTGTAGACATTCGTCAATCTCTTGGCGGGCTCATAGAGCATGAGCAGCGCGGCGAGAAAGGAGAAGAACGTTCCCGGTGTCGACATGCCGTAAATCACCTGGTACCCGCCGTAGAGGATGATCGCGGCGATCCCGAGACCCCCGAGGAATTCCATGAGGGGGCTCGAGATGGCCCGGATGGAGACGGATTTCATGATCAGTTTGAACAGCCGCTCGTTTTCCTTTGCGAACCTCCGGTTTTCGTAATCTTCCATCCCGAAGGCTTTCACGATCCGGCTGCCGGATATCGTCTCCTGCAGGAGGGTTGAGAGGGACCCCATCGTCACCTGACTGTCGGTGGACACCCTCCGCATCTTCCGGCCGAAGGCCGCGACAGGGTAGATCGCGATGGGGAAGACAAACATGGCGATGATCGCCAGTTTCCAGTCCCTGTAGAAGATGACGAAGATCAACCCGATGAACGTGAAGGTGTCCTTGAGGATGCTCGTGACCGCTTCGGAGACGGCGCCCTGAATCAAGGTGACATCGTTCGTGATCCGGGACATGAGGATGCCCGTGGGGTTTTTCGTGAAAAAGGACAGGGGCTGAGTCTGGATGTGCCGATAGAGGTCGTACCGGAGATCGGCCACAATTCTCTGACCGATGAAGCTCATCAGGACGGTCTGGCCGTAATTGGCGAGGCCCTTGAACAGGTAGATCACGATGACGGCAATGGGGATCCAAATGAGGGTCTCACCGCTTTTTTTCAGAAAAATGTCGTCGAGAGCGGGCTTGACCAGGAAGGCCGCAGCCGCCGTCGTGAAGCCCACCACAAGCATGCAGAACATTGCCAGGAAGAATTTTCCGCTGTGCGGTCCGGCCAGTTGAAGGAGCCGCTTGTAAAGGTCCATAAATAACCACAGCCTCCCGGATCATCCGGTATGCGTAGGGCGAAATGCACTCCCCGCACTTGTATCGGTATCCGCGCTTTCATTCCGTGTGAAACGAAGGGGAGTCGGCCCTCATGAGCCCGTAAGCCAGCTCGGCGGCCCTGTGCGATGCCCCCGGTTGACCGAGCTTTTCTCTGACATTTGCCAGATTCCGTTTCATTTCGCCATATTTATTTTCGTCGGAGAGGATCTGGATGACGACATCAGCCATTTTCCCGGGCGTGACGTCATGCTGGATGAGCTCGGGCACGATGGTTTTGCCGGCGATGATGTTGACGATCCCGATATGGTCCACGTGAATGAAGGTCCTGCCGACGGCGTAGGTCAGGGGAGAGACCCTGTAGACGATGACCATGGGCGTTCCTGCCAGGGCGGTCTCCAGTGTCGCCGTCCCCGAGGCGACCATGGCGATGTCCATGGCGCCGATGGCGTCATAGTTGGGGCTTTTGACGTAAATCAGCCTCCCGGGGAAGCCGCCGGTGACGGAGGAGACGAAGTCCATGGAGAGCGTGTCGGCAACGGGCAGGATGAATTGAACGGCGGGGAGCCGTTGAATCAGAATCCGTGCGGCATCCATCATGTCGGGGAGAAGTTTCCGGATCTCCCCCTCCCGGCTTCCCGGAAGGATACCGATGGTCCGGATGCCCCCGCTGACCTCCAGACCGAGTTTCCGGAGAAGCTCTTCCCGGGGAGATTTGATCTTCATGGTGTCGAGGAGGGGGTGTCCCACGAAAGTCACCTTCATCCCCTCCCGGGCGTAGAAATCCTCTTCGAAGGGAAAGATCACGGCCATGCGGTCGACGATCTTCTTCATCTTCCCGATCCGACCTTTTCTCCATGCCCAGACCTGGGGGCTGATGTAATAAAAAACCCGGACCCCGTTTTTCTTCGCCGCGGAAGCCAGGGGGAGATTGAAATCGGGATAGTCGATGGGGATGAGCAGGTCCGGCGGCGATTCCCGGAGGCGTTTTTTCAGTTCAAAGAAAACCTTCAGGATGAGCGGCAGCCGGGAGAACACCTCCGTGAGACCGACGACCGCCATATCGGCCGACCGTGCCACAAGGTCGACACCGGCCGCTTTCATTTTTTCGCCGCCGATGCCGTAAAAACGGATCCCCCGGTCGATTTCGTGCAGGGCTCTGACCAGGGCGGCGCCGTGCAGATCCCCCGATGCCTCCCCGGCGATGATCATGATCTTTCTATTTCCGACCGGTCGATTCATGAAGATATTTCTGTGAAGGAGTCAGACGGCCCGGTTGATCACGTCGCTGACCCGACGGATCTCTTCTTCCGTGATCTCCGGGAACATCGGCAGGGACAGAACCTCCGCGGCGCTCCTCTCGCTCACCTGCAAAGGTCCCTCTTCTCCCAGCCCGGCAAAGACCTTCTGCAGATGGAGGGGTACGGGATAATAGACCGCCGAGGCGATGCCCCGCGAGGAGAGATCCGACATGATACGGTCCCGCCCGGTTGAGCGGATGGTGAACTGGTGATAGACATGTGTGCAATCCGGCGCCTCGTCGGGAAGGATGATGTCTTCCCGACGGATGAAGGTTCTGTATAAGGCGGCGGCCCTTCTGCGGCCTTCGTTCCACGCTTCGATTCGCCGCAGTTTGACCCTCAGGACGGCCGCCTGGATTTCGTCGAGCCGGCTGTTGTACCCGAGCACGTCATGGTAATACTTGACCCGGCCGCCGTGGTTCCGGAGAATCCGGATCTTCTCGGCCATATCCTGATTCCCCGTGATCACCATGCCGCCGTCGCCGTAACAGGCCAGATTCTTGCTGGGAAAAAAGCTGAAACAGCCGAAATCCCCGATCGATCCGACTTTCCGGCCCCGGTAAAGCGCGCCGAAAGCCTGCGCGCAATCCTCAATGACCCGGAGTCCGTAACGCCGGCTGATGTCCATGACGGGATCCATGTCCGCCGGGTGGCCGAAAAGATGCACGGGGATGATGGCCCGGGTCCGGGCCGTGATCTTTTTTTCAATCAGGGCGGGGTCGATATTGAACGTTCCGGGTTTGATGTCGACGAAGACCGGTCTCGCCCGGAGGAGGCCGATGACCTCGGCGGTCGCGATGAAGGTGAAGGGGGTCGTGATGACCTCGTCGTCCTGTCGGATGTCGCAGGCCCGGAGGGCGAGAAGCAGCGCATCGGTCCCGTTGGCGACACCGACGGCGTGGGAAACGTCGTGAAAGCCCGCGATCTCGCGCTCCAGCTCCGCGACGTTCGGGCCGAGGATGAACTGGGTTTTCCCCAGCACCTCCCCTATGGCGGCATCGATTTCCGTCTTGATGCTTTCATACTGTCTGCGAAGATCGACCATCGGAATCATGGCATCAGATCCTTTCCCGTTTTCATCTTCCGGACGATGTCGACGGCCAGCTCGAGAGCTTTCCGCCCTTCCCGACCGGATACCGGCGGGGGTTTCCGGGTCTTTACGGAATGGACGAAGGCCCGGATCTCCTCCTCCAGCGGGTCGCAGGGGATGACTTCGACGTCGTTGTATGCGATCCTCACCTTCCCGTCGATTCCCTGCGTCTTGCTCAGGGAGACGAGCTCCCTTTTTTCGAAATCGACGGAATGGTACCCCTCCAGGCCGAAGAATCGGATTTTCTGTAGATTCTTCAGCGTGATGCGGCTGGCCGTGATGTTGGCCACACATCCGTTTTCGAAGACGATCCGCACGTTCGCGATATCCACCTCATCGGAGAGGACGGAGACGCCGACGGCCTCCACGTTCTTCACGGGGGATCTCACGAAATGGAGAATGATGTCCAGGTCGTGAATCATCAGGTCAAGGACGACATCGACGTCGGTGCCGCGTTCGATGAAGGGATGGAGGCGGTGGGATTCGACGAACATGGGCTTTTCGATGACTTTCCCGAGCGCCGTAACGGCCGGGTTGAACCGTTCCACGAAGCCGATCTGGAGAAGGGCGCCTTTCTCCTCGGACAGGCCGATGAGCGCGTCGGCCTCTTCGAGGGTGACGGCGATCGGTTTTTCCAGAAGGACGTCTTTCCCCGCCGAGAGGAAATCCTTCGCGACGGCGTGGTGAGCTCGGGTGGGGACCGTTACGCTGACCGCGTCGACCGAGCCGATCATTTCCCGGTGATCCGAAAACGCCGTACAGCCATAAAGAGCCGCCGCTTTCCGGGAACGGTCCTGCAGGGTATCGGCGACGCCGGCGATCTCCACGTCCGGCAGGAGCTTGTATTTCTGCAGGTGGTAGTTTCCCAGGTGGCCTATCCCCACCACACCGACCTTGATCCGCTTCATGCTCGCCCTACCTGCAAACGCCCCTTTCCGATTTCTCGATGAATTCGACCAGGTATCGCACCTCGGGCAGGTCGGGCACCTCGGCACGGACCTTTTCGACGGCCTTTTTCAGGATCAGGGATGACCGGAAGATGATCCGGTAGGCTTCCCTCAGGGCCTTCAGGGTCTCGTCGCTGAATCCCCTGCGCTTCAGGCCGACCAGGTTCAACCCGTAGGGTCGGGCGCGGTTCCCCGAAACCGTCACGTACGGCGGGACATCCTGCGCGACGGCGGAGGCGCCGCCGATAAAAGCGTGCGTTCCCAGCCGGGTAAACTGGTGGATACCGGTCAGCCCCCCGATGATCACGAAATCCTCCACGTCGATGTGCCCGGCCAGGTTGGCCGCGTTGGCCATCACGACAAAGTTCCCCAGGCGGCAGTTGTGCGCCACGTGGCAGTAGGCCATCAGGAGGTTGTTGTCGCCGATCTTGGTCATGCCGATATCGGCCGTCGTGGAACGGTTGATCGTGACAAATTCTCTGATCACGTTGTTGTCGCCGATAATCACCCGCGTCTTTTCACCCCGGTATTTCAGGTCCTGCGGGGGGGCCCCGATGGAGCTGAACTGAAAAATTCTGCAGTTCGCGCCGATGTCCGTGTGGCTGTCGATGACCACGTGGGGTCCAATGACCGTGTTTTTCCCGATCGTCACGTCGGAATGGATGATCGAGTAAGGGCCCACCTGGACACCTTCACTCAGCTGTGCCCCGGGGTCCACGACGGCTGTCGGGTGGATGTTCATGATGATCCCTTTCCATATCGTTGCGACGCGGAAAGCCGCGTCTCAGGTTTTCTTTCTTTCAAGCTCCTCGACCCTTTTCAGAAGCTCCGAGACGGTGCTCCGGAGTTCGGCCAGTTTGCCCAGATGGACCTGGCGCCGGAGCCATTCCCGGTGCGGCATGGTCGGTGAGCCGGAGATGATCTGACCGGGCGGGACGTCCTTGGCCACGCCGGACTGGCCGGCAACCATCACGCCGTCGCCGATCGTGATATGGCCGACGATCCCGGCCTGGCCCCCCAGGATGACGCTTCGTCCGAGCTTCGTGCTGCCGGAGATCCCGACCTGCGCGACGATGACGGAATTTTCCCCGATGACGACGTTGTGGGCGATCTGCACGAGGTTGTCGATCTTGACCCCCCTCTGTATCCAGGTCCTGCCCAGCGTGCCGCGGTCGATGGCGGTGTTGGCGCCGATTTCCACGTCGTCGTCGATCTGGACGTATCCGACCTGGGGGACCTTGAAGTTCTGCCGGCCGGGGTTCCCGAAGCCGAAACCGTCGCTTCCCACCACAACGCCCGCGTGGAGGATGACCCGCTTTCCGATGATACACCTGCGGTAGACCGTGACGTTGGGGTAGAGGATCGAGTCCTCGCCGACGACGGCGTCACGGCCGATGTAAACCCCGGGGTGGAGAATCACGCCACGCCCGATTCCGGCGCCCCTGCCGACATAGGCACCGGGCAGGACCGTGGCCTTGTCGTCGATCTGCGCCCCTTCCTCGACGACCGCCCGGCTGCTGATTCCCGCCGTCGGCCTGTCCTCGGGGTAGAAGAGCGAAAGGGCTCCGGCCAGGGCCAGGTAAGGGTCCTTCACGATCAGGAAATTGCGATCCGATCCTTCCGGCGGCCTGGCGACGATGACGGCGGAGGCCTTCGTTGTCGCTATCTTCTTTTGATATTTCGGGTTCGACACGAAGGTCAGGTCGCCTTCGCCGGCTTCGTCGATGCCCCGGACGCCCGTGATGGTGATGCAGCCGTCGCCGCGCACGGTCCCGTTCAAAAGGGTTGCGACCTCAGAGAGCTTCATGTCCTTTTTTTTCATGACCGTCCCGGAAGCAGAGGTTTATTTCTTGCCTTTGGATTTTTTGTTGAACTCCTCGATGACCTTCTTGGTGATGTCCGCTCCTTTGCTGCGGTATACCACGACCGGGTTGTCGACGCTGAAGATCGCCGTGTACCCTTCCTTCTCGCCCACGGATTCGATCACCTTGGCGAGTTCGGGAAGGAGCTTGGAGGCCATCTCCTGTTCTTTCATGGCCAGATCCCGGTTGGCATCCTCGACCATCCTCTGATACTCTCGCAGCCTGGTCTGATAGGTGTTTTCCTTTTCCCGGAAAGCGTCCGGTTTCAGAACGGACCGCTGCTTCTCGAGGTCGTCCTTCAACTTTCTCATTTCCGTTTCCTTCTGCTGGAGCTGTGCCTTCTTCTTTTCGAAGGCTTTCTTGAAATCCTCCTCCATCTTGTCCCCCGGTTCCGAATCCAGGAGCGCCTGTTTCAGATTCACAAAGCCGAATTTCTGTGCCGAGGCCTTGGCGGGCACGGTCAAAAGAATCGCCAAGGTGATGACTAAACTCAACGACAACAATCCCGTTTTTTTCATTGGACTTTCTCCTTTTTTGTTATTGACTCATGGCGACAGTCACACGGGAGAATTTCATCTGCGAAATTACATCCTTGAGACTTTCGACCGTTCTCCTGTTGACCGGCTTAATCGGTGGAAGACAAACAGTCAAGAAATGATTTTCATACCTTGAAACCCGCGGCCCTCGTGGCACCTGCCTTTCATGAATCACAACTCAAAACTCAAAATTCAGAACTCAAAATTGACGAGAGCCCTATGCCTTTAGCCTTTTTGTCTTTTATCTTTTGCCTTGCGCCTTCTTCCTTTCGCCTTACGCCTTATGCCTTTAGCCTATTTTCTTACATAAACCACCCGATCGTGAATTCAAGGCGGTTCGTCCCCTCGCCTTCCTTGCGGTCGAGAACGTAACCCCATTCCAGGCGGAGGGGCCCGATGGGAGAGTACCAGCGCGCACCGGCACCCGCCGTTCTTCTCAGGTCGTCCAGGTAGTAACCGTTGTCCCAGGTGTTGCCCGTGTCGAAGAAGAAGAGCCCCTTCAAGCCGGCGTTCTTGACGAGGGGGAACAGAAACTCAAAATTGAAAAGGAGCATGGTCGTACCGCCGATGACGTCATTGGTGACGGGGTCCCTGGGGCCGACGTCCCGAAGCCCCCGGAGGGTGTTGATGCCGCCCAGGATCCACCGCTCCCAGACCGGAAGGTCTTCATCCCCGAGGGACTGGAGGTAGCCGATGCGGCCCCGCGCGCTGAAGACGTAATCATCGAAGATCGGGAAAAACCAGGTATGACCCGCCGTGTAACGGGCGAAATCCACGTCTCCGCCGAAGACCGTGCCGTACAGCTCGACGGAGGCTTTCGTCTTCGTGCCTTTCGAGGGGAATACGGCGTCATCGGTGACGTCCCTCGACAGGGTGGTTGTGATTCCGCTCTGGGACGTCGAGCCTTCCTGATCTTTGATGATCGTGGAGGCGTTGGGAGACACATTTGTCACGTCGTTGACGGCGAACTTGTACCCGATATACCCCGCGACCTTCTCAAAGAGGGGATAGCCGAGGGTCCCGCTCAGACCGCGCGAGTGGAGGTCGTATGTGTCGTAGTCCCGGTAGAGGTTCCAGATGTCCGCCCTGCTCCAGAGGGGCAGGTCGAAGAGCCAGGGCTCCGTAAAGGAAAGCTCGACGCTGTTCATCGAGGACGCCAGGCGGGCGTTGAGGGACAGGATCTGACCCCGCCCGAAGAGGTTGTTCTGCGCGACCTGGGCCATGATCATCGCGCCGTCCTGCCCGCTGTACCCTCCGCCGAAGCTCACCATGCCCGTCGGCTTCTCCTTGACATTGATATTGATGTTGGTCAGGTTTTCCTCGGGGCCCTTCTCGGTCTGGAAGTTGACCTCTTCGAAATATCGCATGCGATTCAGCCGCTCGAAACTCGACTTCAGCCTGTCGCTGTTGTAAAGCTCCCCTTCCGTCATGGCCAGCGTCCGCCGGATGACCTTGTCGCGGGTTTTCGTGTTGCCCGTGATGGAGATCCGGTTGAAGTAGACCAGGATGCCCTTTTTGATTTCATAGACGATGTCCACCCGCTGGTCCTTCTCCCGGGGGTTGATCTTGGGCGTGACGTCGGCATAGGCGTACCCTTCGTTGTTGGCCATGCGGGTGAGGTATTCGATGTCCTTGATGACGGACTCCCGGTCGTAGTAGTCTTTCCGGGTGACTTTCAGTTTCGTGAACATCTCGTCCCGGGAGATCGTGAGGGCATCGCCCAGAATTTCCACTTTCCCGACCTTGAACTGCTTGCCCTCGTTAATGGAAATTTTCACATGAATGCCTTTGGTGTCATGCGAGACGTCGGGGTCTCCGATCTGGGCCTGGATGTATCCGTTATTGAGGTAGAAGGCCTTCAGCTTGTTGACGTCCTCGCGCAATTTCTCCATTTTCAGAACGCCGGAATCGTTGAAGAAGTGGAAGAGGTCGTATTCCTTCGTCTGCATCATCTCCCGGAGCTGCTTGGCCGTGAAGGCCTGGTTCCCCTCGAAGCCGATGGTCTTGATGTAGAGCCTCTCGTTTTCCTTGATGTTGAAGACAAGCCGGGCTTCCTTCAGATCCGCCCGGGGTTCAACGGTGTAGCCGATTTCGGCGTTGAAGTATCCCTTTTCGTCGTAAACCGTTTTTATTTTCGCGGCATCCGTCCGGACCTTGTCCATGTTGAGGATCTGGCGGGCCTTGACGGTCAGGACCGCCTTGATGTCGTCTACATTGACCTTGTCGTTGCCTTTGATGACGATCTCCGATACAAGCGGCCTTTCTCTCAGGGTGAAGGTGATGACCTTTCCGTCGGAGCCGTCGGCGACGTCGGCCGTCACATCACTGAAATAGCCCATGCGATAAATGGCCTTGATATCGGAGGAGAGCTCCGACTCGGAAAAAATCTTCCCCTTGGCGCTCTTGATCACGTTCAAAATGGCGTTGTCTTCGATCTTCGTGGTGCCCTTGAACAGGACCGCGGCGATTCGTTCCTTGCCGGATATCTTCATGGAGATTTCCCGGGCGAGCTGCGCCGAGAGGGCACCGACGTTTTCCGTTTCTCTTCCCTGGACAAAGATGCCCGGCAGGACGGTCTTCCTGCCGACATCGATGAGCTTGGAATCCAGACTGATCACGTTCCCGATGGCGGAAAGACTGCCGATCACCACGTAATCCGCCCCGATGGTCTCGCCGGCGGCCATCGCCAGCCGTTCGTCGACCTTCCGGCCCTCGATCCGGGGTTGGTACCGGTTCCGGGGGATGACGACGATGTCCTTTCTTTTCTTCAATTCCGCCGAAACACCCCTTTCGAGGGCTTCTTGCAGAGCCGGGGCGTCCTTTTCGGCATACACGTCGAAGGGGAAGACGGCCACCTTTTTCACATCCTGGGCGAAGGCCTGCGGGGCACAGGGCGCAACGCAGAGGCAGAGCATCAAAAAGAGAAGTCCGGGTATCGGCATGCTGGGGCGTTTATTCACGGTGAATGATCCTTCCGTCCTCGAGTTCGATTCTCCGGGACATGTGTTCGGCCAGCATCCGGTTGTGGGTGACCACCACCAGCGTGATATTGCGTGACCGGTTGAGCTTGAGCATGGTTTCGTATACCATCTTCCCGGTTTCCGAGTCCAGGTTGCCCGTGGGTTCGTCGGCCAGGACAACCTCGGGTTCCATCATCAGGGCGCGGGCGACGGCGACGCGCTGCTGCTCGCCGCCGGAGAGCTCTCCCGGCTTGTGCTTGACCCGATGGGCGAGCCCGACCTCTTCGAGAAGGGTCCTCGCCCGGTCGGATGCCGCCTCTCTCTGCATGCCGCTGATCAGGCCGGGCATCATGGTGTTTTCGAGGGCGCTGAACTCCGGCAGCAGGTGGTGAAACTGGAAGACGAACCCAATTTTTCTGTTCCGGAAATCCGCGATCCTTGTCTCCGGCCAGTCAAAGACGTTGGTCCCGTCGAAGAGCACGGTCCCGGACGTGGGATGATCGAGGGTGCCCAGGATGTGAATGAAGGTGCTCTTGCCCGCCCCTGAAACGCCGAGCATGGCCAGGGTTTCCCCCCTGGAGATATCGAGGTCCAGTCCCTTGAGCACCTCGATTTCCTGGCCGTCCTTGATAAAGCTCTTTTTCAGTTCCCGGATCGCGATCATCCCGATTACATTGTCCTTGTCCGCCCGGCGGCCTACTCGTACCGGATCGCCTCGGCGGGGTCGAGCCTCGAGGCGCTGCGGGACGGGTAAATGGTTGCGATGAAACTGATCAGCAGGGTCCCGACGACGATGACGGCCACGTCCCCGTAATTCACCTTGGAGGGCAGCTCGCTCAGATAGTAGACGTCGCCGGGCAGTATTTTGAACCCGAAGAGATTTTCGACGAAACGAGAGATGTCGCCCAGGTTGGAGGCCACGAGGAGCCCCGCAAGAGTCCCGAGGAAGGTCCCGATGCCGCCGATCACGAGGCCCTGATAAATGAAGATTTTCATGATGCTCTTCGATGTGGCCCCCATGGACTTGAGGATGGCGATGTCCTTGCTCTTTTCCATGACCACCATGATGAGCGTGGTGATGATGTTGAAGGCGGCCACCAGCACGATGAGGCTCAGGATGATGAACATGACCCTTCGTTCCATCTTGAGGGCCGCGAAGAGGTTCTTGTTCATCTTCATCCAGTCCCGGACCCAGAAGGGGAACCCCAGCTTCTTCTCGATGGCGGCGGCGATCTCGTTCGCCCTGTAGATGTCGTTCACTTTGATTTCGATCCCGGTGACGAGATCGTCGATGTTCAGGAATTCCTGCGTGTCGCCCAGGGAGGCGTAGGCGAGGGAAAGATCGTATTCGTAGAATCCCGATTCGAAGATGCCCACCACCAGGAATTTTTTCATCCGGGGGACCATCCCCACGGGGGTCGAAATTCCCATGGGCGAAACGACGTAGAGGGTGTCGTACAGAAAGATGCCGAGGTTCTTGGCCAGCTCCTTGCCGACGATGATGCCGGGCAGACCGGTCGCCTCCGGCCCGAGTTTGAGGGTTCTCCGCCCTTCCGGCGTCAGGAGGTCCAGGCCTCCTTCGGTCGTTTTCCCCAGGTTGATGACCTTGGACGCATCGGCCGGAGAAAGTCCCCGCAGCACGATCCCATGGACGTTGTCGCCCTTTTTCAGCATGGCCTGGCTGTAGATAAACGGTGTCGACGCGACGACCCCGTCCACCTGTTCCACCGCCTCTTTGACCCGCTCGTGGTCCTTCATCATCCCCGTGTACTGCATGAGGACGACATGGGCGTTGATTCCGAGGATTTTCTCCCGGAGATCCGTTTCGAAGCCATTCATCACGGCCAGCACGATGATCAGCGCCGCCACCCCGAGGAAGATCCCCGTGATGGAGATGAAGGTGATGATCGAGACGAACACCTGTTTCCGCTTGGCCCTCAGGTATCGCAGGCTGATAAAGAATTCATAGGACATGGATATCCCCTGACATCATCGCCCCTTAAGGTTTCCCCCTGTCTTCTTCCTTTTTGCGCATCTGGGGGAACAGGATGACGTCCCGGATGGACGGCGAATCCGTCAGCAGCATGACCAGCCGGTCGATGCCGATTCCCTCGCCGGCCGTCGGCGGCATGGCGTATTCCAGAGACTGTATGTAGTCTTCGTCCATCTCGTGGGCCTCCTCGTCCCCTGCTTCTCTTTCCGCGAGCTGACGGGTGAAGCGCTCGCGCTGGTCGGCAGGGTCGTTCAATTCCGAGAAGGCATTGGCAATCTCCCGTCCATAGATGTAGAGTTCGAAACGATCGGCGATGGAAGGGTCAAGGGCGTTTCTCCGCGACAGGGGGGATACCTCGATCGGGTAATGGGTGATGTAGACGGGCTGAATGAGCTTTTCTTCCACCTTTTCATCGAAGATACCCATCAGGATCTTTCCCAGGGGCTGTTTGTCTTCGAAGAGAAGACCCATTCTCTCGGCGGCCTTGAGCATCCTGCCCCGGTCCTCGAGGTCGGCGGGGTCGATGTTGCCGTGCCGGACCAGGGCTTCCCGGACGGTCATTCTCGGCCACGGGGGGGTAAAGTCCAGTTCGGTCCCCTGGTAGGTGATCTTCAGGGAGCCGAAAAGGGATCGGAGGATGAACGTGAATAGTTCCTCCGTCAGGTCCATCAGGTCCTCGTAGGTCGCGTAGGCCATGTAGAATTCCATCATGGTGAATTCCGGGTTGTGGAGGGTGGAGATCCCTTCGTTTCGGAAATTGCGGTTGATTTCGTAAACGCGCTCCAGCCCCCCCACGACGAGCCGCTTCAGATAGAGCTCCGGGGCGATCCGCAGGTAAAGGTCCATGTCGAGCGCGTTGTGATGGGTCTTGAAGGGCCTGGCCAGGGCACCCCCCGCGATCGGCTGCATCATGGGCGTCTCCACCTCGAGAAAATCTTTTTCCTGCATGAACCGGCGGATCAGCTGGATGATGCGGCTGCGGGTCTGGAAGACTTCCCGCACCCGCGGGTTCACGATGAGGTCGAGGTGCCGCTGGCGGTACCTCGCCTCGACATCGGTCAGGCCGTGCCATTTCTCCGGCAGAAAACGCATCGCCTTCGCGAGCAGCCTCAGGGTCCCTGCCTCCAGCGTGAGCTCGCCCGTTCTGGTTTTGAACAGGGTGCCCGCCGCGAAGGCGATGTCGCCGACATCGAGGCCCTTGAAAAGGGAAAACCCCTTGTCGCCGACGCGGTCCTTCCGGATGAAGACCTGAAGCCTGCCTCCGCGGTCCTGGATGACGGCAAAAGCCCCCTTGCCGAAATCCCGGATGGCCATGATCCGCCCGGCGATGGAGAAGTTCTCCTTGACTCCCTCCAGGGCGGCGGTATCCAGATGGCCGTATTTTTTCTGTATGTCGTCCGTCCGGTGGGTGACCTTCACATCATTGGGGTAGAGCTCCACGCCACTCGCCCGGAGAGACTCGATTTTTTCCCGTTTTTTCCTGAAAAGTTCGCTTTCTTCCATCCCGCAGACCCGACGGATAGCTATAAGGCGATTTGACTATATTTTTTTTACCCAATAGTCAAGAAAGTTTTGGATCTCGATCATTTATGTAGAGAAAAACATTGACAAATATCCGACGGCATAATAGCATTCCTGCGTTTTATAAACCGGGCAGGGATCATTTTTTGCTTTTATGGAAAGAACCTTGATTACGGGAGGCGCCGGTTTTTTAGGCAGTCACCTCTGTGACTATCTGATCGCCAGGGGTCATCGGGTTGTCTGCATGGACAACCTCCTCACCGGGAGCATCGACAATGTGGCCCACCTGATCGGCCACGAGCGCTTCGCCTTTGTTGATTACGACGTCACCAACTACATTTACGTCGAGGGCCCGGTGGATAACATCCTTCATTTCGCCTCCCCCGCGAGCCCCATCGATTACCTGCGACTGCCCATACAGACACTCAAGGTAGGGTCCCTGGGAACGCACAAGACCCTCGGTCTCGCGAAGGCCAAAGGGGCCCGGTATCTCCTCGCCTCGACGTCGGAGTGCTACGGGGATCCGCTCGTACACCCCCAGCCCGAGGATTACTGGGGGCATGTGAATCCCGTGGGGCCGCGCGGCGTCTATGATGAAGCCAAGAGGTTCGCCGAGGCCCTGACCATGGCCTATCACCGTTATCACGGGGTCCATACGAAGATTGCCAGGATATTCAATACCTACGGAACGAGGATGCGGGTCGACGACGGCCGGGCGCTTCCGACTTTCATGATGCAGAGCCTCCGGGGTGAGGACCTGACCGTTTTCGGGGACGGGACGCAGACCCGGAGCTTCTGTTACGTGGGCGACCTTGTGGAAGGGATCTATAAACTGCTCTATTCTGAAGAACACGACCCCGTGAACCTCGGAAACCCCGACGAGATGACCGTCCTTGAGTTCGCGCGGAAGGTGATCGAAGTCACCCGGTCCGGAAGCAAGATTGTCTTCAGAGACCTGCCCGTTGACGACCCCAAAATCCGGCAGCCCGATATCACGAAGGCGAAAAGAGTTCTGGGATGGGAGCCCAGGGTCGGGCTTGAAGAGGGGCTGAGGCGGGTGCTCGAGTACTTCGAAGGCAGGGCGAAATGATCCTCGTGGCAGGCGGTGCGGGCTACATCGGATCCCACGTGGTCAAGCGGCTGGGGGAAAGAGGGTACGATCTCCTCGTTTATGACAACCTCTCCCAGGGACACCGGGAGATGGTCACCCGCGGCCGGCTGATCCAGGGGGACCTCTCCGAAACGGACCGGCTCGAGGAGCTGTTTCGGGAACACGGCGTCACCGCGGTGATGCATTTCGCCGCCCATTGCCTCGTGGGGGAATCGGAGATCGATCCCCACAAGTATTATCTGAACAACGTCGTGAACACGCTCGGCCTCCTCGATGCCATGCTGAAAGCGGGCGTCCGGAGGATCGTTTTTTCCTCCAGCGCGGCGGTCTACGGTGAGCCCCTCGGGGTGCCCATCGAGGAAGATCACCCCACGACACCGACGAATGTCTACGGTCGGACCAAGCTCATCGTCGAGCACGTCCTGGAGAAATACACCTCGGCGTACGGCCTGGAGTATGCGTCGCTTCGCTATTTCAATGCCGCCGGTGCCGATGAAGGGGGTGCCCTGGGGGAAGACCACAAGCCCGAAAGCCACCTCATCCCCCTGGTCCTCGACGTGGCCCTCGGAAGAAAAGAGGCCATCACCATTTTCGGGACCGATTATGACACGCCGGACGGCACCTGCATACGGGATTACATCCACGTGAACGACCTGGCGGAGGCGCATATCCTGGCGCTGGAGAGCCTGGCGGCCAAGGGACGGTCTTCGGTCTTCAACCTCGGAAACGGACGCGGCTTTTCCGTCCGGGAAGTGATCCGGACCGCCGAGCGCGTGACGGGCAAGAGGATCGTCACCGTGGAGGGAAACCGCAGACAGGGGGATCCGGCGCGGCTGGTGGCGTCGTCGGCGCGTATCATGGAGCAACTGGGATGGCGTCCGGCTCGCGCGGATCTGGAGACGATCGTTGCGACGGCCTGGAATTTCCACCGGAGGAGATTCAGTTGACGAAGCGAAAGCGCATGGTCGGCAAAAAAAGGATTCTCGAGATCGTCAAGAATTTCACAAGGGCAAGGGTTCTCGTCATCGGGGATCTGATGGTCGATCATTTCATCTGGGGGAAGGTGTCCCGTATTTCGCCCGAGGCGCCGGTGCCCGTCGTGGAGGTGGCGAGGGAGAGTTTGCTGCTGGGCGGATCCGCGAATGTCATGAATAACATCCTGTCGGTGGGCGGCAGGGTTGCTGCCGCCGGCGTGATCGGAGCCGACGACATGGGGCGGTGGCTCCTCGGGGAGTGCCGGAGGAGAAAGATCGGCATGGAGGGCATCGTCACGGAACGGAAGCGCCCCACGACCATCAAGACGAGGATCGTCGCCCACAGCCAGCAGATGGTCCGCTTCGACCGGGAAAAGATGGACCCGATCCGACAGGACAGCGTGAGGCGCATTGTGGACTATCTCCGTTTCGGTGTGAAGGAGTTCCAGGCCATTGTGGTCTCCGACTACAGCAAGGGGGTCGTGTCTGAAGAGCTTCTGGACGGAATCCGGACAGCCGCGGGCAGGCGTCCCCCGGTTTGCGTGGACCCGAAGCGGAACGACTTCCATATCTACCACGGCCTCGACGTGATCACACCGAACCACCACGAGGCGGCGCGGGCCGCCGGGCTCGAACGGGCCGTGGAAACGGCCGGGGACCGGAAGCTGGAGCCGCTGGCCATCGGTGAAACGATTCTCGAACGTTTCGGATTCAAAGCGGTCCTCATCACGCGGGGAGAGGAGGGCATGGATCTTTTCGAGAGGGGAAGCGCCGTCCATTTTCCCGCCGTGGCCAAGGAGGTCTACGACGTGACCGGCGCGGGGGACACGGTGATCGGACTCTTTGCCCTTGCCGTGGCCGCCGGGGCTGATTTCAAGGAAGCCGCTTATATCGCCAACCAGGCTGCCGGGATCGTCGTCGGGAAGGTGGGAACGGCGACGGTCACCCGGGAAGAACTGATGCAGGCCCTGTAACGGTGATGGTCCCCGCCGGGGGAACGCAAGGGGGGAGTCGACAGGGCGTGGCAGACAGCGGATACAGGATCGATGAGCGAACCTCGAAAGCCCGACCCGGTCAAATTGATCTGCAGTCTTTTTGCCGTGGATCCCGAGATGCTCGGGGAGGCGCTCCGGGCGTTGTCGGGTCATTACGGCAAGGCCGATTACCTGAGCGAATGCCTGTTTTTCGATAGAACGGACTATTACAGCAGAGAGATGGGGTCCTCGTTGATCCGGCGCTTTGTCTCTTACGAGGGTCTCGTCGAACCCGACGCTCTGCCCTCGATCAAGAGGGTCACCAGCGAATTGGAGAGACGGTTTTCGGAGGACGGCCGCCGGCGCGTCAACATCGACCCGGGTTTGATCTCCAGGGGCCACCTGGTGCTGGCGACGGGAAAAGGCCAGGCCCACCGGCCCTACCTGCGGGACGGTGTCTACGTCGACCTGACGCTCCTGTACAGGGACGAATCCTTCCGGCCCCTGGCGTGGACCTACCCCGATTACGCCGAGGAGAAGGTCCGGGAGATGTTCGGCCGCATCCGGGAAAAGTACCTGCTGCAGTTGAAAGATCGCAAAGCGGCCGGGAGGGATCACGGCGAGAGGTGAAGCCGCGTCATTTCAAAAGCCCGAAGCGGCTTTGACGGGAGGATGGACGCACCATGATCAGGAGCATGACAGGTTACGGGAGAGCGGAGACCGTTCACGAGGGAAGAAAGTGGGTCGTGGAGATCCGCTCGCTCAACCATCGTTTCATGGAGGTGATCGTTCGCCTGCCCGGTGCACTCACCCCCCTGGAGATGGAGATCAAGAAAAAGGTGGGGGAGAAACTGACCCGGGGGCGGGTGGACGTCACCGTTCAGATGGACATCCCCGGCAGCACGGGAAGCGCGATGCAGTATGAACTCGATCTTCCCCTTCTCAGGAATTACCTCGAGCTTCTCAACCGTATACGGGCCGAGTTGAAAATCCGAGAGAAGGCGGACCTCGACACCGTCTCCCGGTTCAGAGAGATCTTCGTCCCCTCCGAACGAAAGCTCGACGCGGCGCAGGCCTGGGAGGTTTTAAAGGACGTACTGGAGGGGGCCCTGACGAAACTTGTCCGGATGCGGGAAAGGGAGGGTGAAGTCCTCCGGAAGGATTTTGCCGCCAGGCTCGAAAAGATCCGAGAGATCCTCCGGATGATGAAGACGAGGATTCCCGAGGTGGTCCAGGAGTACCAGAGGAAACTGTCCGAGCGGGTGAGGGAACTGACGGGAGGGCTGGAAATCGACGGGATGAGGCTCGCCCAGGAAGTGGCCCTCCTGGCCGAAAAGACGGACATCACGGAAGAGATCGTCCGTCTGGAGAGCCACATCGATCAAGTCTCCAAGCTTCTGGACAGCCGTGACGCCGTGGGCCGGAAGATCGATTTCCTGCTCCAGGAGATGTGCCGGGAGGTGAACACCATGGGCTCCAAGAGCTCCGACGTCGTCGTCTCGCACCAGGTCATCGAATTGAAGAGCGAGATCACGAAATTGAGGGAACAGGTACAGAATGTCGAGTAAGAAGGGGGCACATCGCGAAGAGGGGATCTTCATTGCGGTCGCCGGCCCGTCGGGCGTCGGCAAGACCACCCTGTGCAAGGCCTTGATCCGGCAGATCCCCGGTCTCAAGTTCTCCGTTTCCTACACTACGAGACCCCCCCGGCCCTCCGAGGTCGACGGCAGGGATTATATTTTTGTATCGGAGAAGGAGTTCCGGGAGCGGATCAGGAGGGAGGAGTTCGCGGAGTGGGCTGAAAACTACGGTTTTCTCTACGGGACCTCCAGGGAAACCATGACGGACTACCTGAAAAAGGGTTGTGATCTGATCCTGGATGTGGATACGCAGGGCGCCCGCTCCCTGAAGGTCGCGTACCCCGGGGGGATCTTCGTTTTCATCCTCCCGCCATCCCTCAAGGTCCTGAAGGAACGGTTGATGTCCCGGGGAGCGGAGAAAAACGCGAGTCTGGACAAGCGATTCAATAACGCCGTGGAGGAAATAAGGGAAATCATATGGTATGATTATGTCATATTCAATGACCGCCTCGATTCTGCCGTCGATTATCTGCGAGGGATCTACCTCGCGGAAAAGAGCAGGCGGGAGCGGTTGATGAAGAAAATAGAGGGATTCATAAAATAACAGGAGGTTGATGGCTCATGGCAAGAATTACGGTGGAAGATTCCCTGAAGGAAGCCAAGAACCGGTTCGCCCTGGTCATTCTTGCGGCGCAGAGGACGCGGCAGCTGCTGAAGGGATCGAAGCCCCGGCTTGAGAATGTGGACAACAAAGATGTGGTGCTGGCCCTGAGGGAAGTTGCGGCCGCAAAGGTCCGATACGCCCACCCCGAACTCCTTCTTTCGATCGAGGAGGAGGAGAGGAAATATATCGGCGAGGATACGGGGTTCATCGGTGAGGATGAAGATACGGACTGAGGAAGCGAAGGAAAGGCTGATCTTCGCCCTGGACATGGGGGAGGATCTCGAAAAAACGCTCGAATGGGTTGATCGGTTGAATAACCGCGTCGGCCTCTTCAAGGTCGGTAAAGAGGCCTTTACCCGCTTTGGCCCCGAAATCGTCCATCGGATCCGGGACAGGGGAGGGCGGGTATTTCTCGATCTAAAATTCCACGACATCCCCAATACCGTTGCAAGGGCCGCCGAGGGCGCCGTGAGACTCGGTGTCGCCATGTTCAACCTGCACGCCCTGGGCGGGAGGGACATGATGGTCCAGGCCCTCGCGGCCGCACGGAAAACCGCAGGGGATGCCGGTGTGCCGACACCGGTCATCCTGGCGGTCACGGTTCTTACAAGCCTGTCCACCGGTGATCTGAAAGGTCTCGGATTTCAGATATCCCCGGATGACCTCGTCGTCAAACTCGCCCGGGTGGCGCGCGCTGCGGGGATGTCCGGCGTGGTCGCCTCGCCCCGGGAGGTGTCGGCCATCCGGGCAGCCTGCGGCAAAGACTTTCTGGTTGTGACCCCGGGAATCCGCCTCGGCGATGAGGCCGGGCAGGACGACCAGAAGAGGGTCGACACCCCGCGGGAGGCGCTGCGAAACGGAGCCGACTACATTGTTGTGGGGAGACCCATCCGGCTCGCGCGGGACCCCGCGGCGGCGGCGGACCGCATCGTGCGGGAAATCGGCCTGGGCCTGGCGGACAAGCAATGAGGACCATGCAGCAGGCCTCAGGCGAATACAGGAGGATTTATTCCCCTCCCGATACGCGAGACCCGATACCCTGAATCATGCAGGTCATCTACGGCATCAACCCCGTCACGGAAATGCTGCAGGACGGCGCGAAAGGCGTTCAGCGAATCATTGTGGCCGGGACCCGGGGAGGGGAAGACATGCAGGTCCTTCTGGGTCTTGCGGCCCGGACCGGCGTCCCCGTGGAGCATCGCGACAGGGCCTACCTCGAAAAGCTTGCCGGGACCGGGAACCACCAGGGCGTGGCCTGCCTCTGCGCGGATTTTGAGTACGCCGATCTGGATGACATTGTCGCAAACTGCCGCGAGCCCTTTTTGGATGGCCTCATCGTCATTCTGGACGGCGTAACGGACCCGCAAAACCTGGGCGCTCTCCTGCGGACGGCCCGCTGCTTCGGTGCCAACGGCGTCGTCATCCCCCGGGACCGGGCATCCCCCGTGACCCCGGCGGTTGTCAAGGCGTCCGCCGGCGCCGTCCTGCACCTGCCCGTGGCGCGCGTTGTGAACCTCGCGAATACCCTGGATCATCTCAAAAAGGAAGGGTACTGGATCTACGGGGCGGAGGCGCGGTCGGGTACCGACCTTGAGAAGGTGGACTTCGGCGGGGCTGTCGCCCTCGTGATGGGAAGCGAGGGTGGAGGCATCCGTCCCCTGGTCCGCAAAAAATGTGATTTCTTTGTGTCCATCCCCCTTCCGGGGAATTTCGAATCCCTGAATGTGTCCGTCGCTGCCGGCATTATCCTCCAGCACATATCCCGCGGAAGGAAGCGGACATAACTATTTATAATCACTGATATATTAATCTATACCGGCGCAGTGTCCACCCGGGGTGCCCGAGCCCGCTGAACGAGTGGGGGTCGTGGCACCCTTTTTGCTTTATAAGGGTTCGGAAAAACATGGCATTTTACCTTTTCCTTTTTGTCGGGGTAAAACTTTAAAGAAAGGCCGGTGGGCGGCCGATATAATCTCAGGAGAAGTGGATGCCCCCGCGTGTCCTCCGGAAGGGGACCTTGCGGGCGGCGATACTGCGTCCTTGAAATCGAGAGGCCCCTTCGAGGGGGTTGAAGTCCGAGGAGAGAATGTTATGGCCATCTATGTTTGGGAGGCAGAGACAAGAACCGGCGAGGTGAGAAAGGGTGAACTCGAAGCGGTCAACGAGTCCGCTGTCCGGGGGCAGCTTCGAAGGCAGGGCCTGAAGCCCGTCCGCGTGAAGGCCAAACCGAAGGACATCCTGGAGTCCATCCCTGTATTCAAGGGGAAGGTGAAAGAAAAAAGTGTTGTGATCTTCGCCCGGCAGTTTTCGACCATGATCAGCGCCGGTCTTCCCCTCATCCAGTGCCTGGAGATCCTCTCCGCCCAGGAGGCCAACAAGGCCTTCAAGAAGGTCATCAAATCCATCAAGGACGATATCGAGGGCGGTGCCACGCTGACCGATGCCCTCAAGAGACATCCCAAGGTGTTCGACGAACTGTTCATCAACATGGTCGCCGCGGGAGAGGCCGGCGGTATCCTCGATACGATTCTGAACCGGCTCGCGGCCTACATGGAAAAAATGATGAAGCTCAAGAGCAGGGTCAAGGGCGCCATGGTGTATCCCGCCGCTGTTCTTTTGATCTCCGTCGGGGTCATCGCCATGCTGCTCATCAAGGTCGTCCCCGTGTTTCAGCAGCTCTTTTCGGGCATGGGAAGGGAACTGCCGATCGCGACCCAGCTGCTCATCGACCTGAGTTCGATGTTGAGCAACAGTCTGATCTACATCGTGGCGTCCATTGTGATCGGTGTCGTCGTCTTCATCCGTTATTACCGGACGGAGGCCGGCCGGGCAACCATCGACCGGCTGATCCTTCGCGCGCCCGTCTTCGGCCCTCTGATGAGAAAGGTGGCCATCGCGAAGTTCACGAGAACCCTTTCCACCATGATGAACAGCGGTGTTCCCATCCTTGACGGCCTCGAAATCGTCAGCAAGACGGCCGGGAACAAGGTGGTGGAAAAAGCCCTGATGGAAACCCGGAAAAACATCCGTGAGGGAAAGACCATCGCGGAACCTCTCCAGGAAACAAAGGTCTTTCCGCCCATGGTCGTCCAGATGATCGCCGTCGGCGAGGCCACGGGCGCACTGGATTCCATGCTCTCCAAGATCGCCGATTTTTATGAAGACGAAGTGGACGCGGCTGTGTCGGCCATGACCTCCCTTCTGGAGCCCCTGATGATGATCTTCCTGGGGGGGGTTGTGGGCGGAATGATCGTGGCGATGTATCTGCCGATCTTCCAGATCGGGTCTCTGGTCGGCAACTGAGCCGGGGCGGCAAAAAAATGGTCGGGATGGCGCGATTTGAACGCGCGACTCCTGCGTCCCGAACGCAGTGCCCTACCAGGCTGGGCCACATCCCGACAGAGCTTGAATATAAAATTTGTCTTCAAAAGTCCACACCTTTTTTATGCGCATCCGGCCGAAAGGCCGGATTTTAATGGGCGAATGCCCCCGGACGTATTCCGGCAGAGCCTGAAGACCCCCCCTTCGTCGATTCTTCCCGAGCCTGGCGCTCTTTTCCGCCGCAGTGCAGGGTTCGCCCGCCGATGACGCCGATGTCTTCCCGTCTCAGGATCGTCTTGATTTGGAAGGTCTTCGTGACTATAATGAAAGTGAGGCCGGATGCTTTAAGTCTTATAAAACGTTGTCTTAACGATTCAGCCGTGATATGAGGACATCATCGGGGACGGCGGAGGCGTGAGATCGGTGATTATCTACGATCTGAAATGCAAGAACAATCACAAATTCGAGGGCTGGTTCAAGGACAGGTCCAACTTCGAGAAGCAGAAGAAATCGAAGCTGATCACCTGTCCCGTCTGCGGCGGTTCCGACGTGGACATGGTTCCTTCGACCGTGGCCATCATGGGCAAGGACTGGAAAGAGCCCAGGCGCGCCGAAAGGACGGAGGTGTCCGCGATGAAGATGCTCCAGGCGCTCAACGAATACGTCAACAAGAACTTCGAAGACGTTGGCGAAAGATTCGCCGAGGTGGCTCTGAAGATTCACCATGGTGACGAGGAGCGACGGAACATCAAGGGAACCACGACGCCCAGGGAAGAGGAAACCCTCCGGGAGAAGGGAGTCGATTTCGTCAAGATCCCCATGCCCAAATTTGACAGTTGATTTTGAACCCGAAATCGTGATTATCATCCCGGGGGTCCGAGGAAGGCCCCCTTTTTTGTGCAATCGGCTGCCATGAAACAGACCTTGAGCGACATATTGGAAGCGATCGGGAACACGCCGCTGGTGGAAATCCGCAGGTTGAATCCCTCGACGAAGGTCCGGATCTACGCAAAGCTCGAGAGCTTCAACCCCGGGGGATCCGTCAAGGATCGCACGGCCCTTTACATGATCGAAAGGGCCGAGGAGCGGGGGGAACTCAACCGGGAGAAGATCATTCTGGAAGCCACGAGCGGCAACACCGGCATAGGCCTCGCGATGGTCGCCGCCGCGAAAGGCTACCGGCTGTGCCTGACCATGTCCGAGTCCGCAAGCGATGAGAGGAAGAAAATCCTGAAGGCGCTCGGGGCGGAACTGCGGTTTACACCGGCCGCCCTCGGAACGGACGGCGCCATCGAGGAAGCCTACCGGCTCATGCGGGAAAATCCCGATCGGTACTTCCTGGCGGACCAGTTCAACAACGAGGACAACGTCGCCGCCCATTACCATGGAATCGCCGAGGAGGTCTGGCGGCAGACGGAAGGGAAGGTGACGATGGTGGTATCGTCCCTGGGGACCTCGGGGACGGCCATGGGCATGTCGAAGAGGCTCAAGGAGTACAGCCCCTCCATCCGCATCGTGGGCGTGGAGCCCTACATGGGGCACAAGATCCAGGGGCTGAAGAACATGAAAGAGTCCTATCAGCCCGGCATCTACGACCGGAGCCGTCTCGACGAGAAAGTGAACATTCTCGATGAAGACGCCTTTGAGATGGCCAGGAGGCTGCTGCGCGAGGAGGGGATCTCTGCCGGGATGAGTTCGGGGGCCGCCATGCACGTCGCGGCGCAGATGGCCGCGGGCATGGAGGACGGGCTCATCGTGGTCATCCTCCCCGACGGCGCGGAACGATACCTGAGCACGGAACTCTTCGCGGACAAGGAGCGATCCACCCTCAGGCTCTACAACACTCTCACACGGACCAAGGAGTTCTTCCAGCCCATCACCCCCCGGGAGGTCCTGATTCATTCCTGCGGGCCCACGATCCATCTGGTGCCGCACATCGGCAGCTACCGCCGGTTCGTCTTTTCGGATCTGCTGGCGCGTTATCTCCAGTGGAGGGGGTACCGCGTGAAGAACATCACCAGCGTCATCGACCTGTCCGACAAGGCCATCAAGGGTGCCGACCGGGAGCGCATGGACATATCGGAGTTCACGGAACGGTCGTTCAGGGAGTTCCTGGCGGGGATGCGGAAATTGAACATCCGGCTGGAGTCCCGCTACCCGAAGGCGAGCGAAAATATCGACACCATGATCGAACTCTCCGAGAGGCTGGTGCAAAAAGGGTTTGCCTACGAAAAGCTGAAGTCCGTCTACTTCGACATATCAAAACTCGAGGACTACGGGAGCCTCTCGAAGATTGATCCCGACAAGGTCCAGCAGGAGCGAACGGTCGATGTGGATGAATACGAAAAGGACAGCCCCGTCGACTTCACCCTTCTCAAGCGCTCCAACCTGGCCGAGCTGAAGCGAGGGATCTATTTCAAGACCCGGTGGGGGAATGTGCGACCGAGCTGGCACCTGGAGTGCACCGCCATCGCGATGAAATATCTCGGCGAAACCTTCGATATCCACTGCAGCGGATCCGATCTCGTCTTCCCGCACTGCGAGAACGTCATGGCCATCGGAAAGGCCGCCACGGGAAAACGGCTCGCCAACTACTGGCTCAATTCGGAGCTCGTGATGATGGACGGGAAGAAGATGTCGCGGTCGCTGAACAACGTCTTCACGATCGAAGACCTCGAACGCCGCGGCTTCCGGGGGAAGGAGATCCGGTATTTCCTGCTCAGTTCCCACTACCGCAAGCCCCTGAAGTTTTCTTTCGGGGCGCTCGATACGGCCCGGAACACCCTCCGGAAACTCGATGAGTTCATCCAGCGGGTCATTCACTTCACACCCGGGCCGGGTCATCCCGATACGGACCAGTACGTCTACGATGTGAAAAACGGGTTTGCCGAGGGGATGGACGACGACTTCAACGTATCGGCCGTCTTTGCGTCCCTTTTCGGGTTCGTCAAGAGGATCAACGGACCCCTGTCCCGGCATCAGCTGAGCGGCGCCGAGCGGGACAAGATACTCGAAGTCCTGAAAGGGATCGACACCGTGCTCGGCATCATGAGCTTCGAGGAGGAAGGGCTGAGCGCCGAGGCCTCGACGCTGATCCGGCAGCGCGAAGAGATGAGGAAGAAGGGCCAGTGGAAAGAGGCCGACGAGATCCGCCGGAAGCTCTCCGCCATGGGGGTCGTTGTGCAGGACACCCCGGAGGGGACCCTCTGGCGAAACAAATAAACCCCTCACGAGGATTGTGCCACTCCGGCTGCGCTTCGCAATCGGCGTGCAGCCTCTCCATGCCCTGTCATAGGGCCTGTCCATTTACAAATTCCAACAAAGTGAGTATTCAATAGAATTCGGAAGGCGTCGCGTTATGGCCGGGTCATTTTATGACCCGGTCTTTCGTCCGCCGGCGGGCGGCACAGGGATAAAATGCGCCGGAAAAACCCTATTGCCATCCGGGGTGGGATTGTATATGATCCCCCGACTCCGGCCGTCGGAGGGTCGGATCACGGCCGCCCCGTGCGCCCCCGGGGGATCAAAGGCCCATCATCTGCAGGAGGTCGGGCTTTATGGAGATGGACAACACAACGTTTGGGTTGACCATGCTCATATGCGGCATGGGCGGGACCCTTTTGACCCTCTGGGTCATGAGCCTTGTCATGACGGCCCTCGGCCGGCTGTTCCCGGAGAAAGCGGCGCCGAAGAAGGAGGGCTGAGATATGCTGGAGGCGACTTTGAACGGGTTGGGGGGCCTCGTCGCCGGTTTTCAGGCCCTCGCCATGGACTGGCGGAGCGTTGTCATGCTCGTCGTCGGCGGTGTCCTCCTTTACCTCGGGATCAAGAAGGACTGCGAGCCCCTGCTTCTCGTCCCCATCGGGTTCGGGTGCATCCTGGTCAATGTGCCCCTTTCCGATCTCATGGCCAAGGACGGGTTCCTGCGAGTCATCTACGATGCCGGTGTGGACACGGAACTCTTCCCGCTTCTCATTTTTATCGGGATCGGCGCCATGACGGACTTCGGGCCCGTGCTGGCACAGCCTTCGACCTTTCTCCTGGGAGCCGCCGGGCAGTTCGGAATATTCCTGACCCTCCTTATGGCGCTTTTTTTCGGGTTCACGAAACTGGAAGCCGTATCGATCGGGATCATCGGGGCCTGTGACGGCCCGACGGCCATCTACGTTACGTCGAAATACGCGCCCCACCTGCTGGGTGCCGTCTCAGTGGCCGCTTATTCCTACATGGCCCTTGTCCCCGTAATCCAGCCGCCGATCATGCGTGCTCTCACCACGCAGGCCGAGCGGCAGACCGTCATGAAGTACAAGGCCAGGCCCGTCTCCAAAACGACCAAGATACTCTTTCCCCTCGTCATCACCATCCTCGGAGGACTCATCGCCCCCAAGGGCCTCCCCCTCCTCGGTTCCATCATGCTGGGGAACCTGATGAGGGAATCCGGCGTCGTGAGCCGCCTGACGAAAGCCTCGGAAAACGAGATCGCGAACGTCGTGACCCTCTTCCTGGGCCTCTGCATCGGGGCCACCATGTCGGGGGCCGCTTTTCTCAAGCCCCAGACGCTGGTTGTCCTCGGTCTGGGTTTCGTGGCCATCTGTCTCGATACGGTCTGCGGGATTCTTTTTGCGAAAGGCATGCGGGTCCTCAGCGGCGGCACGATCAACCCCCTGATCGGCGCCGCGGGGATATCCGCCTTCCCGATGGCGGCGCGCGTGGTCCAGCGTGAAGGGATAAAGTACAATAAAAAAAGCTATCTCCTGATGCACGCCATGGGGGCGAATGCCGGCGGCCAGGTCGGGTCCGTGATCGCCGCGGCGGTGATGCTCTCCGTACTGGCCGGCATGGGGATCATATCGTAAAAAAAGCTATACATTCTGGTTGTTTTTGGATAAATATAGTCTGCCTGCCTTAGATAAGAGATTGCGATTGAAGGAGGAAGGTACTGATGGGTGACGAGGTGTTGGCCCCTATGCCCGGGAAGATTACAAAAATCCTTGTGAAGGCCGGTGACGATGTTCTGGAAGATGAGGAAGTCCTCATCCTCGAGGCTATGAAGATGGACAACCCTATTTTCGCGCCGTCCAGCGGGAAGGTGAAAGAGGTCAGGGTCAGGGAAGGCGAAGAAGTGGATGTGGATCACGTGCTTCTGATCATCGAGTGAACAGGGTGCGGGTCGTGCATCCCCCCCACCGTTCCAAAGGCAGGAGCAACAAAAAGCCCCGGGGGCCCTGAACCCCCGGGGCTTTTTGTTGACAGCCGTTCATCACCGGGTCAGCCCGGGGAAAGGCGACTGATCGGGGTGAGGATTCCGGATCGGGTCAGCGGGTCCGGTAACGAAGCCTGCAGAGGACCTTCGCCGGTGAGGCGATTTTTGTCGCCAATGCCTCCAGGGCCCGGTGTTCGCCGGCGTCGTGGACGACCCCCTGGAGAATGATGGACTGCCCATCGTGGGAAACCTCGAGCGTGGGAAGGTGGAATCTACGGTTCGTGAGGATGCCTGCACGGACCCTCGCGGCCAGGGCCCGATCAGAAAGCATTTTCCGGGCTTCCGGTGTCGCCAGGCGGTCCTTCTCCCCGAGGGCATCCGTCAGGATCTTCGTGACCTGTTCGTAGCTCTGTTCGCCCGTGTTCAGCACCATGTCGTAGTCTCTTCTGTCATCCCAATTCCTGCCGTAGTGAATGTGGACATAGTCGGCCCGATTCCGGTCCAGCCGGTCGATAAGAAAGGACGCCGTTTTGTGGTCCAGGCCGTCCTTCAGCATGGCTCGTTCTACGCGCAGGTCTTTTGCCGCCGTCAGCCGGACCTTCAGCACATGAGGGAGGCTCCGTAAAAGATGGTTTCCGCCCCGACCGACGATGATGACATTGTCCTGGAGGGCGTATTCATATATTTTTGACTCCACGAGGGCGACAAAACCCCGGTACTCCCAGTCGTACCGTTCCCAGAGGGAGGGGGCCATTTCGTCGAGCTGGCGCCCGACCCGCTCCCATCGGTCGCCCGCCGCTTTCATATCCTGAAGCAGGCGCTCTTTGGCGACATACTGATAATTCAACGCTTCGGCCACGGCGGCTGCGATTTCCCGGCTTCCGCTCCGGAATTCCCTGGAGAGGGTCAGTATGGCCATCGTCATTCCTCCTTGTCTGAACGGGGGATCTCAACGGCATCCCCGGTCCCGTCCCCTTCCCGCGACCGCTTCCACCGGAGGAGAATCTTGCCCAGCACGATGACACCGACCGTGAAGAAGGCTTCAACGCCGTACCGAAGCCATGTCGGGGGATGGAAAGTGTCCACGACAAAAGGGTCGGTCATGATCATGTCGCCACCCACGCGCCCGAGGATCGCTGCGCCGATGTAAATGATGATGGGGTAGCGGTCCATGAGGGTGGACAGGAGTCCGCTGGTGAAGACAACGAAGGGGATGCTCAGGCCCAGCCCGAAGAGCAGAAGGAAGAAATTGCCCTTGGAGGCTCCGGCCACGGCGAGAACATTGTCCGTGGACATGGTGATGTCGGCCACCACGATGATCCACATGGCCTGCAGGATGGTCTTGGCCTCTCTTTCCGATTCCTCCGCCGGCGCGCCCTCTACAAAAAGCTTGACGGCGATCCAGAGGATCAGGGCTCCGCCGACGAACTTGACGAAACGGATGACCAGGAGCTGGGCCGCAAAGAAGGTCAGGACGACCCGGAGCAAAACGGCCGCCCCGGCACCCAGGATGATCCCCTTCCGTCGCTGTTCCCGCGGCAGGGTCCGGACAGCCATGGCGATGACGACGGCGTTGTCGCCGGCCAAAATGAGGTCGATGATGATGATGCTCAGGAAACCGATCAGGAATTCCATGGTGAACTCGATGGTTCCGAGTATTCCCAAATCGATCATGCTGTCCTCTTGTTCAGGTCAAAGGGTTATGCTCGGATCGGCGGTCCCCGGTGACGCCTTATCCGGGGATGATCCAATCCGGATCGGAAGGCTTTCGCCGTTTTCGGCCTTCCCTGAGGCGCCGGGAATATTTCAGACATTCGGAGAAAAGTCAATGGAATTGTGTCCAGGAAAAACCTGCGGATGGTTGGGGGGTGACGTTTTCAGCGACTCCGCGTGACTCCCCTGCGGTCACAGAAGGCGTAGACGGGGCACCGGCTGCAGAAGGGTGAAAGGGGACGGCAGATGTTCTGGCCGTGGGCCACGAGCAAGGTGTTGAAAACGGCCCAGTATCTTTTCGGGAGTTTGTCCCGCAAGGCGAATTCCGTTTCTTTCGGTGTGCCCGTTGCCACGTAGCCGAGGCGGTTGGAGATGCGGTGGACGTGCGTGTCGACGCAAAGACCGTCCTTCCGGTGGGCCAGGGCGAGAACGAGGTTGGCCGTTTTTCGTCCCACCCCCTTCAGGGTGAGAAGATCCTCAAGGCGGTCCGGAACTCTCGAGTGGAATCTCTCGACCAGGGCACGGCAGATCTCGCGGATGTGGCGACTCTTGCTTCGATAGAAACCGACAGGGTATACGGCGCCGGCAATCGTCTCCTCGGAGAGCCCCAGCATTGCCGTCGGCGTGGAGGCCAGGGCGAAGAGCCTCCCCGTCGCTGCGGCCGTAACCTCATCCTTCGTCCGGGAACTGAGGACTGTGGAGATGAGAATCTTGAAGGGGTCGCTCTTACGCTCCGCCAGAGCGGTCGCGATCGGTGTTTCCCACTTCTTCAGATGTCCCTTCAGAATGCGAATGATATGAATGATGTCGCGGTCGTTCATTTAGACACTGGCATTGGGCGTCAGGCATTAGGCAACAGGAAGGCATCCGGCTTGAAAATCCTGATGCCTGGAGCCTGATGCCTGGAGCCTGATTTAATGGTACCCCTCCTCGTGGGCCAGGATGTCCAGGTGGAGGGTGGCGATATCTTCCAGGTCCAGGTCGGGTTCTTCCGCCAGAGATCGGAAGTCGACGGTCTTGATGTAGCGTTTGCAGGCATCACAGACATCGACCCTGTATTTTTCTTCTCCCTCAACGGTGAAATAAGCCAGGGACTGCTGTTCCTCGTTTCCGCAGAAGGGGCATTTGACGCGCTTGTAGTGCCAGCGGGTTCCGCACTGACTGCAGAACAGGAACCGCCTCCCCTCCTCTTCGCGGAGCTCCCCGATCTTCGGTATCCTGCCGCAGGTCGGGCAGTAGCCCTCCTGCCAGTTCGATTTGGATATTTTCCCCCCGTACCGCTCGGCAACGAACTCCAGGGCGGGCCGCAGGCTTTCCTCAATGAAGAAACGCAGCAGATCAAAGGATTCCTCCTCGGCCTCTCCCTCGGATTCCTCGTCGACGGACTGAGTGAAGGCGTCGTAGACCAGCTTGTCGTAATCCAGGAGGCCGCCCTCGAGTTCCTTCAGGATCTCACCGGTGTCCTCAGGATTCTTCGCCTTGCCGATTTCGAGAAGCTTGAAGAAGAACCTCCTGGGTTCGGTCAGGTCGATGCCGCCCGCCCCGAAGTCGATGATCGGCAGACCCCCCTGGAGTTTTGCGTCGATGAGCTCTTCCTGGATCGGGAAGATGCTCTTCTTCACCTGTCTTCGGTACTCCTCCCGGAGGATCAGGATTTCTCCGAGGATGTCGAGCAATTCCTTGTAGTGCGGGCTTCCTTCCTTGTAGCGTTCTATGGTTTCCAGTACTCTTGTCAGGTCCCTGGTCATCGGCCGGTGCGCCTCCTCGCGTCGTCGGGTGATCCCGGTGGGGTCTGTCGGAGTCCGGGCGGTCCCCACCGGGGAATGGAACCTATATATTCTTTCCGGTCCAAGTTCAAGCTCTTATTTGGCGCGTCGCTCCGGAATCTGTTGCAACGGCGGCACCGGCCTTCACACCGCCTTTCGGATCAGAAGTCCCTTGAGATAAAGGGAGTTGGGGATATGGAGTCCCACGGGGTGATCGATGTCCTGAAGCATACAATCCAGAAGGTCGAGCCTCGTGCCGGTATCCCCGGCCGCTTTCAGTGATGCGCCCATCAGATCGTCCAGGGAAATCGCATGGGAACAGGAAAAAACGGCGAGAACGCCGTCTGCGCGGAGCAATCGCAGGCATCCCGAGAGGAGCTGCCGGAAAGCGCGAAGCGCGCCGTCTCTCATCCTCCGGCTCTGCGCGAAGGACGGCGGGTCCATGACGATGAGGTCGAAGGACCGGCCTTTTTCATAGGACGCCCTGAGGTAGTCGAAGGCGTCCGACCGCGTTACATGGACGCCGGCGAGGTGATTGAGTCGGATGTTCTCCCCGGCCTGCGCGAGCGCCGCGGCCGATACGTCCACGAGGGTGACGGAACGGGCGCCCCGGAGGGCGGCGTGGATGCCGAAGCCGCCCGTGTTTGAGAAGAGGTCAAGGACGTCGGAACCCTCCTTGACCTGTGAGGCGACCCTCCGGCGGTTTCGTCGCTGGTCGAGATAAAATCCCGTTTTCTGGCTTTCCTTCCATCGGAGGGCGAACCGGGCGCCGCACTCCTCGATGAGGATGCTGTCGGGGACCCGGCCGTGCAGCACTCTCTCCTCGGTCGTCAGCCCCTCCCGGGCCCGGAAGTTCTCCTCCGATTTTTCGTAAATTCCCTCGGGTTGCAACGTTTCGACGAGACAGGACAAAACAAGCGGCTTCAGCCTTTCCATCCCCGCCGTGTTGATCTGGACGGCGAGAAAGCCCCCGTAATGATCGACGACGAGACCCGGCAATTCGTCGGCCTCGGCGTGAATCAACCGGCAGGCGTTGGTATACTTCCGCAGCCCCCTCCTTTTGTGAAGGGCCGTAGAAATCCGGCTGCTGATAAATGCGTCGTCAATGGAACGGTCCTCCCGGGTAAGGACTCGGACGGTGATCCGGCTCAGGGGATTGACGTAGCCGATGCCCAGAAAGGAACCCTGCCGGGCATGAAGACGGACAAGGTCCCCCCGCCCGACGGGCTCTTCCATGGCCAGGATTTCGCCACGATAAATCCAGGGGAGACCGGCGGTGATTTTCTCAGCCGTTGCATTTTTTACGATGACCTTTTTCATAAACTTCATTATACTATGACCGCCACTGCTTTACTATCCTTCCACAGTCTCTTCGGGAAAACCGGGAGGAGGGCAATGCCGGGGGTCCGACCGTGTACCGGGAAAGATATCGGGATGATCCATGCCGTGATCAACGAAGCGGCCGGGGCCTACCGGGGCGTCATCCCGGCCGACTGCTGGAAGGAGCCGTACATGTCGGAGGAGGAACTCCGGCGTGAGATCGCCGACGGTGTCCGTTTCTTCGGGTACGAGGAAGGGGATCGGCTCATCGGCGTCATGGGCATACAGCACGTCAGGGACGTGAGCCTGGTCCGCCATGCCTACGTCCGCACGGCGAGACGCCGGACGGGGATCGGCGGGACACTCCTCGCGGCGCTGCGCGCGCAGACATCACGGCCGCTGCTGATGGGGACGTGGGCCGCCGCCGCCTGGGCTGTGCAATTCTATGAGAAGCACGGGTTTCGTCTCGTCACCCCGGACGAAAAGGACAGACTGCTGAAGAAATACTGGAACATCAGCGAACGGCAGATCGAGACATCGGTTGTGCTTGCCGATGAGCGATGGTTCAATCCAAGACAGGAAAAAGGCACCGCGCACCGGGCATCAGGGGAAAGGTGATCAATCTATCGGTTCTTTGACACCTGATGCCTTACGCCTAACGCCTTAAGCCTGTTTTTTTCGAAAGGAGCCTTATGATCAGAGATCTTGTGTTGAAAAACAGAAGTTACAGGCGGTTTTACGAAGACGTCTCCGTTTCACCCGGGACCTTGCGGGAACTGGTGGATCTGGCAAGGCTGTCGGCCTCGTCGGCAAACATGCAGCCCCTGAAGTACATCCTGTCCTGCGAACGGGACAGAAATTCCCTGATTTTCGAACACCTGGCCTGGGCGGGATACCTCAAGGACTGGCCCGGTCCCGCGGAGGGTGAGAGACCCTCTGCCTACATCATCATGCTCGGCGACACGGTGATCGCAAAGAATGTCGTTTACGATCACGGGATTGCCGCCCAGAGCATCATGCTCGGCGCCGTGGAGAAGGGGCTGGGGGGGTGCATGATCACCTCCGTCCAGCGGGAAAAGCTCCGCGCGGCCCTCGAGATTCCCGACCGTTACGACATCATCCTTGTCCTGGCGCTGGGAAAGCCCCGGGAGGCCGTCGTCATCGAAAAAATGGGGAGCGACGGAGATGTTAAATACTGGCGGGACAGCGAGGGGCGACACCACGTACCCAAGAGATCGCTGGACGAGATCATTGTCGGATAAGGCCTAAGACGAAAGGTAAAAAAGTGGCGAGTGATCTGTAGCAAGTGGTTACATGAGGCCTCTGGTCTGAAGCCTGATGCCTGTAGAATCGAAAGGAATCACTTATGCTCAATGCCGATCAAAGCGTGCTTTTCGTGATCGATATCCAGGGCAACCTCTACGCGGCGATGCAGGACAAGGAGTTTCTCCTGGAAAATCTCAGGAAGCTCATCGCGGGGGTGAGGGTTTTCAAAGTTCCGATCATCGTCACCGAGCAGATCAAAATCGGAAAAACGATTCCGGAAATCGCGGATCTCACCGCGGACGTTCAACCCTTCACAAAGGGGACATTCAGCTGTCTCGGGAATGAAGCCATTCTGGAGCATCTGAAAGGTTTGAAGAAGCGGCAGGTCATCGTTTCGGGCATCGAGGCCCATGTGTGCGTGTACCAGACCGTCATGGATCTCCTGGAGCGCGGCTATGAGGTTCACCTGGCGGCGGATGCGGTTTCGTCGCGGACGCAGAGGAACAGGGAAATCGCCCTCGAGCGGATGATTCAGGAGGGGGTCAAACCGACGAGCACGGAGATCGTCCTCTTCGAGCTTGCGAGGACGGCGGAGGACCCCCGGTTCAAGGAAATATTCAAAATCGTGAAATAAAACCGGGCTCCTCTTTGGATGAAGATGCAAGAGGGGTCCGATGAAAGTAGCTTAACAGGCACGCACCCCTCCCCTTCATGCCGATACGCCGACCGCAAAGGCATGACCTTGCCGCGCGATAAATCGGCCGGTTACTCCAGATGGGTAATCTTGATCTCCTTTACGGTTTCGGTGGTGAAGGCCTTCAGCGTCGTCGTTCTGACGTATCCGGTGGCACCGAGACCGAACACGAACCCCAGGATCGCCTCGTCGGATAAAGCCTCGCAAACGGCCACCCCGTCGATGTGACCCATGGTGAGATAGAAGTCTCTCAGTTTGCCGCCCTTTTTTTCCAGATCCTTTCTTGCGTTGCTCACAAGCTGGGTGGCATCCTTCACCGACCGAATACCCTGATCCGTCAGGGTCATCAAAATGATGTAGTCTGCCATCTCTGCACCCTTCCTTCTTTTTATCGTTTCCATGCCCCGAAGGGGCACGTCGGCCATGGCCGGCGCGTCGCCGGCACCTTCGTGAAACCGTGAAAGAAGTTCGGGAAAATCCGGGGGCGCTTCGGTTCAGGGTGAAAGGGAAAAACAGCGAAAACCGCGTGGGATTTGACTTCGCTCGGAGAATAGACACGCGCGGGGGAACAGTGCGTATCCGCATACCTGGTTAAATTATAACACCGAAAAGGGTTCAGTCAAGAGGGGCGCGAAAAAAGACCTGCCGGATTCCGGCAGGTCTTTTCGACGGCGTGGTTTTGTACCCCTTTTCAGTGGCCCGGGCTTTCTTTCTTTTTTTTCTCCCCGTAGATTTTGATTGTTCCGTGTTCCTCGATTTCCTTGAGCCACT